>PDVJ01000128.1_pt1 | contig 17459 bp, 16 predicted proteins | sample 1369811 | NCBI WGS metagenome assembly PDVJ01 (sample SAMN07795376, study PRJNA414565) | Alkali sediment metagenome, whole genome shotgun sequencing project. | reverse complement strand
CTCGAGAAGCGCGGTCTCGCCGCCGAGATCATCCAGCGCTTCGGTATCGGATACGCTCCGCCACGCTGGGACGGTCTCCTCGATCGCTACGGAACCACCGACGACGAGCGTCAGGTGCTGATGCGCGCCGGCCTCGTCATCGAGCGTCAGCCCGACGCCGAGCGCGGCACCACACCCGGTTTCTATGACCGTTTCCGCGATCGCGTGATGTTCCCGATCCGCGACACGCGCGGCCGTACGATCGGATTCGGCGGGCGGGTGCTCGACCAGGGCGAACCCAAGTACCTGAACTCGCCCGAGACCGAGCTGTTCCACAAGGGCCGCGAGCTTTACGGCCTGTTCGAGGCGCGGCAGGCGACACGCACCCTGCAGCGCCTGCTGGTGGTCGAGGGCTACATGGACGTGGTGAGCCTGCACCAGGCCGGCGTCAGCTACGCGGTGGCGACGCTGGGGACGTCGACGACCCCGGAGCACCTGCAGCGAATCTTTCGGCTGGTGGGCGAGGTCGTATTCTGCTTCGACGGCGACCGCGCCGGTCGTGCCGCCGCATGGCGCGCGCTCGAGAACTCCGTCGGTGAGGTCAAGCAGGGTCGTCAGGTCCGTTTTCTGTTCCTCCCGGAGGGACACGATCCCGACTCCCTGGTGCGCGAGGAAGGTGCCGCGGGCTTTGAGGCGCGCCTTGCGGACGCCTGGCCGCTGTCGGACTACCTGATCCGTGAGCTTTCGTCGCGTGCGGACCTCGCGAGCGTGGACGGGCGAGCGAAGCTGGTTGAGCTCGTGCGCCCCCTCCTGCGCCGCATCCCCTCCGACGTCTATCGAGAGCTGCTGCTCGCGCAGCTTGCCGAAGTGGTCCGGATGCCGGCCGGCCGGCTCGCTGAGCTTCTGGATTCCGGCGGTCCCGCACCCGGGCCGCGGGCCGACCGCCTACGGATCGAGCCGGCGCGCCTGCCCGCCGCGGGCCCCGCGGGCCGCGGCAACCTCGTCCGCCAGGCCGTCAGCCTGCTGGTGCACTTTCCCGCAGCGGGCGCCGCCGTGCCGGTGCGCGAAGACCTCGAGGGAGTCGACCGACCGGGGGTACCACTGCTGCTCGAGTTGCTCGCGCAGCTGAGAGAGGACCCGGTCGCGACCACCGGAGCGCTGCTGGAGCGTTGGCGCGGACGCCCGGAGTACCCGCACCTCGCGAAGCTGGCCGCGGCCGAATGCCTGGTGCCAGACGCCATGGCCGCGGCCGCCGAGATCCGCTCAGCGCTCGGAGGGCTGGTAACTGAACACCATTTCAGCCGCCTGCAGGAGCTCGAGCAGAAGGCGCGGGGCGAGCCCCTCACGCCGGCAGAAAAGGCCGAGTTGCAGGGACTGCTCCGCGCCCGCGCCCAATCCGCCCGATCGCCGGCGCCGAAGTAGGAACCAGAGAGAGGCGACTGATGTGCTATAATTCCGCTCTTTTATCCACCCTACTATTCTTGAGGCGCCCATCTTGAGCAAGACGGTACGCAAGCCGGCCAAGAAAGCCCCGACGCGCAAGGCCCCGGCCCCAAAGGCCGCAGCGAAGCGGCCCGCCAAGGCAGCCGCAAAAGCCAAACCTGCTCGGTCGACGGCCAGAGCGCAGAAAGCCGCCCCCAAGGCGGCTCGAAAACCCGCTGCCCCGGCACGCAAGCCGGTCTCGCCGCGCCCGGTGGCCAAGGCGGCGCCGAAGGCACCGGTCCAGACCTCCGAAACGAAGCACGCCCGGACCGGCAGGAACGTACCTGCGCCGGCCGGCACGCCGCAGCCGCAGAAGACCGCGAAGCCGTCTCAGGCCAATGTCGTTACCCTGCCGACCGTCGTCAAGGTCGAGCGCTCCCGAAAGGCTGGCAAGGAGGCCAAGGGCGCTGCCGAGCGGATCGAGGCCGCGGCCGCTCCGACCTCGACCCCGGAGGACCGCCAGTCTCAGCTGAAGCTGCTGATCGGCCGTGGGAAGGAACAGGGCTTCCTGACCTATGCCGAGGTCAACGATCACCTGCCCTCCGAAATCGTCGATCCGGAGCAGATCGAAGACATCGTCCAGATGATCAACGACATGGGCATCCCGGTGTACGAGAAGGCACCGGATGCAGAGTCGCTGCTGCTGCGGGAACCTGTCGTGGCAGACGAGGAGGCAGCCGAGGAAGCCGCCGCCGCGCTCGCCACTACGGTCGATGCCGAGTTCGGCCGCACCACCGACCCGGTGCGCATGTACATGCGGGAGATGGGCACGGTCGAGCTCCTCACGCGCGAGGGCGAAATCGCAATCGCCCGACGCATCGAGGAAGGTCTCGATTCCGTGCGCCGCGCGCTTGCGGCCTATCCGCCGACCTTTGAGCTGATGCTGCGCACCTACGAGCCGGTCAAAGGTGGCCAGGGCCGACTCGCCGACATCATCGTCGGCTTCGTGGATCCCAACGCGCCGGACGTGATCGCAGAGCCGGTGAACCCGAAGCTGGCTGCAGCTGCAAAGGAAGAACTCGAGGGCGAAGAGGACGAGGAAGGCAGCGAGGAGGAGGAAGCCGTCGACACCGGCCCCGATCCCGAGGAAGCGGCACGCCGCTTCGCGTCGATCGCCAAGGTCTACGCGCAGACGCTCAAAGCCCTTGACGACAAGGGCGGCCGAGACCCGCGCACCGCCAAGCTTCGTAAGAAGCTCGCCGACGAGCTGATGGAACTGAAGCTCGCGCCGAAGATGTTCGACCAGCTGATCGGGCAGCTGCGCAGCCACCTGAACGAAGTCCGCTCCATCGAGAAAGGGGTGATGCAGCTGTGCGTGCGCGACGCAGGCATGCCACGCTCGGACTTCATCGAGACTTTCCCGCGCAACGAGACCAACCTCCACTGGCTCGACAAGCACGTTCGCGCCAAGCGCAAGCACTCGGCAGCGCTGGGTCGCATGCGCGAGGCGATCGAGAAGCACCAGCTCAAGCTGCGTGACATCGAGAAGCGTACGCATCTCACGATCAACGAGGTCAAGGAGATCAACCGCGAGATCGCGGTCGGCGAGGCGCAGGCGCGCCGCGCGAAGAAGGAGATGGTCGAGGCGAACCTGCGCCTCGTGATCTCGATCGCCAAGAAGTACACGAACCGCGGCCTGCAGTTCCTGGACCTCATCCAGGAAGGCAACATCGGCCTGATGAAGGCGGTGGACAAGTTCGAGTACCGCCGCGGCTACAAGTTCTCGACCTACGCGACGTGGTGGATCCGCCAGGCGATCACCCGCTCGATCGCCGACCAGGCGCGGACCATCCGCATCCCGGTTCACATGATCGAGACCATCAACAAGCTGAACCGAATCTCTCGGCAGATGCTGCAGGAGATGGGCCGCGAGCCGACGCCGGAGGAACTCGCGGTGCGCATGGAGATGCCCGAGGACAAGGTCCGCAAGGTGCTCAAGATCGCGAAGGAGCCGATCTCCATGGAGACCCCGATCGGCGACGACGAGGATTCGCATCTGGGCGACTTCATCGAGGACACCTCGGTCGAGTCACCGATCGAGTCGGCGACGACGCAGTCGCTGCGCGAGACCACGCACTCCGTGCTCGCCGGGCTCACGCCGCGCGAGGCAAAGGTGCTGCGCATGCGCTTCGGCATCGACATGACGACGGACCACACGCTCGAGGAGGTCGGCAAGCAGTTCGACGTCACGCGCGAGCGCATCCGCCAGATCGAGGCGAAAGCGCTGCGCAAGCTGCGTCACCCGAGTCGCAGCGAGCAGCTGCGCTCGTTCCTCGAAGACTGATCCGGAAGACAGCGTCCGGCATCGATGGGCGACCTGCATTGGCCGGCCGGTCAGAAACCGGCTGGTCTTACTGATTGCTACCGGGCCGCCCGACACACGCCTGCAGCAGGTCGCGCAGGTCGGCGTCCGTCACTTCTCCCGTAGCCTCGGCATGAGTTCGACCAGATTGCACGGCTGCGTGCGAGCGTCGAGCTGGGCTGCGATGAGGGCATCCCACGCCGTGGCACAGGCCCCCGACGAGCCGGGCACGCAGAACACGTAAGTGCCGTTCGCAACACCCGCCAGGGCCCGCGACTGAAGTGTGGACGTCTTGATGTCGGCGTAGGAGAGCCAGCGGAACATCTCGCCGAACCCTTCGAGCACCTTGTCGAGCAGCGGTAGCACCGCTTCGGGCGTGCCGTCGCGACCGGTGACACCAGTGCCACCGGTGGTGATGATCGCGTTCACGTCGGGACCGGCGATCCACCGCGAGACTGCCGCGCGGATCAGGTACACGTCGTCCGGGACGATGAGCTTCTCCGCCAGGCGATGCCCGGCGCCGGTGAGCCGCTCCACCAGCAAGCGACCCGACTTGTCGGTGTGCTCGTCCCGCGAATCCGAAACCGTGAGGATCGCAATGCTGACCGGCCGGAACGCCCGCTCCCCGCCGCCGTGCGCGTGACTCATGCTGTCGCCTCCCGAGCGCTGTTGTCGGATCACACGAGACCGGCGAACGGCTGCACCTGCACTTCCGATCCCGGTTCGACGTCGCCCTGCTGGAGCGCCAGGACGATGAAGCAGTTTGCCTCGCTCATCGAATGCAGCGCGGCCGATCCCTGGTGGCCGCTGCTGCGCACGTTGTACGTGCCGTCCGGCCGCCGCTCGAGGACGCCGCGCTGAAATTCCAGGCGGCCGGGAGCCTTGCGCAACCTGGTCGTGCAGGTGGCGCGCAACAGGATCGGCGGACCGGGACCAGTCACGCCGGCCAGAGTGCACAGGGCCGGCTGCACCAGCTGGCAGTAGGTGACGATCGCAGAAACAGGGTTGCCCGGCAGCCCGAAGAAGTACGCCGCACCGAAGCGACCAAATGCCACCGGCTTGCCTGGCTTCATCGCGACCTGCCAGAACACGACCCGCCCGTGCCGCTCGAGTGTCTCTGCGACGTAGTCCGCGTCGCCCACGGACACACCTCCCGACGTGATGAGTGCATCGCTCGCCGCGGCGGCTGTCTCGAACGCGCGCAGCGTGTCCTGCCGCGTGTCGCGGACCAGTCCGAGGTCGAGCACTTCGACGGGGAGTCGCGCCAGCATGGCGCGCAGCATGTACCGGTTGCTGTCGTGGATCTGGCCCGGCGCCAGCGGCGGCGCACCGCGACACGCGCAACCCCCAATGCCGCGAGAACGCCGATCTGGGCAGGACCGAGCTGCGCGCCGGATTCGAGCACGAGGTCGCCCGTTCGCATGTCCTCCCCTACGGGACGCACGTGCTGGCCCGTGCGATGCCCCGTCCCGATCATGACGCGACCGTCCTCCAACCGAACCTGCTCCTGCATGACGACCGTATCCGTGCCGTCCGGCAGTATCGCGCCGGTCATGATGCGCACGCACTGGTCCCGCCCGACCTTGCCGTCATAGGGATGACCCGCACTGGACACGCCAGCGACAGCAAACGAGGCGAAGCCATCGGAGGCAAGTCCGTGGCCCGCCATCGCGTAGCCATCCATTGCGGAACAACGATGCGCCGGGATGTCGACAGCCGAGTGCACGGGGCCCGCGAGAATCCTTCCAAGCGCATCCCGCAGGTCGACGGACTCGTCGCCAGCCACCGGCTCCACGTCCGAAAGGATCCGGGAGCGCGCCTCCTCCAGGGTCAGCAGCCGGCCGTCGTGACCCGGGAGGCCGCAGGGATCGGGGCTCGTCGGCGGGGGTCCAGAAGTGTGGGTCATCGATTCTCGTACCGCTGCATCGCGCCGGGGTCGGCGCCGAATGCTAACCAGCGCGCATGCGCCCGGAAAGCAAGCTTGATTCCAGCTGCTGGCGCTCGCTCAGATCGTTGACGTTGGCGAACGCGCCGGGCTGGTCACTGAAATCGACGGCGACGTATCGCGCCTGGCCGAGCCACTTTTCAACGCTGCGGCCGCCTTTCGCGACGTACGAGGCGAGGTCCGGACCGACCCCTGAACGCAGCAGGAGGAAGACCGGCTGCAGACGCCGGCCGTCATGGACCACGGCCACGTCGGCTGCGTCCGCGAGACACGATGCGTGAAGCCGCCGCACCAGGTCCGCCGGCAGGCACGGGGCGTCGCACGGCACCACCACCGTGAACTCGGTCGCGACTCTCCGCATTGCGCTCAGCACACCGGCAAGCGGACCCTGGTAGCCGTCGAGTTCATCGGCCACGACCGCATAGCCGTAGGCGGCATAACGCTCAAAGTTCCTGTTCGCACTCAGCAGCAGCGAACCCACCTGTGGGTGCAGAGCTTCAATCACGTGTTCCACCATCGGGCGCCCGGCGAACTCGACGAGCCCCTTGTCTTCGCCGGACATGCGCCGCGCCTGGCCGCCCGCGAGTATCAGGCCGGTGACGGCTTCGAGATGGCCCGCGACCATCAGTGACCCGGCGACCGCTCGCTCGACCCGATCGTGCCGAGCCCAGCGACCCGCGCGAATTCCGTCTCGGCGGCAGCGAGGTCGGACACGCAGAAGTCGAGGTCGCGCAGCAAGCCATCGTTCAGGCCGTACACCCAGGCGTGCACGGTGAGCGGACGACCGCGTTCCCAGGCCTGCTGCACGATGGTCGTGCGGCACACACGGCGCGCCTGAACCAGCACGTTGAGCTCACAGAGCCGGTCGCGTCTGGCGACGTCGGTCGCCAGCTCCAGCAGCTGACCTCGGTACAGGTGCGCGACGTCGCGCACGGACTGGAGCCAGTTGTCCACCAGGCCGAGCTGGCGCTCCTCCCACGCCGCCCGCACGCCGCCGCAGCCATAGTGGCCGCAGACAATCACGTGCTCGACGCCCAGCACGTCGATCGCATACTGCAGCACGGACAGGCAGCTGAAGTCGTTGTGCATGACGAGATTCGCGACGTTGCGGTGCACGAACAGCTCGCCTGGCGCCAGACCCACGATCTCGTTGGCGGGCACGCGGCTGTCGGAGCAGCCGATCCATAGGTACCGGGGTGCCTGCTGCGCGGACAGGGCGGCGAAGAAACCGGGCAGCCGGGCTTCCATGCCGGCCGCCCACCGGCGGTTGTTCGTGAACAGTTCCGACAGACGCTTCATTGCCGGGATTCTACAGAAGCGGTGGCTCCTTCCTGTCGTCCGCTCGCGCCACGTACGCCGATCGACCGGTCTGCCTCGCGTACGAACAATGGACCAGCCGCTCGTGCAGATCTGCGTCGGCTCCGGTCGCGGCCGATGGTCTTGCTGCGCGGCGGGTCCTTCGACGTCGTGCGAAAAGCCCGGCTGCAGCCGACGGGCCTCAAGGTCCATTCGCGACAATCGCCTGCTCCCGCAACGGACGTACTGCCGACGCCCCGACGGTCGCGCGTGAGCTCGGTTACCATCATGTCGCTCTGCCGCTGCGGCCGACGATGCGCGCTATGCTGGATACCTGCGATCGGTATCCTGGCGGATCGGTATCTTGGCGGCCCGGGGAGCGGGCCATGTGCTCCCGCATCGAAGCATCAACAAGAAGGAGAACAACCGTGCTGCATGACCGACGTAGGCGCAGAGCCTCGGCGCTGTACGTGGCGCTCGCGACGCTGGCCGTCGCGGCACCTGCATTCGCCAGCGACGCCTGCCGGACGGCGGCACGCCGGAGGTCGCATACGCGGAACAGTCCTGCTCCGGCGCGCTCGTGGCCGAGCGCGTCGTGCTCACCGCCGCGCACTGCACGGCCTACAACTACACCGAGGACGCAGGCATCACCGGCTACTACTCGCGAGTCTGGGTCAGCTTCGACACGGTCGCGACCGCCAACGACTTTCGTTGCTTCCTGGTCGAGACTGGCGGGCCGTACACGGATCTCCTCGCGGGAGACTACGCCTGCGACCCGGCGGCCCGCACCAGCCCTGTCCCGCGCTTCGTCGCGACCGAGGTCATCGGGCGCGATGCCGGTGGCATTGCGGTCGCTCACGGACTGACGCATCCGGCGTACCTGCGTCCCGGACTGCGGCCGGATGGCGTCCGCGCGAAACGCGAAACGCACAACCTGCAGCTTGCACCGGACGTCGCTGCGCTGCTGCTCGCCGAACCCGTGGATGACATCGAGCCGCTGCCTTTACGCAGCGTCGGCGAGCTCGACGTGATCCCCAATCTCGTCGGCACACCAGTCGTCAGCGTCGGCTCGGGACTCAACTGGGCGAAGCGTGTCGGCGGACCTCCCACGCCCGGGCTTGGCCCGATGACTGACCTGGGCGGCGGCAACGGCACCAAGCGCATTGCCGAGGTCGGCCCCATCGTCAACGTCTACGAGAACTCGATGGTGCCGCGCCAGAACGTGCGCAGGGGCGACAACACGGTCTGTTTCGGCGACTCCGGCTCGCCGCTGTTCCTGGTGCGCGACGGCGCGGTCGAGCCGGTGATCTCTGCGGTGCTCTCCGGAGCCACCAACTGGTGCCAGGGCTCACGAGACCCCTGGTACCGAATTGACCAGACTGAGGCGCAGGATTTCCTCGCATGCGTCGTGAGGAACCAGCTTGATGCGACGCGCGCCTGCCGGGAGTGTTCCGCGGAGGCCGCGCTGGGGCTCTGCGCCGACTGACGCGGGCCGATGGGTCCGCGCGGTATCCTCGCCGGGCCCTTCAGCTCCGGCGCAGTGACTGACGGCGCGGGCGGACCGCCCCGAGCGCGACGAGCCCCATCGCCAGCAGCGCCAGCGAGCCGGGCTGCGGTACCGACGCGACGGTCGACCAGAGATAGACAGTCGTGTCGCTCTCGCCGTCCAGTTGCCAGAGGTAGAAGGGCGCCTCTGGCGCTTCGAGGCTCGTGAAGAACGTCACGCGGCTCCCGCCGCCAGAGACCATGAAGCTGCGGCCGAGTGCCAGCGCCACGTCAGCCAGCGTGCCGGCGGCAATGCCATTGCTGTCGTCGAGCGCTCCGTCCACGAAGTTCGCATTGATGTCCCCGCCGAACGGGTCGTCGATCTCCCAGCTCTCGCCGGCTCCGGGGGCACCAGACGTGCCGCCTGACTCGTCGTCGGGCCGCGATCCGGCATCGAAATCGAAGTACCCGAGCACCGAATGCAGGCCGGCGCCGCTGACCAGCACGCTGACGGATCCCAGCCCGGAGGCGTCGATCGAGTAGGTCACCCCGGCAGGCGTCGGCTGGTCTCCGTCCAGGTTTATGCCGACCTCGAACAAGGTGAGCGCCGAGGCGTCGACCGAAAGTCCGAGCAGCAGCGAGGCCGCTGCGATGAGCGATTTTTTCACGTTACCCTCCCCTTTCAATTCTCGTTGGGTCGTCAGTCCCTGCGACGCGTCTGGGCGTCCGGCTTTTGGGAAAGAATATCCCTCAGGCCCAGCCGCGTCACGCGCTCAGCGCGATTGCCTCCCGCCGAAGCCCGAATGCACGTCGACGCACTGCGGGTCGCGATGCGCTGCGGCGACCTTCCGCCAATGTTCCAGCCGCAGCTACGGTGGTTCCAGGCGCTGAATGGCTATGCGTGGCAAGAGGAATTGAAGCGCGAGCGCGAGCCGCTCATCGAGACCACTCGGGAAGAGCTGATCAGGATCGAGACGGAGTCCGGACTGGCCAGCGCTTCCCGGGGCTTGCGCCCGTGGGTAGACCAGTCGCGGGCGGTGCCTACGCCTTCAGTCGCCGCCGAAGCACGACGATTCCGGCGAGGCCGACAGCGAGCAGCGCGAGCGTGCCGGGCTCCGCCACGCTGCTTCGAAAACCGGTTATCAGTCCCTGGTTGTCGTAGCCGATCCCGAAATTGTGCCACCGACTGAACGGCATCGGGTCGGTACCGCCGCCCGACATCGCGGCAAAGAACGGCCCGGTGTGGCCTGCCGACGCACCGTTGATTCGAAGGTCGAGCAGCAGGTTCCCCTGTGCCGGGTCGTAGTGGAAAGGCACACCGCCGATCACCAGCTCGGCACCACTCAGCGTCGAGCCGCCGCTCAGGGTCGCGAACAGACGAGTGTCCGCACCCAGGTTGTCATCGAAGGGACGATTACTGATCGCGTTGACACCGCGATCCGTGACCGACAGGAAAACCTCGATCGTGCCGTCCAGGATCGGAGCCAGGGTGTTGCTGCTCGCGTAGAACACGAGTTGGCGGATGTCGATCGGCCCGGCAAAGGATGACGACGCGTAGACCTGCTGGTAGCGCGTGCTCGCATAGCCGTAGTACGAGGGCAAGGTGCCGAACGGGAACGCGTTCTGCCAGGCGGGGTAGACGCTCGGATTGCCGATGACGAGTTCTGCTGCCGGCGCGATCGAGGGAGCGCCGACGAATGCCACGCAGGCGAGCAGCGGAAGGAATCCGGATCGGGATCTCACGTCGGTCCTCGCAGTCGCCTTGTCCTGGCGATGTTCAATCGTCACGGTACGTTACGTGCGCGCGCCATCCTAGGTGCGGCCGCTGCGGCAGAGTGTGACGTGCGTTCCATTTGGCCGGGCCGCCGACCGGGAGCAGCGGCGTTACTGCCTGCTTCGTAACATAGTGTCGGGTGCGCCGCCTGCCCGCGTGCCGCGAGCGTTCGACGGACACGCGCCGAAGTGCGTCCGATCGTCCGCATGCAGATCCGCTACTACCTGCCTGTCGCGGACCTCGCTACCGATCCTGATGCTGAGCGGCCGCCGACGCGGTGACCGGCTACTGCTCCTTGGCTGCCTGGTCGCACACAGGCTTCATCTTCGGCCAGCGCATGCCGCATTGACCGGCCAGCCGGTCCGCGTCCGCCTGGCGCCCGACTGAGCGATAGGTGCGGATCAGCGGCACGATGAGGCTCGGCGGTTCCTGGACCCGCGTGTAACCCGCCTCGATGAGCGCTACGGCCTGTTCACGCTGGCCCATCCCCAGCAGCAAGGTGCTGGCACCCGAGTAGATCGTGCCGGCGGGCTCCGGCCCCGAAAGTGCCGTCTCATAGTCCTTAAGTGCCTGCGCCGGGTCGCCTCCCGCAACCTGCACCGCCGCGTCGACATAGTTGGCATACGAATGGGTCCTGGCAGGCCCGCTCAGGCCCGCTTTGGCGAGCGTGCGTGCAGCAGCGACGTCCCCCGCGGAGAGCTTCCCTTGCGCTTCGATGGCCGCGATGTAGTTCTCGAGCAGGTCAACCGTGCCGTCCGCTTCCTTGGCCGCCTCCCAGCGCTCGACTTGCCACGCCGGCGCAGCCGCATCGCCGTACTCCTGTGCAATGTAGGCGTTGACGTCCGCGATGCGCTCATCGGTCTTCGGATGCGAGCGCGAAGCTGCGTCCAGCTGCCTGGACATTACTTCCTTCGCCCCCTTGAGCACCGCGCCCGCGAGGCTGCCGAGCAGTTCGCTGGTGGCCTCGCCCTTCTTCGCTGTGGCGGCGGTCACTCTCTGCTGGCCCTCCGCGACGACGTCGTAGCCCAGCAGCTCCTTGTCGAGCTCCGCAGCCTGTGGGTTGGCAGCGCGCTCGGCCTCGAACCCCTGCTGCTTCTGCAGCAGCGACACCATGCCCTGTGGCGGGTAGCCGGCGCGCACCAGCAGGTCGGTGCCGAGCCGGTCGGCACTGCGTTCCTGACCGCGCGTCCAGGACGGCGACAGCAGCGTCGTGTTCAGCAGCAGCGCCTTCGACTGGTCGTCGATGCGCGCACCCTGGGCCTTGGTCGGGTCGGCAGCCTTGCCTCGTGATTCGGCGTAGGACGCCTGCGCATCCACGGCCAGCGTGCTCAACTGTACTGCACGCTGCTGAAAGCTCTGCACCACGTCCGAATCGGCGTGGCCGAGGATGACGTGCGAGAGCTCGTGCGCCAGCAGCGCCGCCACCTCGTCCTCGTTGTCGAGGCGCAGCAGGATGCCGAGCGACACATAGACATTGGCATCGGCCGTGCTCTTTGCCGACCACTCGTTGCTCGCACGCACATAGACACGTGCCGGAACATTGGTCACCGGCGAGGCGGCCACCAGCCTGGAAAGCACGCCGCCGAGGTAGTCGTCGAGCGGCGAAGCCGGCACGATGCCCAGCCCCTCGGCCCGCGCGAAGTCCAGGTCCTTGGCGGGGCCGATCGCCATCGGGCCGAATGCGAATGCCTTACGATCGACCTCGTCGATCTGCTTGCCGTCGACCACCTTGGCCGCGACCGGACCCGCGCCACAGGCGCAGGCGACCAGAGGCAAGAGCAGCCGGACGGCGGCCGGGTTCATTTCACGCACCCATCTTCGCCCACGCCGCGCGACGCGGCATAACCCGTGGCACCCTCGAGCTGCTCGCACTTCGGCTTGTCGGTCAGCTTGAGGTCGGTGCGCGCCTGGCTGGCCTCGACGAAATAGTCCTTGCCGTCGATCTTGACCTTGAGCCAGCCCTGCCCGGCACGGATTGCCTCCATGGGCAGGTCGGCCGCGGGCTTGCTCGCCACGACCTTGCCGTCCGGCTGGTCGAGCAGCTCGACGGGATCCAGCTTCCACTTCTTGATCTTCACGGTGGTCGGAGCGTCCTCGGCCCAACTCGTGCCGGTAGGCAGCGTCAGTGTCGAGATCGGTAGCACGCCGGCTAGCAACGTCAATGCGAGCCGGACAATCGGCGTTGTGCGCATCATGGTTCGAATCCTCCCCCTGCCTGTGGCAATCATCGCGCCGATGGTCAGCGCGATTCAAACTCATCTGCTGCGTCCAGCAGTTTCGCAGTCACGTCGAGCACCTCGGTCCAGGTGATCGCGAACAGGAAGTTGATCCCGAGCAGCCACTCCGACACGCCGACGCGGCAGGCCAGCCAGCTGGTCACGCCGACCAGTAGGATCAGCAGGCCGATCTGGCTACCGAGCGCGATCAGCAGCACGCGGACGCCGCGCGACTGGATGCGGCGCAAGATGGACTGCCAGCCTGCCTCGACCCGGCGGCTGAAGCGGCGCAGCACCAGCAGCGCACCGATGACCGCCAGCATCAGGAAGTCCGGCAGCGATACCCCGAGCAGCGGGATGATGCGCTCTTTGTGACGGACGGCCTCGGGCCCAAGAGTAATCAGGTTGTCGAGCGCCGCCGCATGCAGGTACACGCCGGGCAAATCGTTGTGCAGCGGCGTGTTCATCGCGTCCGCAGCGCCGTAATAGAACGCGCCGTAGAAGACGACGCTGCCGGCCAGGATTCCCTCGATCGCGGTATCGCTTTCCTCGGTCGGCTCCAGCAGCAGCCCCGCCGGAATCGTCGCAGTGGACGGACAGTTCTCGCGAAAGTCGCTGCCGCGATCCTGAAAGATCCATGCCGGAAACGGCGGCTTGCGGCGGCAGTCGAGCCAGCGGTCGTTCCAGCTCTCGTCAGGCAGATCGGACCAGAACACGCGGATGGCGCCGGTGCCGCAACCGTCTGCGTCCTGGCAACCGCCACACACCTCGCGGAACACGGTCGCAGCCGCGGTGGGCTGCAGTGCCGGAGGCGCGGTGGCCAGGTCATAGAAGCGCGTCACGCGGTCCAGCGGATCGATCCTTTTCGGCACCTCGACAGGCGTCACACGCGTGCCGACCTCCGGCCGCAACGGACGATCCGGACCGAACGTCGCGCCGTACACTGGGATTCCCGCCGCTCGATAGCGGTCGAGCTCGGCGGCCAGCAACTGGATCGTCGGGTCATCGCGTACGTCCTCGAACACGACGTCCATGACGACAGCTTTCGGCTGGTTGGCACGGATCGCCTTGAGCACGCGCGCGTGGTACGCATAACGCGGAGGCCACGGTTCCTCGTAGGCGGCGAGATCGGGATCGCGCAGCAGGACGACGGCGATGGCTGCCTTGCCGTCTTTGACGCAGGTGCCACCGCTCGCGTCGGGATAGCAGCCGGCCATGGCCACCGCCAGCAGGTCCTGCGAGTACATCTTGGTGAGGCGCGTGAGGCCGAACGGGTCCATGCGCAGCAGCACGATGCCGCCCACCAGGAACAGCAGGTAGAACGCCAACGGCCGCGGCAAGGCACGCAGTCGCTCGCGCCAAGCTTGCCAGGCAGCTTTCATCAGCCGTTCCTGATCCCCTCGATCGCGCAGGCCAGGAACAGGAGTCTGACGGTCCTGTCGCGATCAGGACAGTCCCTGGAGTAGCCCCCCCTGCTTCCGGGGGCGGGGGGAGCTGCCAGTCTAATGGGAAGTGGTCTCTGCTATGGCCGGATTTCGGTTACAGGAGACCCCATGGCACGACTTTCCTTCAATCGTCACCGCAGTCCAGCCGACGTGATCCGCCACGCCGTCTGGCTCTGCTTCAGATTCACTCTGAGCTTCCGCGCCGTCGAGGATGAAGGCGAGGCGCTCGATCTCGTCCTGCCGAAACGCCGCGACACTGGCGCCGCGCTAAGGCTGCTGAAGCGACTGCTCCGCAACCAGCACGTGGAGCCGGAGAGCATCGTCACTGATGGTCTGGCTTCATGCGGCCGCACACTGAAGTTGCTGCGCTCTCGATTCTCAGTGTCATCTGATCAGACGTCCGACGCTGAGACTGTTCCGAACACGGGCAGGCTGCGTCTGGAATATGGCTGCTGCGTGGGCTCGACCGCGCGCCTCGCACCGGACTCCACCGCGACGAGTTCAGCTGTCAGTTCCGTGCGGGCGTAAAATGGCAAATGCGCTCGTGTACCGGCATGGAGGTCGGATGCGACACCAACGAGGAATCGCCTTTGCGATGGCCGCGGCGTTGTGCCTGGCGAGCGGCTGCGCGACGCGCAGTTACGCGCCCACGACCGACGTCGCAACCCACGAACTGAAGATCCGCGCCGGTGACGAAGTCCGCGTCGTCACCACACAGCGTGAGCGGCTGTCGTTCGAGGTGCAGGAGGTCCGTGCCGACCGGTTCGTCGGCGTTACCGTCAAGCCGCACCGCAAGGAACATCGTCCCGCCGGCCAGACCGTGGAGGTACCGTTCGACCAGCTTGCGGTGATCGAGGTGACGCGTTTCGACAGCAAGGCGGCGACGGTCGCTGCAGTGGCCGCCGCCGTCGCCGCGTTGACCGTTACGGGGTTCGCGCTCGTCATGGGCCCTGCGGTGGTGATTCCGTTGATGCCGGTGGCACCGTGAGAATGCGGTCGTGAAGCGCGCGTCACGAGCTTCGTTCGCTGCGGCGCTCGGGCTGGCGCTCGCGGCGTGCAGTTACCAGCCGTCGATGCAGCACCCGAAGCTGTCGGCCCTTGCCCCGATCGACACGACCATGGACTGCCAGCAGATTGACGTGGCGATCGACCGGGCCGATACGGTGCGCTGGCTGATTCGGGACGACGGCGCGAAACTCGAGACGGACGCCCACCGATCCGTGCGCTACACCGCGAACGCCCTGCTGATCACGGCTTCGCTCCTGACGCTGAATCCGAATCCCCCATACCTTCAGGATGGCGGGCACGCTGTCCTGAATGCGGCCGACGAGCGAATCCGCGGACTGCTGCAGCTCAAGCGCGAGCACGCATGCCCGGCGCGCCCGACAGCCTTGCCGGAGCTGGATGATCTGGCGCTGCTCGGCGAGCTCGAGGCCTTGCAGTCCGATTTCGGGGCCGGCCGCATCGAAGAAGAACAGATGCTCACGCGGCGCACGAAGCTGCTCGACAACCTTCGATTGGTTCAGTCGCCCGACGGCAGGTCCCCGAGCGATGCTCCGCCCAACGACCGTGACCAGTAGCGATTTGGCGAGTCACCGGTCGGGCGGGCCGTGCTCCGCGATTACCCGATCACGCCAACGCGGGCGCCGGCGCCTCCGAGCACGATCTGAACAGCGCCTCGAAGAGGTATCCGACACGGTCATTCCTTGCGCACACGTCCCATCATCACGTGTTCGCCGTACAAACCCGTCCGATCGCGAACCGAGAGGCGGATCCGATCGGCCTCGAACTCGGCATGCATGACGAACGCGTTAGAGCCATCCGGCTCGACATAGTCCAGATCGAGCCCGCTCGGCGCGCGCCAGGCAGCGCGGAGGGCGACCGCATAGCCGCGCGGACCCGCATTGGTAACCCTGTAGCGCCCGTCCAGACCGAGGTTGAGCGAGAAGCATCCCGCCGCGCTGGCCCCCATGGCGTCGGAGAGCTCGAGCACGAGAGTGCCCCGATCTGACTGGAAGTCGAAGCCGATGCGTTCGAAACCGAGCGGATTGGCCTCCATCGCGTAGGTCCGACCGGAGATGCGGCCGGCGAGTTCGGGTAACGACGTCGGCGCGGCCGCCGGACCGGCGCGCGCTGCGGCCAGGGCATCCGCAAGCTGACGGGAGCGGGCTTCGTTCTCGGGGAGCGCTGCTTCACTGCGTAGCGCACGCGAGAGGAATGGAACGAGCACGCCTGGTTCGAACCCCGCGCCGGTGGTAACGACCACCAGATCGAGCGCAGGCCACACCAGGATGCGCTGCCCGCCGCGACCCTGCGCCTCGACCGCGCCGTCGAGATCGCCGCTCGAGATCCACCAGCCGAGTCCATAGCCATCGCTACCCGTGCCGACCGCGCCACGGGATCGTGTCGCCGTCGTGACCCAGCCCACGGGCAGGAGTCGCCCCCCGTTCCACTCCCCGTCGTGGAGCATCAGCAGCCCGAGCTTCGCCATGTCGCGCGGATGGAGGCGCAGGTCGCCCCAACCGTGGTTCAGCCCGGCGCGATCTCGTGGCCAGTCTCCGGGAACAATGCCCATGGGAGCGAAGAGTCTGAGGGCGGCGAAGTCCGCCGCGCTTTCGCCCGTGAGTTCGGTGATCGCCGCGGACAGCAGGTGCGTGCCGGAGCTGCAGTAGGCGAAGCGTTGCCCGGGTGGATCCGACATCGGCAAATCGAGAGCGAAGCCAACCCAATCCGAGCTCCGCGTCATCGCGATCAGTTCAGGCTCGCCCGGCGCAAAGCCGCACGCGAGACCGGAGCGCATCGCGGCCAGGTGCTCGAGTGTTATCGCGCGTTTGGCGCGGTCCAGGGGGACCGGATCCCGGTGGAGCAGCTCGACGATCGGTTGATCAAGGCGGCCGTGTGCGCGCACCTGGAGCGCGACCCCAAGGAGCGTGGTGGTCACCGACTTGGTGACGGACGCCACGTCATGCGGAGTGTCACCGTCGTAGGGATAGAAGGCCGCGTCAAAAACAAGATTACCGCGACGAACGATGAGCAGGCTGTGAACACCCGGGTCCTCGCGAGCAGCGAACGCGAGCAGTTCGAGGAGCACTCCACTGTCGATGCCTTCGGACTCGGGACTGGCGGTCCGCCAGCGGTCCGTCGGCCAGTGCTCTGGCACCATCGGCGATGGTGCGGGGGCTACTGTGCAGCCCGACGCGACGGCGAGAACAAGTACAGCCGACGCGAGACGGGACTGCGGGCGGCAACCGCCGCCGATACCGCGGATGAGCGAGCCGACATGGGCGAGCAACGACTGCAATTGGCACGCGCCGAGCACGATTGCTCCTGGCCGGTTGTCATCGTTTGTGAGTGTCCGCAATGTCGCTGCGCATCGCAACGCCTGCAGTGCAGGTCCCGAAAGCGGAAGCCGTACGGGTTATTAGACCCGGAGCAGAAGTTCGTTACGCCATAAAGCGGGCGTCTAGGACCAGACTCAAGCCGATCAGAGAAGCGGCTTCGACTTGAATTGACGTTAACGCCCCATGGGCCAACC
>PDVJ01000010.1_pt2 | contig 17520 bp, 22 predicted proteins | sample 1369811 | NCBI WGS metagenome assembly PDVJ01 (sample SAMN07795376, study PRJNA414565) | Alkali sediment metagenome, whole genome shotgun sequencing project. | reverse complement strand
AGCGAGCGTAATCGTATTTTACGGCAGATGGCGCAAGCGTTGCGTGCTAATACAATAAACATCATCGAAGCCAATGCAATCGATATGCGCAAAGCCCATGAAGAAAATTTGGCAAGTTCACTCAAAGAGCGTTTGCTGTTGGATGAAAAGCGTATCGATGCTATGGCCGTTGCCATCGAAGAGATCGCGGCGCTCAAAGACCCTGTGGGTCGTGTGATAGAGGGATGGGTGACTGAGGCAGGATTGAAAATCGAAAAAGTGTCGATCCCTATCGGGGTGATCGGAATCATCTATGAATCACGCCCAAATGTCACCTCCGATACGGCAGCACTGTGTTTTAAAAGTTCCAATGGCTGTGTTCTCAAAGGGGGGAAAGAGGCAGAATCATCCAATGCTGTGATCGCCCAAGTCTTGCAAGAGGTATTGGTTCAAAACAATCTCCCAAAAGAGTTGATAGCGCTGTTGCCCGATTCATCACGTGAAGGGGTAGCAAAACTCATCAAGATGGATAAATACGTGGATCTGATCGTTCCGCGTGGGGGAGAGGGGCTGATTCGTTATGTGAGTCAAAACTCCAGCGTCCCTGTCGTCAAACACGACAAAGGGTTGTGTCACACCTACATCGATAAAGAGGCGAATATCGAAAATGCGATTGCAATAGCCCTTAATGCTAAAGTACAGCGCCCGGGTGTGTGCAATGCGATGGAAACGTTGCTAGTAGATACTCAAATTGCTCAAGCGGTGTTACCGTTACTCAAAGAGGTATTCCAGCGTGAGCATACACAGTTGAAAGGGTGCGAAAAAACCCGTAATGTGATCGATATTGCCCTTGCGAGTGAAGAAGATTTTGATACGGAGTATTTAGCCAATATTTTGAACATTCGTGTCGTGGATGGAGTTGAGGGGGCGATTGATCACATCGTCCGTTTTGGCTCAGGACACAGCGAAGCGATTATCACCGAGAGCATCACGACGGCTGAGCGTTTTATGGATGCTATTGATGCGGCATGTGTGTATGTGAATGCCTCTACGCGTTTCACCGATGGCGGTGCATTCGGATTTGGTGCGGAAGTGGGGATCAGTACGAATAAACTTCATGCACGCGGACCGATGGGGGTTGAGGGATTGACGACCTATAAATACAAAGTTTACGGAAAAGGGCAAATTCGTTGAGCCTTGAAGTTCTCAATATTCAATCCCTCACGTTTGGGTATTCCAAAGAAGTATTGTTGTTTGATGATTTTAACCTGAGGGTTACGCAGGGTCAGATTAAAGCCATCGTTGGCCCCAGCGGTGTTGGAAAATCGACGCTGTTTGAACTCATCTTGGGACGTTCTAAGCCACATAAAGGGGTAGTTACCTCGGCATCTCTTTCGCAAGTATTTCAAGACCCCTACAGCTCGTTTCATCCAAGCTATCGCATTCGAGACCAAATTTCTGAAGTAGCTTCCATGACAGGGTATGTAGAACTGATGGAGAAAATGGGACTCAATGAGGAGCATCTGAATGCATTGCCTCATAAGCTTTCAGGAGGACAGCTTCAGCGCTGCTCGATATTGCGTGCTTTATTGATGAAGCCAAAGCTCCTTTTGCTGGATGAACCGACGTCTGCTCTCGATAATCTCAATCAGCTGGATATTATGAAACTGATTGTCTCCAATTTGGATGGGATGGGAGTATTGTTAATAACGCACGATGCTCATTTGGCACAGTGGTGTGCGGATGAGACAATTCGCTTAGGATAGAGCGCTTTTAAAGAGGTAATATCCAGAGGCCGCCATGGCAATGGTACCGAAAGTATTGAGTGCCATATTGACAGCGGCCATAAGCAGATGCCCGCCGCTGAGTAAAAAGAAAGTTTCCATGGCAAAAGTCGAATACGTGGTGAGTCCGCCTAAAAAACCGGTAGTGAGAAATGATTTTGCTTGTACGTTGAAAAAAGTGGTATAGGTGAAATAGGCAAAAAGTGCCCCTATGATAAAACTTCCGATGAGATTCACAGAGAGCGTGCCAAAGGGGAGGGTGTGGGGAAACTGGTGATTAACAACACCATTGAGATAGGCACGTAAAACGGCCCCGATAAAGGCACCGCTACCGATGGCGAGGATGGTTTGCAAGCTCATCATCGTAAACCTTTTGCATTTGGATTTGTGTATTTTTTAGCCACTGGGGGTCATTTTTGTCAGCGATAAAAGGTTCCATAAAAATAGCAGTGACGGTTCCGGGGCGAAAAATTTTACGTTTATTGCTAAAGTACTGTGCCGTTGCGATTAAAACCACTGGCTGTACTTTAAGTTCATACTTATCCGCTACCATCTTCGCCCCTGCTTTGAAAGGTTTCATGATACCGGTTTCGGTACGTGTCCCTTCCGGAAAGATGGTAATAACACGCCCTTGATCGATGCAGACTTTTGTTTCTTTTAAAAGCTTCACGAGAGACGTTTTACTTTCACGTTGAAGAGCAATGTCTTTTGGCAGTCGAAGAACAAGACCGAAAAAAGGGACATCAAAGAGCTCTTTTTTCGCAACCCACGCAATATTTTGAGAGGTAATGGTCTCCATGATGCCAATATCGATATCGCTTTGGTGGTTGACAAGGAACATTCTCGTTTCAGGATCAGGAATTCCTTTGACCTCAATGCGTATAAAAACAAGCAGGCGAATAAACCATGCGCCTAATTTAACAGAGTAAGGCTGAGGAAGAAGATAAAAAGTGGCAATCATCACGGTCATCCCTAAAAAGATGACGATAACCGCATAAAGCCATTTAATTCGAGCAAATATCACGCTGCTTAACCCATCCGACTTTTTTATTTTCTAAGCGAATTTTGGTGAATTCTCCCACTTGGTTCTCAGCTTCGATATTGCTTTCTTCCATGGTTACTTCAAAAATAGTCCCATTTTTAATGGGGAGTATGTATAAAGGTGACCCTTTTTTGACACAAACACTTGAATTTGGTAGCAATGTGAAAACAACAAAAAATAAAGGGGCTACGGAAGCCGCGAGGTACCATGGTTTTCGTCTCCAATAATACAAAGCGATAAAGATGACTCCCAGTATTGCGGCAGCTCCGACTTTAAGCTCCGTGTGACGCGAATCAGTAGGGGATAAATCGCTTTGTGTCGATACGATATCATCATCAACGACGATAGGAATCATGATGGATTCATAACGGTTTTTTGCAAGATTAAAGATGGTAAACTCAAGACTTTGCTGTGTGTTTGGGATAATCGCATAATAAGTGACTTGAGATTCCTCAACATTTGGCAGCTTGGACTCAAAACCTTGTTTGATGGTATTTGGGAGTGAAAAAGTACCGATATTACAACGTCGTGCCATTGCGGTGAAAACAACAATGTTACTCTCTTGATTATACGCGGTGGTTTTATAGTCAATAATTTTGAATGAGTCAGCTAACACATTTGCGAATGTTGCAGGCGGTGTCAGAGTGGAGGCAATCAGGGATGTCCCATTAATCGCATTTGAATTGGCACCCGTAGAGGTAACGGTTGCCGTAACATCTGGTAAACGGACATTGCTGGCTTGGACTAAAAAATAAAAAGTATCGTAAACGCCATCTGCTTTGACAACACGGCGTGGCGTAGGGCTGAATACCCGAATTCCTTCTTCATTTTGAAGCGTGTATTCGATATTTCCTGAAGCAATCTCTACAGGAGTTAGTTTTATGGTTAGAGGGAAAATTTCACCGATGTACAGATGGGAGGGAATGTTTGAGGCTTCTAACTTAAGCCCGTTACTTTGTGCGGCATCGGTAAATAATGCATCAATTCCTGTATCCGATTGCGCTGCCGTATCTTGAGGTTGTTGTGTTTCTTGAGGGGGGACAACAGCATCCGTCAAGACCGACGGCTCACTGATGGCCGTTTGTATAAGGAGTAATAAAAGGGCAAGTATCTTTTTCAAGCGGACAAAAATCCTTCGAGCATACGACGTCCGTTATCGGATCCCAATAAAGATTCCATTGCTCGTTCAGGATGAGGCATCAGACCAAAAACGTTTTTACCGACATTGCAGATACCTGCAATGCTGTCGACTGAACCGTTTGGGTTGCTGATATTGCCTTTTTCATCGCTATATTGCAAGAGCACTTGATCATGCGCATAAAGCTCACGTAAGCCTGATGCATCAATGTAAAAATTTCCATCGTGATGGGCAATAGGGATATTGAGTATGTCATTAACGCTGCATTTTTGTAAAAAAGTGTTGTTATTGGCAACGACTTTTAAATGGTGATGGCGTGAGATGAAGTGAAGCCCTTCGTTGCGCTTCAGTGCACCGGGAAGCAAACCGCATTCGGTCAAAACCTGAAAGCCGTTACAAATACCGAGGACTTTACCGCCATTGTCGGCATATTCTTTCACGGCTTTCATGATAGGGCTCATCTTGGCGATTGCACCGCTACGAAGATAGTCGCCGTAGCTGAAACCGCCGGCGACAACGAGAAGATCGGTACCCTCCGGTATGCTATCTTCTTTGTGCCATAGAATTTGCGTTTCACACCCCAAAGCCGCGAACGCATTTTGTGTGTCGTATTCACAGTTGGTACCTGGAAATTGGATGATACCTACTTTTGCTTTCATGCTTGAATCTCTATCTCGTAATCTTCGATGACGGTATTGGCCAAAAGATCTTCACACATTTGGGCTACTTTTGCTTTTGCGGATACTGCATCGCTTTCATTCATCTCAATAATGATTTGTTTACCGACGCGTACATCGCTTACACTTCCAAATCCATGACCGCTAAGAGCATGCAAAACGGCTTTTCCTTGAGAGTCTAGAACTCCATTTTTTAAAAATACATTGACAATTGCTTTCACATTTTTCCTTTTGCTCTTTGGGTACTAGTTTAAGATACGGTTTAACACTTCTTCATAAGCGACTTTGAGTCCGCCCATTCCTTGACGGAAACGATCTTTATCCATTTTTTCACCTGTTTCTAAATCCCAGAAACGGCAGTTGTCAGGGCTGATCTCATCGGCGAGGATGATTTTTCCGTTTGCATCACGGCCAAATTCAAGCTTGAAGTCAACCAAATTGAGACCTTTCTTATGGAAATACGGACGTAAAATATCGTTGATTTGACGTGCCATTGCCCGTAATTGATCCAATTCCGCTTCATTTTTGACGAGTTCAAGAATGAGACAGTGCTGATCGTTTAGTTTCGGATCTCCAAGATCATCGTTTTTATAGTCAAACTCAACCAAGGTAAAAGGGAGAACCTTGCCATCAGGAATACCCAGGTTTTTGCTTAAGCTTCCGGTTGCTACATTGCGTACAATGACTTCTATCATGATGATGTCGACTTTTTTACAAAGCATATGGTTATCATCGAGCATTTTCACAAAGTGAGATTCAATCCCTTTTTCTGCCAGCATTTCAAACAGTGCGGTAGAAATTTTATTGTTTAGGGCACCTTTGCCGGCCTCGGTATCTTTCTTGGCGCCGTTAAACGCTGTAAGATCATCTTTAAATTCTGCAATTACTAAATTGGCATCATCCGTATTAAAAAGGCGTTTTGCTTTTCCCTCGTAAATGAGCTCTCGTTTTTCCATTATTCTTTTCCTTTGGTGATGATGAGGGCTTTTACAATGCCGACACCTTCTTTGAGTTGAATGTCTTTGGTGAGTTGTTCTTTGGTAATGACGGTTTTATTGGTAGCGTTGATTTCAGTTACATCAATCATCCCATCCACTTTTTCAAGTTCACCTTGGAGATGTTTTTTGAGATCGGCTTCTTTGATATTGAAATTGCTATCATGTTTTTTGATTTCGTCCGCATCCACTTCAACGTCAGGGACAACACCGACAGCTTGAATCGTACGTCCGCTAGGGAGATAATAGCGTGCAATAGTGAGCTTGATAGCTTCTATATCAGTTATAGGCATAACAACCTGTACGCTTCCCTTTCCAAAAGTGGTTGTACCGACAATAACCCCTCGCTTTAGGTCTTGAAGCGCACCGCTGACGATTTCAGAGGCGCTTGCACTTCCTTCATTCACGAGTACGACCAGTGGAAGTTTGCACACAGTTCCCTTTTTTGTGGCGCTGTAGCTGAGATCATCACTTTTATTGCGCCCTTTTTGGGATACGATGACTCCTTCATCTACGAATAAGTCTGTGAGTTCTACGGCTTGATCAAGCAATCCGCCTGGATTATTACGCAAATCCAGAATAATTCCTTTGCTTTTAGCAGCATGTTTGTTCAAGGCTGCTTTAACATCCGCAGCTACTTTTTTATCAAAACTGGTAACACGGATATAAAGAATATTCTCATCAATGGTGCGCGTATAAACAGATTCTACAGTGATGATATCGCGAATGATATGAAACTTTAGCGGTCCAGAGGCACCTTTGCGAACGATGGTGAGATCAATGGGAGTTTTAGGTGTGCCGCGCATAAGCCCTATTGCATCATCAATATTCATGCTCAGTGTTGCTTTGTCGTTTATTTTTAAGATAATATCGCCTGCCTTGATACCGGCTTTATCTGCAGGGGTCCCTTCGATGGGTGCGATAACGGTCAATGCATTGTCACGCATCCCAACCGTAATTCCAAGCCCTCCGAACTCGCCTTCTGTTTGACTTTTGAGAGAATCGAAGCTTTTCTTATCCAAAAAGGTAGAGTGGGCGTCAAGATTGGAGAGCAATCCTTGCAATGATTTGTCAATGAGCTGATCAATGCCCAGACCGTCCACATTGTATTGTTCAACAATGCTGAGGACTTTCGTAAATTTAGCTAATGACTGAAGTCGCGAAGCCTCGAGAGAAGGTTCGGAAGGTTGGGGATTAATCTTGGCAATAAGAGAGGTGGAAAGAGCGAGGCTAAGGCTTACCGTACTGATAAAGCCAACAACCATCATTTTTTTATTTTTCATCGTTCACCGACCCCTTTGGCCCATATAATTAGATGAGGAATTATAGTTAAAACTCTATTAATAATCAACTAGATAACCGTGATGGTAACGTCGCCGATTTGTATGGTTTCGCCTTTGATGATTTTAGCCCGCTTTCGGGTTTCTATTACCCCGTTACGAAGGACTAATCCATCCTCAATGAGCATTTTTGCCTGACCTCCGGTGTCTACGAGATCGAGAAGCTTGATGAGTTTGTGCAGTTCGATAAATGCACTGTTGAGTGTATAAGTCATTTTTGATCCAAATGTTAGGGTAAATAGGTTGAAGAATAAAAAGAGGCAGAAAGTGAAATCCCCAATAAAGGGGATTTTTGTGAAATTACCAGTTAGATTCGCGTGGTGGACGTGGAGCACGAGGACGTGCTTCGTTTACACGTAGTGTACGTCCGCCAAAATCGCTGTTTTCAAGAGCAGTAATTGCCTTGTTAGCTTCATCTGAATTGACCATTTCAACAAAACCAAAACCTCTAAAGCGTCCTGTTTCTTTGTCGTTTACGAATTTAACTGAACTAACTTCACCGAATTGTCCGAAAAGATCTTTTAAATCGTTTTCGTCTTTACCGTAGGGAATATTCCCAACATATATTTGTGTCACATTGCACTCCGTGAAAAAATCGAACTATAACCAGCATAATCCTGTGGCTAATTTTATCGGTTGAAATCTTATGGCAATGTTAAAAAAGGTGTTTTTAGCATTAAATAACAAAAAAAATTATCAACTTGCTTTTTACAGTAAGGACAATCTAAAGTCGTATTGGATATAATCGCGATATTAATAAACCTAGAAAAGAGCACACAGAGTATGGTACAAGTTACGAAGTTAACAATGCGTTTTGGAAGTCGAATTTTGTTTGAGGGGATCAACCTCAAGCTGGACAGAAACAAGCGTTATGGTTTAATCGGAGCCAATGGAGCCGGTAAAACCACCTTTTTGAAAATCCTTAGCGGTGAGATCAAAGAGTATGAGGGAGATATCTCCATAGAGCCTGGACTCAAAGTCGGTACTTTGGGGCAAAATCAGTTTGCCTTTGAAGATTTCACGATTGCAGATGCCGTTTTGTGGGGAAATAAGCGTCTTTACGATGCCATCAAAGAGAAAGAGCATCTGTACGCAAATGGAGATTTTGAGGACGATAAGGTCAATGACCGCCTTGCAGAATTGGAAATGATCAGCGTTGAGGAAGATCCGACCTATGAGTACGATGTACAAATTGCAAAAATTTTGGAAAATGTCGGAATTGCAGCGGAGCATCATCAAGAGTTGATGTCAAGCCTCCCGTCATCTGAAAAGTTCAAAGTTCTTTTGGCACAAGTGCTTTATCCAAAGCCGGATGTATTGTTCCTCGATGAGCCGACGAATAACTTGGATATTGAGACGATCGGATGGTTGGAACGTGAGCTTCAGCGCCATGAGGGGACATTGGTGATTATCTCGCATGACCGCCACTTCCTTAACGCGGTTGTTACGAACATCTTGGATGTGGATTTCCAAAAGATTCGTGAGTTTACTGGTAATTATGACGATTGGTATATGGCCTCTACGCTCATGGCGAACCAAATGCAACTTGATCGTGATAAACAAGTAAAAGAGAAAGAGCAACTGGAAGCATTTGTACGCCGTTTCTCTGCGAATGCGTCCAAAGCAAAACAAGCAACCTCTCGTCAAAAGAAGCTAGACAAGATAAATATCGAAGATATCAAACCATCGAGTCGCCGTGATCCAAGTATCGTTTTCAAAGCGAAGCGCCCAATGGGGGATGAAGCGTTGACCATCGCAAACATTAACCATAGCTATGGTGATTTAAAAGTTTTACATGATATCAATCTTCTCATTGCTCCGGGTGAAAAAATCGCGATTATCGGTGCCAACGGTGCGGGTAAATCAACCCTGTGTAAAATCATGATGGAAGAGATCAAGCCTACGGAGGGAACCGTTAAATGGGGAGCTACGATAGAAGCGAGCTATTTCCCACAAGACACTGCCGATAAAATCAAAGGGACGGGAACCCTGTACGACTGGTTGCGTGCTTACGATCCTAAGCGTGAAATTTCTGAAATCCGCAACTGTTTGGGGCGTATGCTTTTTAACGGCGAACAGCAAGAAAAAAGTGTTGAAAAAATTTCAGGGGGAGAGAAACATCGTATGATGCTCTCCAAGATGATGCTAGAGGGAGGAAACTTCCTCGTTCTGGATGAACCTACCAACCACCTTGACCTCGAAGCGATTATCGCATTGGGTGAAGCGTTGCATGAGTTTGAGGGCAATGTTGTGTGCGTGAGCCATGACCGTGAGTTGCTTGATGCATTCGCTGGGCGTATCATCGAATTGCATCTTGATGGAACCTATACCGACTTCAAGGGATCATACGAAGAGTTTGCTGAGGCGAAGGCCAATGGAAGCTTATAAAAATTACGTCGGTTTCGGTATTGCCGGCAATTTTGCCCTTCATTTAGAGCAAGCGGGAGAAATTGAAGACTTCAAAGAGGTTGCAACCGATGACCCAAACGGTCCTAAAGGGATGTTTCCTTTTTATATCCCAAACCGTGAAGGCTATTTGGGAGTTTACCCGCTTAGCAGTGATACCATTATCCTCCCCACAGAAGAATGCAATGTTCAAATCGAGCCCGAAGTAGCGCTTATTTGTGATTTGACCTACGATTCGGTTGGGAATGTCACCCACATTATCCCCAAACACTTCGGTGCATACAATGACTGTTCTCTTCGCAAAGAGGGAATCCCTAAAATCAGTCTCAAAAAAAATTGGGGGGCTTCTTCCAAGGGACTCTCTTCAACCCTTTTCCCGATTGATCGGTTTGAAGATGGCGGAATCATGGACAGCTACCGTATAGCCTCTTTTTTGAAGCGTGATGGGATGACCATGCGTTACGGTGAGGATGTGGAGCTCAAAGGGTACAGCTACTTTTATGAAAAGCTCATAGAGTGGATGATTCATCAGATCAATACCCAAGGGGATGTCGGCCCGTTGGAACCCATAGGCAGCTATCTGAAAAATGCTGGATTACCGACGCAAGCGATTATCAGCATCGGGGCTACACGATATACCCATTTTGGCGAAACAACGTTCCTAAAAGAGGGCGATGAGATTATTGTGGTGGTGTATGATAACAACCTTTATTGTGGAAATCCGATCCTCATGATGGTCAATCGTGGTGAGTTGAACGTTCCGGGTGTGAGTGCGTTGATTCAAAAGGTTGTCCGTGCTTAAAGCGGGAATCTATGCTCACTACAAGGGGAATGAATACGAAGTGGTGGATATTGCTACGCACTCTGAAACCGAAGAGAAGATGGTCGTATACCGCGCACTCTACGGTGAGTGTGGATTATGGGTACGACCGCTGTGTATGTTTGATGAAGTAATGAATGATGGATGCAAACGGTTTACCTTCGTAAGAGAAAAAGATGTCTAAGGGGACGAAACTCTCGCTGGATATTGGCAGTGCGTGGGATGAGGGGTGGAGTTTGGAAACACAAACAAAGCCAAAATCATTCGTGATAGAGGACCCCTCAAAGCATTCTTTGGTTTTGCAAAAAGAGAAGCGCAAGGGAAAAGCAGTGAGCCTTGTAGGCCCTTTTTGTCTCGGCGATGAAGATGCTCAAAAAATTCTGACAACACTCAAGAAAAGACTCGCTTGCGGCGGGGCCTATAAAGAGGGATGGATGGAGTTTCAAGGTGACATCGGATCCAAGATACGAGAAGCGTTGGAATCGCTTGGATTTAGGTTTAAAAAGCCAAAATAGTTTTACAAAGTGGTTGTAAAGACCACCTGATTACGGCCTCTCTCTTTTGCCGCATAAAGATTAACATCGGCGGTGTGCAGCAGCGCTTCATTCCCCATGCTCATGGTTGGTGTGATGCAAACAGCTCCCAGTGAAATAGTGACAATCCCTGTATTTTTATTTCCTTTATGCTCCATATTGAGCGATTCAACATTAAATCGTAACCGCTCTGCCATCTGGCGTGCATCGGAAGGTTCGGTATCGGTTAAGATAATACCGAACTCTTCACCTCCCAAACGGAATGCAAAATCTCCTGGACGCTGCAAGGATGTTTTTAAGATACGCGCAACATTTTGCAGTGCAACATCGCCTTGCAGATGCCCATACGTATCATTGTAAGGTTTAAAATAATCGATGTCGACCATGATAAAAGTAATCGGTTTTTCTCCTCTGGAGGCGCGTTTAAATTCACGCTCATATACCAAATTGAAATAACGGCGATTATAAATACCGGTGAGAGTATCAGTATACGACGCTTGCTCCAGTTTAATATTAAGGTGCTGTAAAGCCTGTGAAGACTTCATAAGCTGTTGTTGCTGCTGTTCGATTTGCATAAAGATGCGCCACGCAAAAGTCATTACCCCTAATAAGATAACACCTAGCATAACGGTAAGCTGCATAAGTGAGTTTTCATGATGATTCAAGGTGATGATGCGCTCATATTTGGCGACGGCGATTTCATAGGAGATGAGCTGTGATACGGTGTTATGAATGGAAGTGATATTGTCCGATAGGGTGATAAGGGAGACAGCAGAAGGTTGCGTATGCTGGGTGGCAAGGGAACGTATTTCCTCAAAATAACGTTTCATGATATCAATGCGTCCATCCGCATAGGTAACATAGGGAACCTCTTCAGGTCGCTTATGGTGAGAAAGATAACTGGCCCACATCTGATCAATGTTTGCTAATCCCAGCGTGATATCTTGTGCAAACTTTTCATCGCTAACCACTTTTCCCCGCCATCGATAAACACTGGATTCTAGCTCATGGTGATAGGCCGTATTAATGGCGCTGAGTTCCGTGAGGGGAATGAGTGAACCAAAGTAGAGGGTGTCTACGTTTTTTTTCATGGTAAGGAGATTATAATAGCCTACAAATCCGACAACGAGGAGTCCTAACGCAACACTGATAAGCAAATAAAGGAGTTTGGTCTTTAGCTTCAGAGATTCCATAAAATAGGGTGCGCCTTTTAGGACATAGATCACTTATCTAAGCAATTCCTATACCAAAAAGTAATAGAATGGGCTACTTAAAATTAGGGGAAGATCATGTCAAAACGGATCATTAAAGGCGAACGCATTAAGGCAATTATTCACGATATTGCGGAAGATTTTCGTTTTTCTCATGAGACGGGTGATTATGCCTTATTGTTTTACAAAGCGGATACAGAGGGAGTCGTTAAGGGAGCCGAGATCGATCAAATGGTTGAATATTTGACGACGGGTCTCAAGGAGCTTCAGGATAATATGCAATGGCGCCGTGAGTTTTTGAGTGACAATCCGCAGATTGATGAGGTAAGAATGCTCGAAAATCTGGGTGTCATCGAAAAAGAGTACATAGAGCTTTTAGAATTTTTAGCCTAACGTTTGGGTTTATAGGGTTCGAGGGGAATTTTTTTCGCGATTGCGGATTGAATTCCCCCTTTTAGATCGATGACGTTGTAGCCCATTTTTTGACCCAAATGGGTTCCTACGATTTGGGTACGGCTTCCGCTGGCACAGATAAGAGCAAAGCGTTCCCCTTTTTTGATATTTTTGTTGAGTTCGCCTAAAAAGGCTTCCATGTTGTAATCACCGCGCTCATCAAAAAACATAATGGGGACAGAACCCTTTACCAAACCTGTACTTTGCCATTCTCCAGGGGTCCGGATATCGATGATTTTTATTTTGGAATTAACCAATTTTTGATCGATGGGCTGAGCCGTATAATCAGCCATTATTGTGTGTGTCAGCAATAAAAGCGACAAGAACCATTTCATGAAAAAACCTTTTGTGAATATTATAGATATAATTATAACTCTTAATCATTAACCGAGGTTTTATGAACGACTCTAAACTCGAAAATTCAAAACGGCTTCGATACATTCGCCTCCTTGGACGCTTTATAAACGGGATACTCTCGTTTCTGGCCAAAAGCGACGATCCGACCAAAGAGCAATACGATCAAAAAGTGGATATGAACTTCCGTTTTTTGGAAAAAAATGAAGCGGTAAAGCTTTATAAAGATGAGTACATGGCACTCGAGGCGTTAGGGCAGAAGATTCTCGATTATCGCAACAGCGATGAGACCATCGATACCATTAAAGAGGAACTTTTTTACGCTCAGAATCAGCTGGAGAAGAGGGTTAATGCAAGGCGGTATAAAAAATCAAAGCATGACAATCATGCCGGAGACGGCTGGTAATCAGGGAATTCTTTCCAGTTGATTTTTAACGTCACTCAGACGGACAAACGTAAAGCCCTCTTTTAAAAGAGCATTCACCCCTTCAATAATTCCCTCTCTCGTTCCCCCCTCGGGATGGTTCATGTGGGCAATGACGATATCACCGCCTTTGGCGTTTATAAGTTGTTGTGCGACTTTAGGTGCGCTAAACGTCGCTCCTGCATCGGCAAGGATTGAGAACCCCCCGATTTCCATTTTTTGAGAACGGGCAATGGCTACGGCTTGCTCATCATAATAGGCAGTCCCTGCACGAAAAAAGAGGGGACGTTTTCCTGTGAGTTTTTCTATTTTTTGATTGTTTCCCTGGATTTCAGCGATCACTTCATCGCTAGATGCCGTTCCTTGAATTGCGTAAACGCTTTTTCCTTCAACAGAAAGAGGTTTATGGGCGGTTCCGTGATTGGCGATTTCAAAGAGGGGATTGCGAGAAAGCTGCATAAAAATTTCAGGATTGGTATCAATCCAGCGGGCATTGATAAAAAGAGTGGCGGGGATACGATTTACGGTTAAAAATTCAATCAGTCCTGCATCGTATTGAGAACTTCGCGCACTTCCGCCGCATGCGTCAAAGGTGAGGGCAATCTCTTTTTTTTTGGAATGAAATTTGGTGGTCACCCCTGTAACGTTTTCACCCCATTGCTGCGGAGCGCTTTGAGCGTAGATCACGAGGGGTAAAAGTATCAAGACAATGTGTTTCAAACGCATTTGCTATACTTTTTTACTGAGCGCTTCGACATTGTTACTGTTTCCTAAAACAGCGAGAATGTCACCTTTTTCCAAAATATCGTCTTTTTCAAAGGAGGTATGCCATTCGCCTTGGTGTTTGTACGCGATGGGTTTTACTTCGTATTCTTCTTCAAATACAGGAGAAAGGATCGAAGTTCCCACCCAAAATGCAGGAACGGTCATCTTGGCGAGTTTCATCGTAATGGAGAGATCGATGGTTTCATAATGCATGTTTTTGACGATTTTTTTAACCAGTTTTTTGGCCGATTCCATCTCGGGATAGATTACTTTTGCGGCACCGAGTTTGGAAAGAATCTGCCCGTGTACTTGCGTGATCGCTTTGGCGACGACGGTTTCGATCCCCAGTTCTTTGAGTGCCATGACGGTGAGGATACTCGCTTCGATGTGTTCCCCGATACTGACGATTGCGACTTCTACATCAGCGATTCCCGCTTCACGCAGTGCCCGCATATCGGTAGAATCAAGCATGATGGCATCTTGAACAAACTCACTGATGTCGCGTATTTTTTCTTCTTCATTATCGATTGCGATAACGTGCTCCCCTTGTTGTGCCAACCCTTTGGCAACATGAAATCCAAATTTTCCTAATCCAATAACGGCGTATGTCATATAACAACCTTTCCTTCTGCGTATTTAATAGTAAAGGCAAACACCCCGATCCGTCCCATGAGCATTAAGAAAATAATATTGAGCTTGCCCAGATCGCTGAAGAGGGCGCTGTAGCTCAAGATTCCGCCATTGCCGGTTGATACTCCGACAGTCGCAAATGCTGAGCAGGTTTCAAACAGTGTTCGAACAAAATGGAGTCTTTCCGTTTCATTCAAAATTACCGTCGAGAGCAATACATAAAAGGATGCGACGAAGATAATGGCGTATGCTTTGTTGATCTGATAAGGCATGAGACTTCGACGGAAGATATGGGGATTGCTATCACCGCGCAACGTAAACCATACACCGATGATAGCGAGTGCGAAAGCGGTGGTTTTGATACCCCCAGCGGTACCTCCCGGGCTTCCCCCGATGATCATGAAAATCGTCCCGAAAAAGAGATCCGAATCGGTAAACGTGGAAAAGTCTATGGTGTTAAACCCTGCGGTGCGGTAGTTGACCGATGCAAACCATGCTGCCGTTATTTTTTCCAAAGGCTCCATGGTCCCGAATGATTTGGGATTATTCCATTCCAGCGAGAGGATAATCGACATCGCTCCAATGATCAAAATTCCCGATGTCCACAATACGAGTTTGGTATGCGTAGATAGACGCATCAAAGATTTTTGACGGTAATTGTACAGTTCCAAGAGAACCAAATAACCCAAACCCCCTAGGATAATAAGTAACGGGATGGTTAAATTGATAACAAAGTCACTTCGATAATCCATAAGATTGGTGCTGAAAAGGGAAAATCCCGCATTGTTGAAGGCGGAGACCGAATGAAACAGACCAAACCACAAGGCATCTCCCATCGGCATATCCGCCCAAAAACGCAAGGAGAGGATAACCGCTCCGGAAAGCTCGATAATCACGATGCTGGCAAAAACGATTTTAAGAAAGCGAAAAATCCCGCTCATCCCGGGATGATTCAAGGACTCTTTGAGAATCAATCGGTCACGATATCCCAGTTTTTTGCGGCGCATGAGGGCTAAAAAGGTGACGGCAGTCATATAGCCCAAACCGCCGATCTGGATCAGAGAGAGAATAATCACATGTCCGAACGTAGTAAAGTCGACGGGGGTGTCTTTGACAATCAAGCCGGTTACACATACCGCAGAAGTGGAGGTAAAAAGGGCATCGATGAGAGAGAGCTCTCCATTATGGGCAAACGGAAGCATCAGTAATAAAGCACCGATTCCGATCAAAATAACAAAGCTCATAAAAATGATTTTAACGTCTTGGGTCTGCGTGGTAAATCCTTACTCGATATTTGGAAACATTATAGGCTATGAAAGTTTAAAGAAAGTGTAAAGTGTAATGTAAAAGTGGAGACTTATTTGGTCACCCAGTAAAGCTAAAAGTGGCTGAAAGTACGCTGTGGAAGGAAAGTGTTATGGTGACTCCAAGGGGATTTGAACCCCTGTGACCAGGATGAAAACCTGGGATCCTAACCGTTAGATGATGGAGCCACAATAAAATGTGGAAAATAAAAATGGTGTCCCGTGATGGATTCGAACCATCGACCCCTTCATTAAAAGTGAAATGCTCTACCAGCTGAGCTAACGGGACAACCTGCACTAAATCATTCGGTTAGCATGATTTGTGGATGGGAATTATAGTGAATATAAGCTTTAATGTCAATGGTTTAAAGGTGAAAATGGTGTTAAGAGAGAGAAAAGAGAATTTTGGAGACAATAAAGCAAATAAAAAATATCATAGGGAAAAAGATGTTTAAATTAATGTTGCCGCTTATGTTTACCATTTGTGTATCTTTTGGAGCGGATCATATGCCAATGCACAACATGAGTCAAGACGATGATGACCGACTCTCATTGGGGATAAAGGGAACCATGCAAGGCTCACATCAGTTGTCTAATATGAGAGCGCACATGAGTGCATTGGCTGAAATTGTTAAACATATGAACAGTAACGAATACGATGAAGCATCGGCGGTAGCGAAAGAGAAGCTCGGATTAACGGTGAGTATGAATTCGATGTGCGGGAGTTTTGGCAACAAGTCGTTTGAAATGATGGGGGTTACTTTCCATAAATCGGCAGACGCATTGGCACAAACATTGAAAACAAAAGATCAGAAAAAATCGATGATCGCTTTGGAAAAAGTGATGAACGGGTGCGTGTTGTGTCATAGCACCTTCAAGCAATAGCAAAGAGTTAAAAAGTTACCATTGACCTATGAACAGCTGGCTTTTTGATTTTCCTTTTGTTTGGCTGTTGCTTCCGATCTTGCTGTATTGTCTGTATCGCTGTAAGGTAGCCATTCGCCAGCACTATTTTCCTCATCTGCATTTTTTTACCAAACCCAACAAATGGCGCAATTTTGAGTGGCTGCACAAAGCTGCGATCGTGACGCTGATGGTGGGAGCGTTGGCAACTCCTGTGATGATCGATTATTCCGATCCGCGCAATCGCAACGGGGTAGATATCGTCCTCTCTATCGATGGGAGCGGCTCGATGAATGCATCAGGCTTTGGGGAAGAGGGGAGTCGCGCGAGCCGATTTGAGATTGTTCAAAAAATTGCGAGTGATTTTGTGATGAAACGCGCTTCGGACAATATCGGTGTCGTGGTGTTTGGCGATTTTGCTTTTATTGCTTCACCCATAACCTATGAAAAAGAGATCATTGCCCAGATGATCGGGTATCTGAGCTATGCAATGGCAGGGCAAAATACCGCTATCGGCGAGGGAATCGCGATGGGAGTACGTGCACTGCAAGATTCCAAAGCGGCCTCCAAAGTGATTATTTTGCTCACGGACGGAGAGCACAACAGCGGTGCGATCTCTCCCAAAGAAGCGGTAGGGATGGTGAAAAAAGAAAAAATTCGCCTCTATACGATTGGTATCGGACCAAAGGGGGAGTTTGACAACGCACTGTTGGAGCAATTGGCGCGCGATGGGAATGGAGCATTTTTTGCCGCTACGAATGA
>PDVJ01000230.1_pt1 | contig 17556 bp, 16 predicted proteins | sample 1369811 | NCBI WGS metagenome assembly PDVJ01 (sample SAMN07795376, study PRJNA414565) | Alkali sediment metagenome, whole genome shotgun sequencing project. | reverse complement strand
AAATGTCATATTCTGTTTTTGTCTTTTGGATGGATTGTGATTATTCGACAAAACTTCAACAATATCTCGAAGGGACGAATTCTTATTTTGGCATTTTCTTAATATTTAATGTATATCAGAACCATCACCTATATTAGCTTTAAAATTTAGATATGGATCATTTAGATGGCCATGACGTTTATGCTGGTTTATTTAAAAAAAACAAAGATCTTATTTGATATAATGACACCATCAAGAGACCATAGCTAATATCTAAAAAATATTTACACTTTCTTGGTAATGTACCTTTTAATGTACCTTTTCAAAAATAAAGTCCATTAAAATCCTTAAAATAGGTGATTAGCGAATCTCTCCTCGTCCGCCACTAATCATAAATCATGTTTTTATACGCGGGAATAGCTCAGTTGGCTAGAGCGTCAGCCTTCCAAGCTGAATGTCGCGAGTTCGAGTCTCGTTTCCCGCTCCACCTCATTTTATTATGCCCGTTCAACAATTAAGTGCGGTACAATCAACACAACAACAAATACTCATTCACAACTACAGAGCTTTTAGCATCATTCATTTACTAAATCACTCATAAACATAAAAGTATTGTAATGATTCTATATAGTGGTATGAGTATATTCGATTTTCGCAATTTAGGAAAAAGATCAGAGTCTCTTCAGCTCCTTCCCTAGTTACCGGCTAATTCTAGTTTGAAGTTTCTCTTATAGTTGCTGATTCAGAACAGCCTATTAGAAATAATGACGTAGTAAATAATACTCCTGAAAATAATTTCAATATTTCAGATTATATTTTACAGTAATTACATCTAAAATACCTTCTCCAACACTTCCTGGTGCAATCATAGTCCATAAGGGAATATTTTCTTCACTCACAATACTATCACCCCTGCATGTATGGTCACTGTATACACTGCTACCATATGTTTTATTCTGATAATTTATCGTTAAAAAAATACGGTTAAAACCATAATCACTGTAATCTTCAGATGGATGATCTTTTATTTTGATTTCTCGACCGTATTCGGATGCTACTGATATGACCCAAACTTTTATTTTTTTATTTTTTTTATCTATCAACAGCGTTCTGGAATCGGCAAGGATATCTGGATTTGCATCATTAGAAGCTACTTTTAAATATCTTTTATCTCCAAAATTCTTTATATTCTCATATTTGCAAGCAAATGGCCAAGGGGCTTCCTCTTCAGCTGCAGGTGCTACTTCTTCAGTTGTAGCAGGGGTAGCCTCATTACACTGCCATTGGTTGACATTACCATTCCATTCCCATGAACCACCTTGTGCTTCACATCTATCAGAATCCCCGCTTGCCACTAAATTAGAGCTAATAAGTAATAATGCTATTATGGCAGGTAAGATTTTTTTCATATTTACTCCAAGTTATTAATATATGTATTCTACAGAAAACTTGTGATGATAGTGCAATATTATTCAATTCATTCTAGCTACATATCAATAAATTATAATGTCAAGAGTCGTTTCCCGCTCCACTTCTTCAACGCTTCACAATCAACTCATGGCATCCATAGAAACAAGCAACTCATCCATTTTTTGATCTACCGTACCGACGTAGTGTGTTAAATCGACCATATCGTCCATATTCTCATTCAGCGCTTCGCTGTTGTCGCTGATTGCCTGAATCAGGACATTGATCGTTGCTGAGATTTCAGCCAAGCTTTTTTGCGTTCGCTCTGCTAGTTTGCGTACTTCATCGGCAACAACCGCAAACCCTCGTCCATGTTCTCCTGCACGTGCCGCTTCGATCGCGGCATTAAGTGCCAGAAGATTCGTCTGATCGGCGATATCACTGATGGTGATCAATATATCTTTCGTTTCACGGGCATTACTTGCTAAAGATTTTAGGTTATCTGATAGATCATGCTCTTTTCCTGCAACGTTTTGTATCCGTTTTACTGTGGTTTCAATCATTCCGTTGAGTTCAACAAATTTGGTTGCACGAAGTTCTTCGATCGTCTCTTTTAGATGCTGCGTATTATTGTGAAGAACATCTTTTGCTTCGTTATTTTGAGCCTCCATGGATTGCAATGCCACCCCTAGATCATTGATCTTTTCAAGCATCTGCCCCATTTTAGCGTTTACATTGACATCGGCGCGCGTTGAAAATTTCCCTTCACACAATGCTTCTAAAACATGAATCGCATTGTCCAGATTGCCTTCGATTGCATCCAAGGTATGATTCATCGTTTTACGCAGCAAATGGACATGCGGTGTTGTTGAGTCACTGCTCACACGGCACTTGTAGTGCCCCTGCCGTACTTTATCCCCTAAAAGAACCATTTCCCCAGCAACCGCGGTATCTTGCAATAGCATATCTTCATAAGCCAGTACCAATGCGTTGAGTTTTTCTTCTACAGTTCCCGGTTTTGCATCCAATAATGGCAACCGATTACGTTTAAACAACATAAGCTGTAAAAAATCATCCAGCTGCCGATTTATCTCTTCATTGCCTACGGAGTGACTCGTTACCATCCACATGGCAACCAACAGCATCACAAGAATAACACCGATAAAGGCGCCGATACTTTGAGTCAATAGACCAACCAATAGTCCTAACCCTGCGACGAGGACAAGGATGATTATTTTTACTGAATTTTTCATAGCGCCCCCTTAGTTCATTGTTTTATAAAGACGCTCTGCCGCGGCAATTTCATCGGCTGAAGGTTTTCTGCGGCATGACAAAAATCCGCAGGTTCCGCTTTCACACGCAATATTAGGAAAAACAGTCGCATATACCCAATAAAAACCGCCGCTTTTGGTTGCATTTTTGACATAGCCCGTCCAAACTTTGCCTTGATTCACCGTATCCCAAAGATCTTTGAAGGCCGCCCTTGGCATATCGGGATGACGAACAATACTATGAGGCTTACCAATGAGCTCATCGATTTCATATCCGGCAATCTTGCAAAAATCATCATTGGCAAAAAGGATTTTTCCCTTATCGTCCGTTTGCGATACCAAGAAATCAGTATCCTTCAAGATGTATTCCTTACTCATTCCTTTTCCTTATTATATTTTTATCTCATAACGCGAAAACGCATTTTTAATAAAAAAAAACTATTAAATATTGTATCTAATACNTGTAATAANAATGTGACATTTAGTGACTATTTGTATCAAGAGGTGAGCAGGGGAAGAAAAAAGAGGGAGGGTTTGGTTATTGTTATGCTTTTAGCAGTTATGGATTGTTGGCAAAATAGTGCTTGACTCCGTCAATCATCCCCTCAACCATCCATTTTTGATATTTTGAATCTGCGATGCGTGCCGATTCATCGGGATTGCTGATATAGCCCATTTCAAACAAAATTGCCGGCATCTGAGCGCCTACGAGAACCCAAAAAGGGGCTTCTCTCGCACCGTTGTCTTTGACATTGGGAAATTGCTTGCGCAAATTATTCAAAACCCCTTTTTGAATATCGATCGCCAACTTGTTTGAGGCAATAATTTTTTCCGTATTTAAGACATTTAAAAAACTAAGTTTTCCGTATTGACCCATTTCACCCATGTCTTCAGAGTTTTCCAAAGCCGCAACGCGCATCGCCCGTTCGCTTCGCCCCGGGGAAAGAAAATAGGTTTCTATGCCATATGCCGCATTGGCATCAGCACCTTTGGGAATGGCATTGGCATGAACCGATAAAAATAAATCGGCCATTTTGTCATTGGCAAATTTTGTTCGGTCTTTCAGTTCAATAAAGGTATCCGTGGAGCGTGTCATATAAACGGTATAACCCATGGCCTTGAGCTCTTCTGAAAGTTCTAGGCTCACTTGAAGAACGATATTTTTTTCCATGTATCCATTGCCGGTCGCGCCGCTGTCTTTTCCGCCATGGCCTGGATCGATGACGATGACTTTTTTACTGCGATCACGCGGTGTTACATTCACCAACGGAGGAAGTGCTTCAATCAACGGAGGCAATGTAACGACGGGAGGCTGGATAAGAGGGACGGGAGGAGCTGTCCGTTCTTTTGCAACAGGCTGTAATGAAAGCTCTATGTAGACAGAAGATCCCGTCGGTATTGGCTTGATGGCAATGGCTTGGTTGTGCTCGATTACCAGACGAAGTGTTTTTGCATCGTATTGGGCCAACCGGACTTGATTAATATTTTTATGCTCAAGAATTTTGGTTTGTGACAACGTAGATTGATCAATGTCGATAATATAACGAAAGCGCTGTTTATCCGATTCGATAATTTTGGAGAGATGAATATCTTTCGCTTCTATAGGGGTGTCAAAGAGTAACTCTAATCCCGTATCTTTCCATTTTGTATCCATCAAACGATGGCGCTTTACAAGGGATACATCCGCAGCAGCTTTAAGCGGTTCTGCGAGTTTGAACAACTGTGTACTTGTCGGAGTCAAAAAGTTATTGGAAACCTCTTTTGGCTCTGCCGTTGTTGCTTTCACATACTCTTTTGGAAAAACGAGCGGTTTTTGAAGTGTTTCGGAAGGCTTTATTGGTGCAGCGGCGACAACCGCTGCAGGGGCTATTGTCGTCGCAGCAGGAGCCACGGGCTGAAGTTTTGCCAATTCTGCTTTGTACTTAGCAACATCAATGCCCAGAATATTACCGCCCTTGACGATGCCGCCAAGTGCCTCACGCGCCAAGTCTGTATTTTTATTTAAATTTGCACGCAGGTAAATGGTTTTACATTCGTTGTAGCCGCGAAACTGTTCGATTTCGTCATTGCTTTGCAATGCTTTTTTTGCCGCATCAAGACGAGCCGCATCATCAACTGCCATTGCATTGAAAGACAAAAGCACTAAAATAAGAAAGAGAATCTGTCCTAGTTTCAAAACTTATTCGCCTTGCGTCAATTTCTCCATCAACTCTTTGACGGTGATGATTTTATCAATACGGTATCCATTGGTTCCAGAGAAGAAAAGTCCTAGCTCTAAATCACCAAAATACGCATCACTGAGACGATCTGCAATACAAAAACCGACTTCTTTGGCTTCTACCCCGCGGTTACACGGAGCAACGCAGTTAGAGATACATTTGATAGCGGGACCCGTTCGGGTATCGATTAGACCGTGCAAATTGGTACGTACGCCGCGCGCCGGATAACCCACCGGCGATTTCATCAAGGTGATGTCTTCTTCGGCCGCATCCAATAATACTTGTTTGAAGTTTTCATGCGCATCGCACTCAAAAGTACCGATAAATCGGGTACCCATTTGAACACCTGAAGCGCCAAGAGCAAGCATGGCATCTATGTCATTTTTATCCCATATGCCACCTGCAGCGATCACGGGCATACCGCCCCATAATGCCGCTTCTTCAACAACGGGTTTTACCAAATTTTCAAGCTGATACTCATCCATGCCGCACTGTTCATAGGTAAATCCTTGATGCCCACCGCTCTTTGGCCCTTCTAAAATGACGGCATCGGGCAAACGGTTGTAACGTTTCTGCCATCGTTTGCAAATAATAGAGAGGGCTTTGGGGGACGAGACGATCGGAACCAATGCCACATCGGGAAAGTCTGCCGTGAACTCAGGCATATTCGTCGGTAATCCAGCACCTGTGATAATGATATTTGCCCCTGCTTCACACGCATCACGCACTACTCGTCCGTAATCGTTAATCGCATACAAAACATTACATGCCAACGGTGCATCGCCGCAAATTTTACGGGCATTTTCAAAAATGGCAACGAGCCCTTTTTTGGAATAAAAATTTTCTACTTCCAAAGGTCTGTTTGCCACCAGTTTGTCGGAATACGATTTATTACCGTAATTACCTGTTCCAACGGAGCTGATAACCCCTAAACCACCCTCTTTGGAAACGCTTCCTGCTAATTTGTCCCAGCTGATACCAACACCCATTCCCCCTTGTACAACAGGTACAGGAATGGTATATTTACCGATTTGTAGTGGCGCAAAGCTCATTAAGATACCTTTATTCTGGCAAATTTTCGTTTACCTATTTGCAAGACGTACTCGCCTGCTTGTAATTGTAACTGATCATCGCTGAGTTTATTTTGATCGATTTTAACAGAGCCTTGCTTAATCTCCCGACGGGCTTGGGATGTAGATGGACTTAACTTGGCATCTACCAACAACTTGGCAATCCAAATGGGCCCCTCGAAGTCATATTCCTCCATCTCTGTGGGGATTTCACTTTGGGCATGAACTCTCTGAAATTCATCCGCCGCCGCTTGTGCATCCTCTATGGAGTGAAAGCGCGCTGTGATCTCGATTGCCAATGCCTCTTTTACTTTTTTAGGATGAAGGGCCCCCTCTTCTACACCTGTGCGCAACGTTGCAATTTCACTCAATGTTTTGGTGCTCAGTAACTCATAATAACGCCACATCAACGTATCGCTTATGCTGAGAATTTTTCCGTACATATCATTGGGTGCATCCGCAACCGCGATGTAATTGCCCAAACTCTTGGACATTTTTTGTACCCCGTCAAGACCTTCGAGAATCGGCATCATCAATACCGCTTGCTCTTTGCCCACTTCATACGCACGCTGTAAATGACGCCCCATCAAAAGATTGAATTTTTGATCGGTTCCACCGATCTCAACATCGCTTTTAAGATGAACGCTATCGTACCCTTGGAGCAACGGATATAAAAATTCACTGATCGAGATCGAAATATTCGCCTTGTAACGTTTTTCAAAGTCATCCCTCTCTAACATCCGAGCAACATTAAACGTGGTCGTAAGTTCGAGCATCCCAGCTGCACCCAGTGCATTAATCCATTCGGAGTTAAAGACAACCGTTGTTTTGGCAGGATCAAGAATTTTAAACACTTGATCTTTATAGCTTTGGGCATTTTGCGCAATTTGTGCCGGGAGGAGCTTTTTGCGTGTTTCGCTTTTACCCGTCGGATCACCGATTTGTGCCGTGAAATCGCCGATCAAAAACTGTATGTTTGCCCCGTATTTTTGAAAGGTTGCCAATTTGTTCAGCAGAACCGTATGTCCTAAATGCAAATCAGGTGCCGTAGGATCAAATCCTGCTTTTACCGTATAATTTGTCCCTTTTTCAAAATAGGCTTTTACCAATGTTTCAATGCGGGTATCATCAATAATCTCTGCCGTTCCCCGTTTGATCTCTTGTAATGCTTCGTTTATTTTTTCATTCATTTTCTATCCTTGGCTTCGGTACGCATCGTCGGTCCGAAAAAATTGTATTATTTTTCCCTTTTTTTCCAGTTTTGATTTTAAACGGTTCAAATCACTTTCCAATGTTTGAAATTCCATCTCACAATACTGCGTGTGCTCAGATTTTTCTTTCCCCAACTCAATGCTGTTAATATCAGCCCCCATCTTTGCCAAATAGGTCAAGAGCTCTGCCAGAGATCCTTGCGCATTTTGCATACTGATAATGAGATGATAACGGTTAAACTGCTGCTGTTTCCATCGTACAAATACCATAGGTTCATTTTTTTCCATCATTACTGCCGCATGTTTGCACATTTTATGATGAATATGGGCTTTGTTTTCCACCATAAAGCCCACAATTTCATCCCCCGATTTAGGATGGCAGCAATAATCGAATACTGCATCCGAAACGCTCTGATTGGAGAGCACTTCAATGGAGGCAAATACAAAAGATTTTAGTCCAAAACGTTTTCGGCTCCAAAACGTACCAAAACGGCTGGTTTCACGCAATCTCTCTTCAATACGGTGGATGACCTCTTTTAAAAAATCAAACTCTCTGGGGACTCGGTAACACTGATCTTCCAGATCTTCATCTCGTACTATTTCAACCATTTTTTCAGGATTCAAACGGAAGATGTAGCTGAGGATATTAATACCGCTTTGTGCATCTACCGTACGAATACGCTGATTGCAGTTAGCGCGCATGCTTGATTTTGCACGGGATGTTTTTACCGTATCAATCCAGCTGCATCGCGTTATCTTTTTTTGATTCGGGGAAGTAATGATCCGTACAATGTCCCCATTGTGCAATTCAGCAAGCAAACTCGCTTTTTCTTTGTTGACCAAGCACCCCTCAGCACTGTCGCCAACAGCCGTATGAACGGCATAGGCAAAATCAAGGGCAACCGCTCCGCGAGGCAACGTAAATGCTTTTCCTTTGGGTGAAAACACACTGATATCTTCACTGTATAAATCATTTTTTATCAGCTCATAAAACGCTTCAACCGACTCATTTTGGTATTGAAGGTTATGGAGCCAATCCAGACTGATCGCATTGTTTCCGCCGCTTTTGTATTTCCAATGGGCAGCAACACCCAGCTCTGCTGTCGCATGCATCTCATAGGTACGAATCTGAATCTCAAAAATAGCACTCTCATCAAATACTGTCGTATGAATCGTTTGGTAGCCGTTTTCTTTGGGAATGGCGATGTAATCTTTGAAACGTGCATTGAGCGGCTGAAAATGCAAATGGACCATTCCCAAAACACGATAACAATCGATGGGCTTTTGAACCAAAATACGAACGGCCAAGAGATCGAGAATTTCATCAATCCCTATCCCTTTGCGCTGCATTTTTAAATAAATAGAATAGTCATGTTTGACCCGGCTCAGGATTTCAAAATCGTCGTTGCACAGCCCCTCAGAGAGCATGATCTGAGTGAGCTTGTTGCAAAATTCATTCAATCGCCCTTGTATTGAACGATAGTTTTCCTGTAAATAGTGTTCAATGGCTATTTGATCTTCTCGAAAAAGGTATTTAAAGCTCAGATCTTCAAGGAGATTTTTTAAGAAGGAGATCCCAAGGCGATGAGCAATAGGAGCATAAACAACCAATGTTTCTTCGGCAATACGATGCTGTTTTACTTCTGACAGAGCGTCAAGGGTGAGCATGTTGTGAAGACGGTCACACAGTTTAACCACAAGAACACGGACATCTTCGATTGAAGCCAATAGCATTTTGCGGAAAGTGAGTGCGGATACAACCAGTTTTTGGTCTGAATGGGAAGGGATGAGCTCAGCATCGCGAATCATATCGATCTTCGTCAACCCTTCTACGAGGTGAGCGACATCGTTACCGTAATCGGCTTGGATTGCTTCTATGCCCGTTTGAGTGTCTTCAACAACATCATGCAGCAATGCAGCAATAACCATGGCTTCATCACCCGTTAGCTCAGCAACAAGAGATGCAACCAGGAGAGGATGAACAATATAGGCTTCACCGCTTTTTCTAAATTGACCATCATGCGCGGTACTCGCAAGCACGTAAGCACGTTCAACCGCACTGGAATTTATGAATAAACGTAAATGTGCTAATGCACGCTCTACATCATTAATCTGTTTGATTTTTTCAATATCGATTTGATTCAACGATGTAGCTTTATCGGTGAATTACGCGTTGTCTGTAAAACCTTTGATAGTGATATGCCCCTCAGCAATCTCCATCAAAGCGACATCAGCAGCTTTCATTTTTTTCAAATCAACATTTAACTTTGATGATGCACCGTTTTGTAGCTGCTCAGAGCGTTTAGCGACAGCAAGCGCCAATTGGTAACGGTCGATGTTTGCAGTTTCGAGTGCTTTCGCAGTTAGTTTTTCGAGTCTCATAGGTTTTTCCTTTGTGTATGATTATTGAACGATAGAGCAATTATCAAAATTACCCTGAATGATGCTTAGCAAATTACCCTTTGTGAACATATCACAAACAATAATCGGAAGCTTGTTCTCTTTTGCCAACGCAATGGAGGTATCATCCATCACTTTGATATGATCTTGAAGCGCTTGATCATACCCCAGAGTCGGGAGCTTGATCGCATCTGAAAACTTGTTCGGATCTTTGTCATACACGCCATCCACTTTGGTCGCTTTAATAATGACTTGAGCTCCTATTTCAACTGCCCGAAGCGTTGCCGCGGTATCGGTGGTAAAGAAAGGGTTTCCTGTACCTGCAGCAAAAACAACCACACGCCCGCGCTCCAAATGACGCGCTGCACGACGGACGATAAAGGCTTCCGCGATTTGCTCCATTTTGATGGCACTTTGAACACGGACAAGCATCCCCTCGTGTTCACACGCCTCTTGGAGTGCAATCGAATTGATAACCGTGCCCAGCATTCCCATATAATCACCCGCTGTACGGCTAATAACGCCATCCGCAGCTGCAGTTACACCGCGAATGATGTTTCCTGCACCAATAACGATCCCCACTTCGATGCCCGCATCGATAAGCGTTTTGATTTCAGTAGCAATGAATTTTAGGATTTTTGTATCGATGCCATAACCGTTTTCGCCAGCCAATGCTTCACCGGAAAACTTCACTAATACACGTTTATAACCCATAAAACCCCCTCATGATATTACGCGTATTATAGTTTATTGTCGCTTTAAGGTTGCTTTGACTACACTTAATACATTATAATTTTTGCAAAAGGAACGGTGTGAATTTTTTCTCGCTATTGCACGATTGGATATACCCGCTGGTTACTCCTAATGTGCCCCATTATGGGAGAGGTGTCCATTCGCTTCCTAATCCTGATGAGCATGAACTGTTTGAAAAAGCATCGGAAGCATTTATTCAAGATGACCGCCTCAAAGGGTATGATTATTTTCTCTCCTCACTCACCCATGTGGGAGATGCAAAACATTTGACGTACACGGTTTACGAAGACAAAATAACGTTTGAACTGTTACAGGGATGTGCCGTTATTCGTGGTACCGTTACAAAAGACGCTTTGAATGCTACTGCTGCCGTTGCTAAAACCTCCGATTTGCACGTAGCGATTAAACGACGTTTTTTGGAGCGCAATTTTCAGCTCACCTATGCACGTTTTTGTGATAAAGAGGGAATTTTAACCCTAAAACTTCATCTGGACAATGCCACGATTACCCCTCATAAAATCTTTTTTCCTCTTCGTGAAATAGCCCTGAATGCCGATTTTGAAAAAGAGATGCTTTTGGGCGAGTTTAAAGACATTGAACTGCTCGAAAGTGATCATATTCGCTACGTGGATCATGAACAATGTATCCGGTTGCATGGCTGGATGCTAAAATGGATAGATCAAACCAAAAAAAGTCTGCAAGGGCTTCTATCCAATGACAATACGGGAATGGTCTCCTTTAGCTATCTTGCCTTACTTCTTCAAATTGATTATCTCCTCATCCCTCGCAAAAAAATGGCCAAAGACATCGCGGAAAAAGTGGGCGGCTATTTTATGGATGATGAAAAATTAACCGAAGACAAAAATGCTGATCTTCAAAGTTATTTAGCCGAATTGGAGACCATGAGCATTGAGGAGTTCTCGACGCAAATGTATCGAGGAAACTATACTTTTTCCCCTTTTGATCAGGCAATGCACGAAGAAATTGTCTCCTTTATCGAAGAATCACTGGCCAAAGTAAAATGGTATAAAAGCAACCATTCCAGCTACGTCATCGGTGCGATTTACAAATACATAGCTTTGTATATTTTATACAATTATGGCCTGCATCCAACCCTGCGCATCCTTATGCATTTGCATGTTCAAGTATATGTTTCCGACTTCTTTGAAGATATGGGAGAAGCACGTCTGTATACCCCCGCAACCAATCGGTTTGATAAAACACGTATCCATGAAAACATAGAATCGGCTATCATCCCTTACCAAAAACGGTACAAAGGACTTCAAAATTTTAGTCATCTTCTCAATTACACCGATTTGGACAGTTTTAGCCAAAGCTTTTATCTGCAAATCAAAAATTTAGATTTTTCGGAAGTATAAGATGAGTTTAACCACCCAAAAAGTACTTGATCATGCAATGGAAAATATTATTCAGGTCTCTACTCCGTATGGGACAGGAAGCGGTTTCCTCATAGGAGATTTGATTGTCACCAATTCCCATGTTGTCGGAGGGTTGAAAGAGGTGATTATCAGCGCCAAAAATCTGCCTCGTTGCATCGGAAACGTTGTTTATGATGATGCCTCTTACGATTTGGCTTTTATCCGCCCTCCTGTAAAAATGACCACCGATCATCCTTTACGTTTATGCTCTACGAGCGTTCAAGACGGTGATGTTGTGATCGCTATCGGGCATCCATATGGGTTAAATTATTCGACAACCGAGGGGATTGTCTCCAAGGCAGCACGTTTACAAGGAGAAATTGAGTACATTCAGTTTGATGCGGCCATCAATCCGGGCAACAGTGGAGGGCCCTTGCTCAACGAACAAAAGGAAATCGTCGGGATCAACACGTTTATTATCCAAAACTCCAACAATCTCGGATTTGCCCTTCCCTATTATTATCTGACCGAAGTGATGGAAAAATTTCTCTCTTTGCATCATGAAGCCATTATCCGATGCAATTCGTGTAAAAACATGATTCAAGAAGAGCTGATAGTCAACGATTATTGCCCCCAATGCGGAGTCAAACTCGATGTCGCAAAACGAAGACGCGAGGGGTACAAACCTACAGGCGTTGTTGAACTCATCGAGAAAATTTTGGAAGCACTCAAGCTCAATGTTCCCCTCTCCAGACGAAGCCAGCGCAATTGGAAATTTGATGTCGATACCGTCAAAATCGATATTAACTATTACGACAATGGAGTGATCATCGCCGATTGTGCCCTCTGCCGAATCCCTCAAGAAAATATACAATCTCTGTATGATTTTTTACTCAGCGAAAATGATAAATTTGAGCGGTTACAGTTTTCCATCAACGAAAATACGATTTATCTTTCGTATGTCATCGTTGATTCTTCATTGACCTATGAACTAGGATTGAAAGCGCTGGAACAACTCTTCCGTGACTCTCCCCTCTACTCACACAAACTTATGAGTACGTTTGGCGCTCTTGAACCAAAATACGATGAGTTTGATTAATCTGCGACAGGGATAAGTCCCGCTATCTCCTCTTTACGTGGAAAATCAGCCCCCATACTGATAATAAACGAAGAGGCTTCCTGCAACGTCATCGTCGTTTTAAGGGTCAGTTTTTCATCCACCAAAACCGTATATCCACTGGTTGGATTCGGTGATGTTGGGATAAATAAAACACAAATATGATCATGGCGATTGAGCAAATAGGCAGGAACCCATAGGTTTTCTTTGGGATATTCCACCAAAACCACCTCTTTTTTCGTTCCGTCTTCTCCGCCAGAGAGCATTGAAGCTAATTTTTTGGAAACGGAATACACAGATCGAATCGCAGGAATTTTTTCAAAGGCGCTATCAATAACGGCTACAAAAACAGAGCGACCGTATTTCTCGATGGAATACCCCAAAACAGCGAACAAACCAACAACCGCTGCCATGAGGGCAATGGTAATTTCAAAAGAGTTGGTGTAATCGTGCAATGAAAGATAAGCGCTTACACCTAAACCCTCCAGATAATTGACCACTGTCAGCACCATAATAAGGGGTAATAGCGAAAGTGCTCCGACAAAAATATAACGCAGTAATAATTTAATTTTCGTGCTCATGATGATAAAACCTTTTAAGTATAACAAATTGCAAAATTATAGGGTAAATTTTCCTACACTTTACTACAATAACATTTTTACAGGAGAAAGTATGAAACCATTTGCCGATTTTACCCTCAATTTGGAAACTTTTATCGCCGATCTCAATGCGTTAATCGAAAACAATCATAAAAGCATCGACGCTTTACTCGCAATTGTTGACAAAACGTATGCCAATTTTATCCGTCCGTTTGATTTTATGGAAGAAGAGATGGAGCTTTTATTTACCCCTCTTTCTCATATCAATGCCGTCAAAAATACCGAAGAGACTCAAAAAGTTTATGCCGATGCCTTACCGATTTTGACCGACTATTCGACGTTTATCGGTCAAAACCTCGCCATCTATGAGGTCTTTAAACAGATCAAAGCCAACGAGTACGAGTCGCTCAACATCGAAGAGCGCCGGATTCTTGATCTCAATATCCTGAGCTTTGAGCTTTCAGGTGCTCATTTAGACGAGATCAGTAAAAAAAGACTCTCAGAGATTAATCTACGCAAAAGTACCTTGACAAACGATTTCTCTCAAAATGTGCTCGATGCCACCAATGCGTATGAAAAAATCATTACCGATGAAACAGATATCGCAGGAGTTCCAGAAGGTGATTTAGACGATGCCCGTTTTGAAGAAGACGGAATAACAAAATACCGATTTACCCTCCAAATGCCCTCGTACATTGCCTACATGACCTACGGCCCTAATCGTGCCATTCGTGAAGAACTGTACAAAGCCTATACTACCCGTGCTCCGCAAAACGGTGCCATCATCGATGAGCTGCTGCAACTGCGCCAAGAGATGGCACAGCTTTTAGGATACGAGAACTATACTGAGTATTCTCTCGCATCCAAAATGGCTCCCTCTACTAAAAGTGTTTTGAGCTTTCTTAACGAGCTGGCAGAAACGTCTCAGGCCCAAGCAAAACAGGAAATGGCCGAACTGCGCGCTATTGCACAAGGGATTGATCTGCAAAGCTACGATACCGCGTTTTATGGGGAAATCCTGAAAAAAGCGCAATACGACATCGATGAAGAAGAGTACCGTCCCTATTTTGAGCAAAATGGCGTCATTTTGGGCATGTTTGATTTTTTAAATCAGATGTTCGGTATTGAATTTAAAAAAGTAGATGTCCCATTGTGGGATGAAAAAGCCAGTGCCTACGATGTTTATGACGACAATGCCCTTCGTGCCCGTATTTATTTCGATCTTGAAGCACGCAAAGGAAAACGCGGCGGTGCGTGGATGCACAATTTTCAATCCCATTGTGAAGATACCGAAGGGTGCACCCATCTCTCCAGCGCTTTTGTCGTGTGTAATTTTCCTCCCTCCTCAGCAACTTCCCCATCACTGCTTCGTCATGACGATGTGGTCACCCTCTTTCATGAGATGGGGCATACGCTGCATCACATCCTCAGCCGTGTTCGAGAGCATGGCGTCAGCGGTGTCAATGGCGTCGAGTGGGATGCCGTGGAGTTCCCTTCCCAATTTCTCGAAAACTTTGCCTACGAGCCAAAAGTACTCAAACTTTTTGCCCAGCACACCCAAACGGGTGAAGTCTTGAGCGATGAAATGATTGCCAAGCTCATCCGTGCCAAAAACTTCCAAAGTGCTCTGTTTATGCTGCGCCAACTCGAATTTTCACTCTTTGATCTGACGCTTCATTCGAAGCTCTACCAAGGTGATGAGATACAGACCCTGCTAAACTCCATCCGAGAAAAAACGGCCCTGATCAAACCTCCTGCATACAATAAGTTTCAAAACAGTTTTAGCCATATCTTCAGCGGCGGATACAGTGCGGGATATTACAGCTATAAGTGGGCTGAAGTTCTCAGTGCCGACGCCTATTACGCGATTGTGGATGAGGGGATTTTTGACTCTGATCTTGCCCGTAAATACAAAGAAATCATTTTAGCAAAAGGGGGGAGCCAAAGCATGCAGGAACTTTTTGTAGAGATGATGGGGCGTGAGTGCGAAACGAAACACCTTCTGCGCCTCAACGGTATTAATGGATGAAACTCTTTTGGATACTGCTTACCACACTCACACTCCTGGGAGGTACCGAAGTGAAAATTGCCTCGTATAACGTTGAAAATTTATTTGATATGAACGATGATGGAACCGAGTATGAGCAATACATACCCAATACCTCATGGGGATGGAATGAGGAGATGCATCGGATCAAACTGCGCAATACCGCCCAAGTGATCAAAGACATTGGAGCAGATGTCATAGGGCTTCAAGAGATCGAATCCGAAACCGCCCTCAAAGAACTCAAAGCCGAACTGAACAGGCAGGGACTATATTATCCCCATTACGCCTTTGCGCGTGCTAAAAACACAGCTGTTTCCGTGGCGCTTCTGAGCCGTTACCCCATCACCAGTGCCCTTAGCCGCTCTGTCGGTGCCCATAGATCGTATCGGGATATCTTAGAGGTAAAGCTCAACATTAATGGGAAAAACTTACGGGTCTTCGTCAACCACTGGAAATCCAAAAGCGGCCCTGAGAGTATGCGTGTACAAAGTGCCAAAGTACTCAAAAAACGGCTGGAAGAGTTAAACGAGGATGAGCCCTATGTCCTCATGGGAGATTTCAACTCACACCACGAAGAGTATCGAACGTTTGTAAAAAGCAGAAGACATAACGACACTGAGGGTATTACGGGGATTAATCACATCCTCAAAACGATCGACGATGATCAAAATCCCATCACCTATGCCTCATTGCAATCCAATGACGACTCCCTCTACAATCTCTGGTATGAACTTCCCGAAGATCAGCGATGGAGTCATGAATACCGAGGTCATCATGAGGGTCTGGACAATATGATCATTTCCCCTTCCCTCGCGGATGGGAAAGGGCTTGAGTACGTTCGTGGAAGTTTTGGACGCTTTGACGCTCCGTACCTTTTTTACAAAGGAAAACCCTATCGCTGGCAACAGTCTCGAAAATATCCCAAACACCATTTGGGTGAGGGGTATTCCGATCACTTGGCCATTTTTGCGAAATTTATTATTCGGTAGGGATGCACCACTCTATGGGAGCAATACCCTGCCCCCTCAGATAGGTATTCGTTTTGCTAAATGGCTTTGAGCCGAAAAAACCTCGATAAGAAGACAGCGGGGAGGGATGAGGCGCTTTAAGAATTAAGTGCTTTTGATCATCAATCAACACCGATTTTTTCTGCGCAGGTGCACCCCAAAGTATAAAAACAATGTCTTTGCGTTCATGGCTAAGCGTTCGAATCACTTGGTCCGTAAATCGCTCCCATCCTCTCTCTTTGTGAGAAAACGGCTCGCCTGCACGTACGGTCAGGAGGGTATTGAGCAACAATACCCCCTGAGCAGCCCAATGACTCAAATCTCCGCTTTTTGGAAATGGGCATCCAATGTCATCAACCAGCTCTTTGAAAATATTTTGAAGCGAGGGGGGAAGTTTAACCCCATGTCCAACCGAAAAGGATAGCCCGTGTGCCTGACCATCTCCGTGATAGGGGTCTTGTCCCAATATGACCACTTTGACTATATCAAAAGGAGTGGAGTTAAAGGCGTTAAAAATATCGTGGCCATGGGGAAAAATGGTGTAGTGTTTTTTTTCTTCGATTAAAAAAGATTTGAGTTCACCCATATAAGAATGATTAAACTCATGCTCAAGCGCCCTCTTCCAGCTTTCATGAATAACTGGGGTAACGGAAGTGCTCATTACTTTTTAAACAAATCGTCTTCAAAAATAACCATTTCATAGACACTGCGCGTTGCCACCAACGATTTTGCCAAAGGGACACCGGAGCTGTTACGCACACGCTCCAGCTCTGCACGAAGGTCCATCAGCTCTTGTTCCATCATCTCCATTTTTGTTTTGAGACGCATAACGACATCAACACCTGCGAGATTCACACCCAGTTCTCTTGTGAGACGCAAAATCGTTTTGATTTTTTCAATATCACGCTGGGAATAAAGACGGATACGGCCATCGGAACGTGAAGGAGCGATCAGGTTTTCACGCTCATATTGACGCAGCGTTTGAGGATGGATTTCGAGGATTTTTGCCACAATACTGATCATATAGACCGGTTCATCAAAATGGTGCATCTGCTAGTCTCCTTGCGGAAGGGTTTTTTTCATTTGTTCAACCAACT
>PDVJ01000229.1_pt1 | contig 17581 bp, 14 predicted proteins | sample 1369811 | NCBI WGS metagenome assembly PDVJ01 (sample SAMN07795376, study PRJNA414565) | Alkali sediment metagenome, whole genome shotgun sequencing project. | reverse complement strand
CAAAACAGAAGGTAAGAAGGTGGGAAGGTGAGAAGGTTGGATAAGCGGAGCGCATCCCTCTGGCTTATCCACCCTTCTTACCCTCTTACCCTCTCAACTTCTTCTTTCCTGCACGCCTACTTCACCTTGCTCCGGAAGTACGGCAGCACCCGCTGCAATCCCTCGTCCAGTGAGACCCGCGGCTCCCAGCCGAGCAGGCGCCTTGCCTTACCGATGTCGGGACGCCTGAGCTTCGGGTCGTCCTCGGGCAGCGGCCGGTATGCGATCCGGCTCTTCGAACCGGTGACCCCCAGGATCCGGTTCGCCAGCTCCAGCAGGGTGATCTCGTCGGGGTTGCCCAGGTTGACCGGGTAACCCTCTTCGGAAGAAAGAAGCCGGAAGATGCCCTCGACCAGATCGTCGACGTAGCAGAAGCTCCGGGTCTGGGTGCCGTCTCCAAAAACGGTCAGGTCCTCTCCCCTGAGGCCCTGGCCCATGAATGCGGGAAGCGCCCGCCCGTCCTCGAGTCGCATCCGGGGACCGTAGGTGTTGAAGATCCGCACGATCCGGGTCTCGACGCCGTGATAGCGGTGGTAGGCCATGGTCATGGATTCGGCAAACCGCTTTGCCTCATCATAGACGCCCCGGGGCCCCACGGGATTCACGTTCCCCCAGTAGTCTTCGGTCTGCGGATGGACGAGGGGGTCGCCATAGCACTCCGACGTCGAGGCCAGCAGGAACCGGGCCTTCTTGGACAGTGCCAACCCCAGGGCCTTGTGCGTGCCCAGAGAGCCCACCTTGAGGGTCTGGATGGGCATTCTCAGGTAATCGATCGGGCTCGCCGGCGAGGCAAAGTGAAGAATGTTGTGGAGCTCTCCGTCAACATGGAGGTAGTTCGTCACATCGTACTGGATGAAGCTGAAGCGCTTATGACCCAGGAGATGGGATATGTTTTCCATATTCCCGGTCGAGAGGTTGTCGATGCAGATGACCTCATGACCCTTTTCGATCAGATAATCGCAAAGATGGCTTCCCAGAAAGCCCGCACCGCCGGTGATCAGTGTCCGTTCCATGGAACCGTGAAGCAACCTTCCGATCAGCATTATACTTAAAGGAGTGGAATATTATTACTAGATGCCTGTTTTGTCAACGTTTTTATTCCCCGGACCCTCCAGGTCGGCCCCGAGGGGCGCCGGCGACGGACCCTCCCCGGGGGGTGCCCGGCCGAAAACATTCTTGACACATCTGCAAAAAAAATATAGTGAAATTCACTTTGTTCCCGCATGCAGGGGGCAAAAAATCGATTGCGAATGAGCACTTCCGGGGACAGACGATGGAAGACAGTGAACTTTTCAAGGTGAGACGGGAAAAAGTCGAGGCCCTCGCCGCCTCGGGCGTCGAGACCTACCCCAACGACGCGAAGGTGACCCACCTCTCCAGGCAGATTCTTGACACCTACGGGCAGATGGACAACGAGGCCCTGGAAAAGGTGGCGGAACGGTTCGCCATTGCCGGGCGGATCATGGCGATCCGGAATTTCGGCAAGGGGGCCTTCATCGCCGTCCAGGACCGCAAGGGACGCATCCAGGTCTTCATCCGCAAGGACAAGGTGGGCGACGAGGTTTTCGCCCTTTTCAAGAGCCTCGACGTGGGCGATATCGCCCATATCACCGGCCGCATCTTCAAAACCCGAACGGGGGAGCTCACCATCGAGGCCGAAGGGCTTCGCCTGCTCACCAAGTGCCTCAGGCCCCTGCCGGAAAAATGGCACGGCCTGACCGACGTGGAGATCCGCTACCGCCAGCGCTACCTCGACCTCACCGTAAACCCGAAGGTAAAGGAAGTCTTCGAGGCGCGCAGCCGGATCATCCAGTTCATCCGCACGTTCCTGCACGATCGGGATTTCCTCGAGGTGGAGACGCCCATGATGCAGCCCATGGCCGGGGGGGCCATGGCAAAGCCCTTCAAGACCTACCACAACGCCCTCGGGCAGGACCTCTACCTGCGGATCGCGCCGGAGCTCTACCTCAAGCGACTCGTCGCAGGGGGCATGGAGCGGGTCTTCGAGCTCAACCGCAATTTCCGCAACGAGGGGATCTCGACGCTCCACAACCCCGAGTTCACCATGATGGAATTCTACATGGCCTACGCCACCTACGAGGACCTCATGACACTCACCGAGGAGCTTATCACCGGGCTCGTGCGCGAGACCTACGGGACCCTGAAGATCACCTACCAGGGCACCGAGCTCGACTTCACGCCGCCTTGGGCCCGGGTGACCGTCGGAGAGGCCCTTGTGAAGTACGCCGGCCTCGACCCGGCCTCCCTGGAAGACCGGGGCAAGGCCCTCCAGGAAGCCGAGAAACGGGGGATCCTCTTCGAAGGGAACCAGCCCCTGGGAAAGGTCCTCATGGGCATTTTCGACGAGGTCGTGGAGGAAAAGCTCATTCAGCCCACCTTCGTGACCCAGTACCCCCTGGAGGTCTCTCCGCTCTCACGGAAGAACAGCCGCAACCCCGAGTTCGTGGACCGCTTCGAGCTCTACATCCATGGCCGGGAGATCGCCAACGCCTTCTCCGAGCTCAACGACCCCGCGGACCAGAAAAACCGCTTCCTCATGCAGATCGAGCAGCGTGAAGCCGGCGACGAGGAGGCCCACGGGATGGACGAGGATTACATCATGGCCCTGGAATACGGGATGCCGCCCACGGCGGGCGAAGGGATCGGGATCGACCGCCTGGTGATGCTGCTGACCGACTCCCCGTCGATCCGGGACGTGATCCTCTTCCCCCACATGCGCCGCCGGGAAACGGGGGAACAGAAGACAGAGGATGAGAACGCGAGAGGGTAAGACGGTTGGAAAGGCCGGGGGCATTTGATTTTCCGGCCGCTCGTCCAACCTTCTCACCTTCTTACCCTCTTACCTTCTTCATGAAGAAGTCTTGCAAGCGATATAAGGAAGGGTTACACTCCTACCCGCTATGTCCTACGAATTTTTCGTCAGCCTCCGGTACCTCCGGGCCCGGAGGAAACAGGTCTTCGTTTCCATCATCACCTTCATCTCCATGGCGGGTATCCTGCTGGGGGTGGCGGCGCTCATCATCGTGCTCGCCGTGATGAACGGCTTCGAGAAGGAGCTTCGAGACAAGATCCTGGGGATCAACGCCCACATCATCCTCATGGAGTACACGGGCCCCATGAAGGATCACGAACGGGTCAAGGCGCAGATCTCCGGCATCCCCGGGGTTGTGGCCTCGACCCCGTTCATTTACACCCAGGCCATGCTCAAGAACGGCGACAGCGTCAGCGGCATCGTGCTGAGAGGCCTCTCGCCGGGGGATGCCCGCGACGTGATCAACCTGGGCCGGATGATGGAGGGGCGCCTGGAGAACCTCTCCGTGCAGGGACGCTCGGAGATGCGGCTTCCGAAACCCCTTGCCGATGTCCCCGGCATCGTGCTCGGCAAGGAGCTGGCGCGCCACGTGGGGGCCTTCCTCCACGACACGGTCCACATCGTCTCCCCCCAGGGGATCGCCACCCCCATGGGGATGGTGCCGCGGATGAAGAAGTTCGTCGTCGTGGGCATCTTCGAGTCGGGCTTCTACGAGTACGACTCGACGCTGGCCTACATCGCGCTCGCGGACAGCCAGGAATTTCTCGGCCTGGGCGACCAGGTCACGGGCATTGAAATCAAGATCAACGACATCTATCAGGCAAGGGAGATCGCCGGGGCGATCGAGAAAAAGCTGGGCTACCCCTACTGGGCGAGGGACTGGATGAAGATGAACCGCAACCTCTTTGCGGCCCTTCGCCTGGAGAAGCGGGTGATGTTCATCATCGTCGGACTCATCGTGCTCGTGGCGGGCTTCAACATCATCTGCACGCTCATCATGGTCGTCATGGAGAAGACGAAGGACATCGCCATCCTGAAGTCCATGGGCGCCTCGGCGAAGAGCATCATGAAAATATTCATGCTCCAGGGGGTCATCATCGGGGGCATCGGGACGCTCCTGGGAACCCTCACGGGGCTCACGGTCGCCTGGAACATCGGGCCCATCACCCGGTCCATCGAGAATCTCTTCGGGTTCAAGATCCTGCCCGGGGACGTCTACTACCTGAGCGAGCTGCCGGCGCTCGTCAACTACGAAGACGTGGCGATCATCGTCGCGGGCAGTCTCCTCGTCAGCCTGCTGGCGACGATCTACCCGGCCCGCAATGCCTCGAAGCTTGATCCCGCGGAGGCAATCCGGTATGAGTAAGGCGGCAAGCGGCCGGATCGAGATCCGGAACCTCAGCAAGACGTACATGATGGACGGCTCCCGGATCGACGCCCTGAAGGGGGTCAACCTCGACATCGTCCGGGGCGACTCGCTTGCCATCCTCGGCGTCTCGGGGGCGGGAAAGAGCACGCTGCTGCACATCCTGGGGACGCTGGATCACCCGACGGAGGGGAGCTTCCTCTACGACGGCATGAGCATCTTCGAGTGGGACGAGAGAAAGCTGGCGGACTTCCGCAACCGCAAGGTGGGCTTCGTCTTCCAGTTCCACCACCTGCTGCCGGAGTTTACGAGCCTCGAGAACACCATGATGCCGGCGCTCATTTCCGGGATGTCGCGGGCCGAGGCGCGCAGGAAGGCCGAGGCCATCCTCGACGAGGTGGGCCTCACGGAGCGAAGGATTCACAAGCCCGGGGAACTCTCGGGCGGCGAGCAGCAGCGGGTGGCCGTGGCAAGGGCCCTCGTGATGGAGCCCGAGATGCTTCTGGCCGACGAGCCGACGGGCAACCTCGACACGGAAACGGGGACGCGGATTCACGAGATGCTCGTGAACCTGAACCGCACCCGGGGCATCACGCTGGTCGTGGTCACCCACAACCAGTCGCTGGCAGACCGCATGGCCCGCTGCATCGGGCTTCGTGACGGAAAAATCGTGAAGGGTGAGTGACATGAAACGATCGGGAAAAAACTTCGCCCTGGCCCTGTTGCTGCTCCTCGCCTGCCTCCTGGCCGCCCCGATTGAGGCCGCCGCGCAGAGGATCGCCGTGTTCCCCTTCGACATTTACAGCGAACGGGATGCCACGCTGCTGCGAAACGCCATCTACAACAGCATGACCCTGGAGCTCGGCAAGGTCCGTACGATCCAGATCGTCCCTCGGGACCAATTCGCCCCGCTCGTGAGCGGAAAGACGGCCGACGAGGCGCTGGCGGTCTCCGTCGGAAAACAGATCCGGGCCGACTACGTGATCCTGGGAAGCCTCACCCAGCTCGGCAACCGCGTGAGCCTCGACGCCAAGGCCGTCACCGTGGAGACGGGCGCCGTGATCACGGGGCTCTTCGCCCAGGGCGCGGGGATCGAAAACACGGGAGCCTTCTCGGCACAGCTCGCCCGGGACATCCTCGCCAAGGTTTCGGGCAAACAGGTCATCGCCCGGATCGATCTGACGGGCAACCGCCGGATCGAGAGCACCGTCATTTACAACGTGCTCAAGAGCGCGAAGGGCAAGATCTACTCCGAAGAGGACCTCTCGTCCGACATCCGGGCCATCTACCGGACGGGCTACTTCACGGACGTGAAGGCCGATGTGACCGATGCCGCCGACGGGAAGGTGGTCACCTTCATCATGGAGGAGCGTCCCTTCGTCAGCGAAATCCGGATCAAGGGCAACGATGCCGTCAAGGCCGACGACATCCGCGGGGTCCTGTCCTTCAAAATCAAGCAGGCCTATAACCCGGACCGCATCAAGGCCGACACAGACAAGATCAAGGCGCTCTACGACGACAAGGGCTACTACAATGCCGAGATCTCCTTCGCGACCGAGAAAGTCAAGGAACGCGACGTCAACGTCATCATCGACATCAAGGAAAACGACCTGCTCTACGTGAAGAGCATCGAATTCGCGGGCAACCAGGCCTTCACGAACAAGGAGCTGAAAGGCCTCCTGGAGACAACCGAGTGGACCATGCTCTCCTTCATCACGGACTCGGGCGTCCTCAAGAAGGAAAAGCTCCGGGAGAGCCTCAACCGGGTGAAGGTCTTCTACATGAACAACGGCTACATCCAGGCCCAGGTGGGAGAGCCGGAGATCACACACGACAAGAAGTGGATCTACATCCGGATCCCCGTCTCCGAGGGCAGGCAGTTCAAGGTCGGCAAGGTGGAGATCACGGGCGACACGATCTCGGTCCCGAGGGAGGAGCTCCTCGACAAGCTCAACATCAAGAAGAAGGCCTACTACGACCGGGAGGCCATTTCGAAAGACCTCGAGAACCTGACGCGGCTGACCCACAACGACGGCTATGCCTACGCCGAGATCAACCCCAAGACCCAAACGAGGGATGCGGAGCAGCAGGTCGACATCAGCTACGACATCAAGAAAGGCAACCTCGTCTACTTCAACCGGATCAACGTCACCGGCAACACGAAGACCCGCGACAAGGTCATCCGGCGGCAGCTGATGTTTACGGAAGGGGAGCTCTACAACAGCGACAAGCTGAAGGGCAGCTACGCCCAGCTCAACCGGCTCCGCTTCTTCGAGGAAGTGAATTTTCAGACCGCCAAAGGGCCCGAGGAGAACCTGACGGACATCAACATCAGCGTCAAGGAGCGCCCCACGGGGCTCTTCAGCCTGGGCGCCGGATACAGCGCCACGGACGGCGCCATGGTCATGGCCCAGATCGCCCAGCAGAACCTTTTCGGCCGGGGCCAGACCCTGAGCCTCCAGACGACATTGGGGACCGAGAGCAGCTTGATCGACCTGTCGTTCATTGAGCCTTACCTCTTCGACACCCCCCTCTATTTCAAGTCAGACCTCTGGAAAACCGCCAGGACGTACGACACGTACAACCTCGACTCAAAGGGGTTCGGCCTCACCTTCGGCTACCCCATCTGGGAGCGGATCATGGGCTATGGCGGCTACAGGCTGTCGCTGAACACCGTGGACGACATCCTGCCCACGGCCTCCCAGTCGATCAAGGACCAGGCGGGGGATACCACCTCAAGCGCCATCCTGACGGCCCTGTCCCGGGACACGACGGACGACCAGATGTTCCCGACGTCAGGCTCGCGCAACCGGATCAATGCCGATTTCACGGGAGGGTTCCTCGGCGGCGACACCGCTTTCGGGAAATACAACTTTGCCACGTCGTGGTTCTTCAAGGTCCCGCCCTTCGGCGAAGACCTCGTCTTCTCGCCCCGGGCGCGCATCGGTTACATCCAGCCCTTCGAGGGAAAGGAGATCCCGGTCTGGGAGCGCTACATCCTGGGAGGGATCAACTCCCTCCGGGGACTCAAGGACGTGGGGCCTCGCGACCCCGTAACGGGCGACCTCATCGGCGGCACGACGATGCTGGTCTTTAACTTCGAGTTCGTCTTCCCCCTCGTCAAGAATGCCGGCATGAAGGGGGTCGTTTTCTTCGACACGGGTAACGCCTGGAATGAAAACTACGACCTCGGGGATATGAGGAAAACAGCAGGCGCCGGTATCCGCTGGTACTCGCCTGTCGGGCCGCTGCGCCTCGAGTGGGGCTACGTCCTGGACCCCAAGGCCGGGGAGCCGTCCTACCGCTGGGACTTCACGATGGGGTGGGCGATGTAAAAAAAGGACCAAGGAACAAGGGTAAAGGTTAAAGGCAGAAGGAAATAACTCAAAGGAGAACGATAAAATGAAAAAGCATCTGACCCTCATCGGTGTCCTGGCTGTGGCGCTTGTTTTTGTCATGGCAGGAACGTCTGCAGCCCAGAAGATCGGGTTCATCAACATGCGGGCGATCATCCAGGAGTCGGAGGCCGGAAAGAAGGCCTTCGCCGAGTTAAAGAAGGCGGTCGAGAAGAAAAGAACCGAAATCGGCAAGAAGGAAGAAGAACTCAAGAAGCTGAAGGACGAACTCGAGAAGCAGAAATCGGTCCTCACGGCGACAGCCTACCAGGAAAAAGAGTCCTCGTTCCAGGTCAAGCTGCGCGACTACCAGCGACTCGTGAAGGATTCCCAGGATGAACTCGCCGCGAAGGAGCAGGCCGTAACCGGCAAGATGATTCCCGAGATCCTCCAGATCGTCGAGCAGGTGGGCAAGCAGGGTAAATACGATGCCATCCTCGACCTCAACAACCCCGTCGTCGTCTACCACGACAAGGAGGACAACCTCACGAAGAAGATCATCGAGGAGTACAACAAGGGAGCCGGCAAGTCCGCCCCCGCCAAGGGCAAGAAGTAAAGCCCCGAGCCACGGCAGGTGAAACCCATGGGGAAGACTCTCTCCGAGATCGCCGCTTTTATCCAGGCAACCGTCGTCGGTGACGGCACCGTCGAGATCCGCGACATCAGGGGGCTCGACGAAGCCGGCGAGGGGGACCTCACGTTTCTGGCCAACCCGAAATACCGCAAGAAGATCGCCACGACGGCCGCCTCGGCGATCCTGGTGGCAAGCCCCGTCGAAGGGACGGGTAAAAACTTCATCGTCGCGAAGGACCCCTATGCCGCGCTGGCCCGGCTGCTCACTCTCTTCTACCCGGAGGAAAGGGATTTCCAGGGGGTGAGCCCCGACGCCTTCATCGATCCCGAGGCCGTCGTGGAGCAGGGGGCAACGGTCTACGCGGGGGCGTTCGTGGGCAGAGGCGCGAAGATCGGCCGGGGCGCCGTTCTCTACCCCGGCGTCTACGTCGGCCCCGGGGCCGCGGTGGGTGAGGATTCCATCCTGTACCCCAATGTCACCGTGTACCGCCGCTGTCTCATCGGCAACCGGGTCATCCTTCATGCGGGGGTCGTCGTGGGAAGCGACGGGTTCGGGTTTGCCAATCCGGGTGTCGAGAACCGCAAGGTCCCCCAGGTGGGGATCGTGCAGATCGACGACGAGGTGGAGATCCAGGCCAACACGACGATCGACCGGGGCACTCTCGGCAAGACCTGGATCCAGCGGGGCGTGAAAATCGACAACCTCGTCCAGATCGCCCACAACGTCGTCATCGGCGAGAACTCGATCATCGTCTCCCAGGTCGGCATCTCGGGGAGCACCCGGCTCGGCAAGCATGTCCTCATCGGGGGGCAGGCTGGACTGGTCGGCCACATCAACATCGGCGACAACGTCATGATCGCGGCGCGGGCGGGCGTCAACAAGGACATCCCCGCTTCGCGTATCATGTCCGGGACCCCGGCCATTCCCCACACGGACTGGCTGAGGCTTAGCGCCCACATCCAGCGTCTGCCTGAGATGCACAAGACGCTCACAAAGCTGGTCAAGCGGCTCGAGGAGATGGAGGCCAGGCTGCAGGAGACGGAAGCGACGACCGCCAAGTGACGGTCCGGGGCCGGAAGCCTCATCACACCATTTTTCAACGAGAGGTTAAATCATGAAGATCCACCCATCCGCCGTCATATCGCCCGAGGCAAAGCTCGCCGAGGGTGTCGAAGTAGGCCCTTTCAGCCTCATCGGGCCCAGCGTCACGATCGGGAAGGGAACCGTCATCGGCTCCCATGTCGTGATCCAGAGCCACACGGACATCGGCGAGAACAACCGCATCTTCCAGTTCGCCAGCGTCGGGGCCCCTCCGCAAGACCTCAAATACCGCGGGGAGGAGACGCGCGTCATCATCGGCAACAACAACACCATCCGGGAGTTCGTGACCATCAACCGCTCCACCACGGCCGATATCGGCGTGACGAAGATCGGCAACCACAACCTCATCATGGCCTATTGTCACGTGGCCCACAACTGCCTGCTCGAGAACAACATCGTCATGGCCAACGCGGCCAACCTGGCCGGACACATTCACATCGAAAACTTCGCCATCATCGGGGGACTGACGGGCATCCACCAGTTCTCCCGGATCGGGCAGCACTGCATCATCGGCGGGGCCTCGGCGGTGACGAAGGACGTCCCACCCTACGTGACGGCGGCGGGCAACTACGCCTCCCTCTACGGTCTCAACCTGATCGGCCTCAAGCGCAGGGGCTTTCCCGAGGAGACGATCGTCGCCCTGAAGAAGGCCTACAAGATTTTCTTCCGCTCGTCGCTCACCGTGGCGAAGGCCATCGAGAAGGCCCGGGCCGAAGTGCCAGACCTGCCCGAGGTGAGGACCTTCATCGAGTTCATCGAGCAGTCCAAGCGGGGCGTGACAAGATAGGGTATCGGGTATAGGGTCAAGGGTACAGGGTTCGGAAAAGCTCTCCAACCTTCTTCCCTTCTCACCCTCTTAGTGGTAGGGATCGGGCACCTCGGGAACTACCACCTCCAGAAATACCAGAAGCTGGAAAACGTCAAGATCGTGGGGGTCGCCGACGTCGAGAGGTCGCGCGCCGACAAGGCCGCCGCCGCCTTCGGCTGTACGGCCTTCGCCGGCCACCGGGATCTCGTGGATCGGGTGGATGCCGTGAGCGTCACCGTACCCACCCGGGACCATCACGCCGTGGCGAGGGACTTTCTGGCGGCGGGGAAAGACGTGTTGCTGGAAAAGCCGTTCACGGCCACCCTCGAGGAGGCGGACGATCTCATAGCCCTTACCGCAGCGCAGGACCTCGTCCTGCAGATAGGCTTCATCGAGCGTTTCAACCCCGCCGTTATTGCCCTCGACAAGGTGATCCGGCAGCCCCTGTTCATCGAGTCACACCGCCTGCACCCCTTCGTCGAGCGGGGCACCGACGTGGACGTCGTCCTGGATCTCATGATCCACGACCTCGATCTCATCCTTCACTACGTTCGCTCGCCGATCACGAACGTGGAGGCCGTGGGTGTTTCGGTGCTCTCTGAAAAGGTCGATATCGCCAACGTGCGGCTCACCTTCGAAAACGGCTGCGTGGCCAACATCACGGCAAGCCGGATCACGCTCAAGCACATGCAGAAGCTGCGCTTCTTCGGCCTCGAGGGCTACCACTCCGTCGATTTCAGCAAGCGCGAGGTCGTCTCGCTCGCGCGCAGGGAGAAGGAGGGGGGAAAGATGGAAATCGGGCTCAATGACGTCAAGGTCAGCCAGGTTGACCCCCTCGAGGAGGAAATCCGCTCGTTTGTTGACTGCGTTTCCCGCCGCGGCACGCCTCGCGTCTCGGGCCTCGAGGCCCGGAAGTCCCTGGAGCTGGCCCTGCTCATCAACGAGAAGATGAAAACGGGAAGGGATCTCAAGCTATGATCCCCATGGTGGATTTGCGAAGGCAGTACCTTCAGCTCAAGAAGGAGATCGACGCGGCCGTCCTGGATGTGCTGGACAAGACCCAGTTCATCCTGGGGCCCAACGTGTCGGAGCTCGAGGCCGAGGTGGCCCGCTACCACGGCGTGCCGCACGCCATCGGCGTGGCCAACGGCACCGATGCGCTGCTTCTGGCGCTGCGGGCCCTCGGGATCGGCGCAGGCGACGAGGTCATCACGACGCCCTTCACCTTCATCGCCACAGCGGAGGTGGCGGGACTGCTGGGTGCCGTTCCCGTCTTCGTCGATATCGACCCGAAGACCTTCAACATCGACCCGACGCTCATCGAAAAGGCCGTCACGAAACGGACGAAGGCCATCATCCCGGTCCACCTCTTCGGCCAGCCCTGCGACATGGACCCCATCCTCGAAGTGGCGAAACAACACGGTCTAAAGATCATCGAGGACTGCGCCCAGGCCTTCGGAGCCCGCTACAAGGGGAAGATCGTTGGGACCCTGGGCGATGCGGCCTGCTTCAGCTTCTTCCCGAGCAAGAACCTCGCCTGCTACGGCGACGGCGGAATGGTGATTACGGGCGACGCGAAAACGGACGCCACCCTGCGGATGCTGCGCAACCACGGCAGCTCCGTCCGTTACTATCACAACCTGCTGGGTTACAACAGCCGCCTCGACGAGCTCCAGGCAGCCATCGTCCGCGTCAAGCTCAAGCGCATCGACGCCTTGAACGAGGGACGGCGGCGGGCCGCCGAGCTCTACCGGAAGCACATCCGGAGAGACGACATCACCCTGCCTTCCGAAGCGGAAGGCTGCCATCATGTCTGGCACCAGTTCACCATCCTCACAAACCGCAGGGATCAGCTCCAGGATGAGCTCTTGCGGTCAAACATCGCCAGCGCCATCTACTACCCGGTTCCTCTCCACCGGCAGGAAGTCTTCCGGGACAGCCCGAGCCGTCACGGGGCTTTCCCGGTGAGCGACCATATCGCCGCGCGGGTCCTGTCGCTTCCCATGTTCCCGGAAATCACGGAGGAGGAGATCCTCACGATCAGCGGCGTGATCAATGGTTCGGCCTGACACGGGAGACCTTCACGGGGCACATCTCGTCCGCGAGATGAAGGCCCTCGACCCTTTCATTGCCTTCTGCGGCGTGGGAGGGCAGCGGCTCGAGGCCGAAGGGGTCCGTCTCGTGGCCCGGTCCTCCGAGATGGGCGTTGTGGGCCTCACGGAGGTCTTCTCCAAGCTCCGCCTCATCGTCGGGGTCTTCTTCCGGCTCCGCAGGATGCTCCGCGAAGAGAAGCCGGATCTGCTCATCCTCATCGACTATCCCGACTTCAACCTGCCGCTCGCCTCGGCGGCAAAACGCGCAGGCGTCAAGGTCTTCTACTACATCAGCCCCCAGGTGTGGGCCTGGCGAAAGAACCGGATCGAGCGCATCCGGCGCAATGTGGACCGGATGGCCGTGATCCTGCCCTTCGAGGCGGCCGTTTATGCGGAAAAGGGCGTGGACGTCAAGTTCGTGGGACACCCTCTTCTGGATACGGTGAAGCGGACCCGTTCCCGCGGGGAGGCGTTGGAGGCCTTCGGCCTTCTCGACACCCGGCCCATCGTGGCGCTCCTGCCCGGGAGCCGCGAAAAGGAGGTCATGAGCCTTCTTCCCGAAATGCTGGGCGCGGCGGAGATCCTCGCCCGCGACTTCGAAGAGGCCCAGTTCGTGCTCCCCCTGGCCGAGACGGTGGACCCCGGGCTGGTCCAGGGAATCCTCAGGCAGCACGCCGTCGCGGTGAGCGTCCTGCCGGGGCAGATGGCCGACGCCGTCGGCATTTCCGATGTGGCCATGGTGGCCTCCGGAACGGCGACCCTGGAGACGGCCCTCCTTCAGACGCCGATGGTCATCACGTACAAGATCTCACCGCTCACCGCCGCCGTCGGCAAACGGCTCATCCGGGTTCAGCACATCGGCCTCGTGAACATCATCGCCGGCAAGACCGTCGTGCCCGAACTGGTCCAGGACGACGCGACGGCTCAAAAGCTGGCCGCGGAGGTCAAAGCGATCCTTTCCGACCGGCAGCGCTCCGACGCCATCCGGGGGGAGCTCGCCGGGATCCGGCAGAAGCTGGGCGAGCCCGGCGCCTCGCGCCGCGCGGCTGAGCTGGCTCTGGGGCTCATGGGGGAGAGGGTCGAGGGCCGAGGGTCGAGAGTGGAGGGCGAAAAAGCTTGACGCACGGGATTCTGTTGATAAATTGATCGAAATAAAAGCGTACGGCTAAAGGCAAGATGGAAAAAAACGATTTGTTCCTTTTCACCTTAAGCCATTAGCCCTTCGCCCTTAGCCCTTATAAAATTATGAAACTATACCTGCGACTCCTCAAACTCGTGAAACCGCATACGCCGCGGCTCGTCCTGGCGATGCTGTGCATGGCCGTGGTGGGCGCCGCGACCGCCGCCTCGGCCTTCCTCGTCAAGCCGGCCATGGATGACATCTTCCTCAACCGCGACGAGGGCATGCTCGTCCTCATCCCGATTGCCGTAATCATCATCTACCTGCTCAAGGGGGCGTGCAACTACGGCCAGACGATCCTCATGAGCCACATCGGTTTCCGGATCGTCACGGACCTGCGCAGCGACCTCTACCGCCACATCCTGCGCCAGCCCCTGTCGTTCTTCACGAAGAGCCCCACGGGGATCCTGATCTCGCGCATCACCAACGACGTCACCTACCTCCAGGGAGCCGTCTCGGAGGCGGTGACGAGCCTTTTGAAAGACAGCTTCACGCTCGTCGGCCTCGTCTTCGTCATCTTCTGGCGCGACTGGCAGCTCGCGATCATCGCCTCGCTCGTCTTCCCGCTGGCCATCTACCCCATCGCTCAGTTCGGCCGCAGGATGCGAAGGATCGCAACGGAGTCCCAGGTCTCCATGGGCGATCTCATCTCGCTGCTCCAGGAGACCATCACGGGAAACCGCATCGTCAAGGCCTTCGGCATGGAGGAGCACGAGAACCGGCGCTTCGCGAAAGAGAACGAGCGCCAGTTCAAGCTCACGATGAAGTCCGTCACGGTCCGCGCGATCTCGAGCCCCCTGATGGAATTCCTGGGAGGCCTCGGGATTGCAGCCATCATCTTCTACGGCGGCTGGCAGGTCATCGCCGGGACCTCGACGCCGGGCACCTTTTTCTCGTTCCTCGCGGCACTGCTCATGCTCTACGAACCCGTGAAGCGCCTCACCAACGTGAACAACACGATCCAGCAGGGCCTCGCCGGCGCCGAGCGCATCTTCCAGATCCTCGACACGGTGCCCGAGATCCAGAACCGGCCCGCAGCCGGGGAACTGCCCAGGATCCAGAAGGGCATTTCGATCGAGCGCGTCACCTTCCGCTACGACGAAACCCCCGTCCTGAAGGACGTCGACCTCGCGATCCGGGCCGGCGAGGTGATCGCCTTCGTCGGCATGAGCGGCGGCGGCAAGACGACGCTCGTCAATCTCATCCCCCGCTTCTACGACGTCAACGAGGGCCGCGTCGCCATCGACGGCACCGACATCCGCGACGTGACCGTCGAGTCGCTCCGGGCCCAGATCGGGATCGTGACCCAGCAGACGATCCTCTTCAACGACACGGTCCGCGGCAACATCGCCTACGGCGATGTCCGCAAGAGCGAGGCGGACATCATCCGGGCGGCCCAGGCGGCCAACGCCCACGACTTCATCATGAAGCTCCCCTTGGGCTATGACACGGTGATCGGGGAGCAGGGCGTGAAGCTCTCCGGCGGCGAGAGGCAGCGCATCTCCATCGCGAGGGCCCTTTTGAAGGATGCCCCGATCCTCATCCTCGACGAGGCCACATCGTCGCTGGATACGGAATCCGAGATCGAGGTCCAGGACGCACTGGAGAAGCTGATGAGGGGCCGCACGACCCTGGTCATCGCCCACCGTCTCTCGACGATCCGCAATGCCGACCGGATCATCGCGCTGGTCGACGGCCGGATCGTCGAGGAGGGAACCCACGACGGCCTCATGGAGAAGAGGGGCGAATACTTCAAGCTGCACAACCTGCAGTTCAAGGACGACGTGCAGGAAAAGAACAACAAGGAAGCCGGCACGGGCTGATCGGCTCGTCGCGGGCCACAGGTGAAGCAGGCGACACGTGGAAGCCCTGATCCGAAACATGTGGGGGGACCCCCGGAACGAGTTCTGCAAGCCCCTCCACATCTTTTTTTATCTGCTCTCCCTTCCTTACGGGGGCGCAGTCCGCGCCCGGAACCGCCTGTTCGACCTCGGCGTTCTGAAACAGGAAAAAGTCGGCTGCCCGGTGGTCAGCGTGGGCAACCTCACCGTGGGCGGCACGGGCAAGACGCCCATGGTGCTCCTGCTGGCCGGGATGCTGAGGGATCGGGGGATGCGGCCCGCAGTGCTGAGTCGGGGCTACGGGGGAAAGAGCACTTCCGAGGTGCTCGTCGTCTCCGACGGCAGGCAGATCCTTGCAGGACCGGAGGAGGCAGGCGACGAGCCGGTTCTCATCGCCCGGCGCCTGAAGGGCATCCCCGTGCTGGCGGGGGCGAAGCGGGCTCTCACGGGGCGATACGCGCGGGAGAACTTCGGCGTCGACGTGATGGTGCTGGACGACGGGTTTCAGCATCGCTGGATCCATCGGGATCTCGACATCGTGCTGCTGGACAGCCGGCAGCCCCTGGGAAACGGTCTGTTGCTGCCGCGGGGTCCCCTGAGGGAGCCTCCCGCGGCGCTCGTTCGTGCGGGCGTTGTCGGTTTCACCCGGTCGCAGGACAGCGCCGGGCCCTTGATGGACAAGGAGCTTTCCGGGATCCTGTCCGGGCGTCCCGTGCTGAGGACGCGCATCCGGCCGACCCATCTTGTCGGGGCGGACGGCACGGAGCTCCCCCTGTCGTTTCTCGCGGGGAAAAAGGTTTTCGCGTTCGCCGGAATCGCTCAGCCCGAATCCTTCCGGCAGACCCTCGAAGGCCTGGGTGGTGTCATCGCCGGGTTTCGGGCCTTCCGGGACCACCACCGCTACACGCCGGAGGATTGGGGCCGGATCGAGCACGACGCGGGGCTTGCCCGGGCGGATCTCGTGCTGGCCACGGAAAAAGATCTGGTCAAGCTCCAGGCGATTCCGCAGGCCCTGTCGCGTCTCCACGGTCTCGCCATCGAGACGGAGATCCTCGAAGGACGCGACCGGCTCGAGGCAGCGCTCCAAGCCTCTGTGAAGTGATGAAGTGAGGAAGAGCAGAAGAGCGGAGCAGTAGAAGAAATGGAAAAAGCGCGGAGCACAACTGTAATCCTCTTCGNCTTNCGGCTGATCCCCCTGGGATTGCGCCGGGCGATCTTCAAGGCCGTGTTCCGCCTNTTCTACCACGCCTCGGCGAAGCAGCGGCTNATCGCCCTGCACAACATCAGGAATTCCTTCCCTGAAAAATCGATGGAGGAGGTCGAGGGTATCGCAAAAGGNGTCTTCCGTCACATTGGNATCGTNGCGGCGGAATTTTTNGAGCTNCCCTCCATCACAAAAGAGAATCTGCACGAGTGGGTTGTTGTCGAAGGGCTCGAACATGTGCAAGAGGGTGAAAAGCAGGGCAAGGGCCTGCTCTCCATTATCGGACACTTCGGCAACTGGGAGCTCATGCCGGTGTCTTTCCCGCTGGTGGGCTACCAGACGAATGTCGTGTACCGGCCCCTGGACAGCCCGGTCATGGACAACCTGGCCAGCTGGGTCCGGACAAAAAACGGCAATACCCTCATCCCGAAAGGCGGCTCGGGGAAGAAGATTATCCGTCTCTTGAAGGAAAACAAGATCATCGGGATTCTCAGCGATCAGAACGTGGCCTCCCGGGAGGGCATCTTTGTGGATTTCTTCGGCAGGCCCGCCTGCACCTCCGTGGGAACGGCCGTGCTGGCCCTGCAGTCCGGAGCACCCGTTATCCCCGCATTCATGCCCCGGATGCCCGACGGACGGTATAAACTGCTCTTCCTTCCCCCCGTCGAGATCACCCGGACCGACGATTACGAGTCTGACCTCCGGGTCAACACGCAACGGTTCACGAAAGTGATGGAAGACATCATCCGGCAGTACCCTGACCAGTGGTTCTGGATCCACCAGCGCTGGAAGACGAAGCCGTGGCAGGACGCGAAGCGTCCTGACAGCGTATAGCGTGTAGCGGGTAGCGTGTTAAAGAAAAGAAATGGCGAAGAACATAGAGTTTGAAAAGATAAACAAGGTCTTAATCAGAGGGACCAACTGGATCGGCGATGTCGTCATGACCTTCCCGGCCATCGCCGCCGTGCGCGAGACGCTGCCGAAGGCACGGATCACGGTTCTCGTGAAGCCCTGGGTGGCGGATCTCGTGAGAATGCACCCCGCCGTCGACGAGGTCATGGTCTACGAGCGGCCGGGACGGCATGCCGGCCTTGGAGGGCTTCTCGCGCTGGCCCGTGAACTGCGGGAAAAAAGATTCGATGCGGCG
>PDVJ01000228.1_pt1 | contig 17586 bp, 15 predicted proteins | sample 1369811 | NCBI WGS metagenome assembly PDVJ01 (sample SAMN07795376, study PRJNA414565) | Alkali sediment metagenome, whole genome shotgun sequencing project. | reverse complement strand
TTCATTTCATCAAACGTCGCCTCTCCACTGTTCAGATCGACCTTGACATTTTGAATGCCTTCGATTGCGCTCAACGCTTTGGTTACTGCCATGACACAATGATTGCAGGACATGCCTTTGATCTTGATTCGTGTCATACTGCCCTCTCCTTTCTTATGGTGACATCTGCGTAAATAAAAGTGTTTCTCTGAAGAGTCAAAACAATAAATTTTTTAGTTTTTTACCATATTTTGCGAGGCGCTTCAATGAGCAATCCACGACGCGGGTTATACCAACTCACATTGTTTAGAACGAAAATAGCCTTCTCCGCGAAACTGAACAGTTGACACCTTTTCTCAGTTTATCGTATATATAGATTATAATTTGCAGGAAATGCAGCAGTGAAGAGAAAGGAACCGAAGGGACATATTCGATGATTATCAGGTGCTGGGGTGCAAGGGGTTCTATTCCGGTTTCGGGTGATGAATACGTTAAATATGGAGGCGATACGACCTGCATTGAAATAAGGACACAAGATGATGAAATTGTCATCATCGATGCCGGTTCCGGGATCAGGAGGCTCGGCAACAGGCTCGTGACCGAAAAGCGCTTTCAGTATACCATGCTTTTTACCCATGCCCATTGGGACCATATCATGGGATTTCCTTTTTTCAGTCCCATTTACTCGAAGAAGACACGGATAACCATGTATGGCTGTCCCTTCGCGCAGGCTTCAGTGAAAGAGATGATTTCAAAAATAATGGCACCTCCAAATTTCCCTGTTGATTTTGAAAATATCAGGGCTGATATTGACTATCATGAAGCATGTGATATACGTTTTACCCTGAATTCATTGACCGTGACACCCATTCCGCTGAGTCACCCCAATCAGGGCGTGGGGTATAAATTCGTGGAGAATGGGAAAAGTTTTGTTTTTCTCACGGACAATGAGTTGGCATTCAAACACCCCGGAGGCGCTGATTTTGAAGATTACCGCGATTTCTCAGCCGATGCGGATCTGTTGATTCATGATGCCGAGTATACGGGGGAAGAGTATAAAAAAACGAGGATGTGGGGGCATTCTGTGTATGAGGACGCGTTGAAGTTAGCTCTCAACGCCCGTGTAAAAAAATTCGGATTATTTCATCACAACCAGGAAAGATCCGATGCGGGGATAGACGAAATGCTTGCGGATTGCCGTGAAACCATTGCACGGAAGAACGCTTCGCTGGAATGCTTTGCCCTCCATCAGGGCATGGAAATTGAACTATAGCAGAGATTGAATCCGGTACGTAGCTTGCTGCGGGGTAAGCGAGCGAATGGGGAACATAATTATTCCTTATGGATCGAAGATTCTCCGCAGTTTACTGCGGAGAGCTTCAATAACATTGTGGATCAAACATAATAAAGGAGGTTTCACTATGAGGTATCACATTAAATGCGGAACGGGCAGTATGAAGGTTGTTGCTGGTGTGACGGGACTTTGCGCGATGTTCTTCCTTTTTGCACTGTGTCCGATGACTGCATACGCGCATCCGCCCAAAGAAGTAAAAATAGTCTACACTATGACCTCACAAAAATTGGACGTGAGCGTAACGCACGACACATCGTTTCCCGGTTTTCACTACATAAATAAAATTGAAATCAAAAAAAATGGTGTATCTGCGGGGGTGTATAATTATCAGAGCCAGCCCACTAAATCCGAATTTACCTATACGTACGATGTGCCGGCAGTTCAAGGCGACATACTTGAAGTCACGGCAGAGTGTAAAATCTCCGGATCAAAAACAGCGAAGGCGACTGTCGGTACACAGGAAAAGTGATCACGGTGAATACTCTCGATGCTTTTCTGCTTCTCCATGCGGGATTCATGATCATTGGGTTCTTGTCTATGGTCACGGGCGCTTCCGCGGCGATGTTTATGAGACGTAAAGCATGGTGGTTCAGGTTTCATAAGGGGGCAGGTTTTTTTGGGACATACTGTATTCTTGCAGGCGTTGTGGCCTCGGTATCCATGATTGCCCTTTCCGCCGGAGAACACTTCCGGATAACCCATCACTATGTTGGCCTCATAACTGCCGCGGTCGGTGTTTGCACACTTCTTCTGGGTATCGTTCAGTTTAAAGTCAAGGATCAGGCAGCGCGTATCAGATCCATACATCGCTGGTCCGGGCGCTTTACCCTCCTTATGGCATTTGTTGCGGTGGGATCCGGATTACTGATCATACTATGATGGGGACACGGTTTTCTGCTTATTAATTACGAATCCTCACATTTGGAGGTTTGTAAGGTCATGTTAGGCGCGATTGCGGGCATTTTATAAGGAAATACCCGGGATAATAATCAGCAATGTGAGAGCGCGACTGCCGGAAGAGGTTCTGCTGATCATAGACAAATTTAGCACGCGGTTTGGCATATAGAATACAAAGAAAGGATATCCACAATGAAGAGGAGAGAATTTTTAAGGATAGGTCTCATGGGGACAACATCGGCCATGCTGGGATTGGAAGGCATCGCTGATGCTGTGCAGCATGTATCGACGAGTCCCTTTGTTTTTCCATCCCCTGTCTATCGGACTCTCGGCCGCACAGGGCTGAAGATCACCGTCGTCAGCTTTGGAGCGATGCTGACGCCTGAGGCAGAAGTTATCAAGATCGCCTTTGAGCATGGCGTCAATTATGTCGATACGGCGCGACGATACATGGGCGGCAGAAACGAGGAGATTGTCGCGCAGGCGCTGAGGGGCATGCGGGATAAGGTGTATGTGGCGACGAAAACTCAGCCTGCCTCTAAGTCAAAAGAGGCTATAATCAAGGACGTAGAGACGAGTCTCAAGGCACTCAATACGGATTATGTTGACGTTATCCAGCTCCATAATCTCAGCAGCAAAGACCGGATATTCATTCCGGAGACCCGGGAAGCCCTCGCAAAATTGAGAGAGCAGGGGAAAGTGCGTTTCTTCGGGGTGACCACGCACACGAATCAGGCAGAGGTACTTCATGCGCTGGTAGATGATCCGGACAGGTTCTTCGACATGGCCCTTGTTGCGTATAACTTTAAGAGCGGCGATGAATTAAAAGAGGCGATCGCAAGGGCTGCCGGGGCAAAAATCGGCATTATTGCGATGAAGACACAGACGGGAGGATACGAAAAGGAAGCCCTGGGTCCGATCAGCGCCCACCAGGCAGCCCTCAAGTGGGTGCTCCAGGACAGGAATGTCACCGCCGCGATTCCCGGCATGCGGAACATGGCGGAACTAAGAGAAGATATCGCGGTGATGGGGATGCAGTTCGGCTATCTGGACGGGCTGATCCTGAAGCGCTATGGGAGCGCCATACGGCACCAATACTGCCATCTCTGCGCCGAATGCGAGCCGACATGCCCCAAGAATGTGGAGATCAGCACCATCAACCGCTGTCTCATGTATGCGGAGGGCTACAAAAACGCTGAACTTGCCCGTTCAACGTATGAAGAGATCCCCTCGGCGTTCTCCGCCTCTGCGTGTACTGACTGTTCGATCTGTGTCGCGAGGTGTGCGCACGGGCTTAATATTCCGGCGAAGATGGATAGGGCAAGGAAATTACTGGTATAGCAGGCTGTTGAAACGCCTCCCCCTTTGTACACCCCTCAGTGAGGGGGATAGGGGGAGGGTGCTTGCCAATATGGAGGGTATCAATGTATCGATCCAGGGTTACTTGCTTCATCATGATATGTCTTTTTATGTCCGTGTTCTGTGCGTTGGCTCCGGTCTTTGCTGCAGACAGTTCCATGGAAAATGTTCTGCCCGCCCGTGAATGTACGGCGGGATGGATCATGAAGGACAAGACGGCTCTCTTCACGAAGGAGACCCTGGCCGACCATATAAACGGGGAAGCGGAGCTCTATTTCCCCTATGGATTTGACCTGGCCGCTACGGCTACATATATGAACAGCAAGAACCCGGAAGTGTGGATTGTTGCTGATGTGTACCGGATGGCCTCACTGTTGGACGCGTTCGGAATTTATTCCAATTATCGAAAAGCAGATGCCGCGGGGGCAATGGTCGGTGCGGAGGGATTTAATTCTGTTTCCCAGTTTATGTTCTATCAGGGAAGATATTTCGTGAGGATTCAGGTCACGGGGACAACAGAACTGAGAGAAGATACACTCCTCACATGCGGTCGGGCCATTTCACGGAATCTCCCATTCAATGCCGCCTATCCCCGAGAACTTGAGGCGTTCAGGATACCTGCTGTCGTGCCGAAGAGTGAGCGTTATATTGCGCAAAGTGTATTGGGGTATGATTTTTTCCGGCGTGGTATTACGGCAGTTGCAACAGTGCAGGGTGAGCGGGTGCAGGTCCTTGTGGTACCTGAGGATTCTCAGGATGGTGCGAGAAGAGCCTTTGACCGGTATTGTGCGTATCTAAAGGCGGAAGGAAAGGATTTACACCTGACGGAGAAACCGGACAAAAAATTCGTGAAAGCGTTTGATCCCCTGTATCGAGGGGTATACTTGGTACAGTCGGGCCGCTATATCGTCGGTGCGGTTCGGATGAAAGATCCCGCCGCATCGGAACAGCTTGTTGAGCAGCTGCGTGAGCGGATCGTGAAAGAGAAGGGAATTTTTTAGGGAGAGGAATTCTCGGTATGCCGACACACGTCATGATAAAAGTAGCTAATATCACACTGAGGGCAGAGCTCTTTGACACAGCATGTGCGAAAAAAATAGTTGAAAGACTTCCCATTGAAGCCAGGCCTGAGGAGTGGGGTGATGAATTTTATTTTACCATACCTGTCACCGATGCTCTCGATGAAACGGCGACCGTGAAGGTGAAAGTCGGTGATATCGGATACTGGCCGCCGGGGAAGGCGATGGCAATTTTTTTCGGCAAAACGCCTATGAGTACCGGATCAGATCCCGTTCCTGCGAGCGCCGTGAACCTTGTCGGTAAAATCATGGATGACGCGACCGTTTTGAAGAAAGCAAAAGGCGCCGTTAAAATCAGAATAGAAATAGTATAGGATGCGTCGCGCCTCCTCTCTCGCATCATGCCAGTCCGCGGGGCGTGAAGTTTTATTATGGCGGGAATTATTCAGATAGCCGGCGTTATGGACCAGGACGAAGCTGATGTGCTTGTCAAAGCGGGGGTTCATCAGCTCGGTTTTCCATTTGGGCTTTCCGTCCACCGGGAGGACATCAGCGAAAATGCTGCGGCCGCCATAATCCGCTCACTCAAGCCTCCCGCATCTGCGGTGTTGATTACCTATCTCAGCGAGGCGGAAAAGATTCTGGAACTTTGCAGGAGAATCGGCACTACGAAGGTGCAGTTGCATGGGTATATATCTGTCGAAGAGATTCTCAGGTTGAACTCGCGTGCGCCTGATCTCACGGTCATAAAAAGCCTTATCGTGAAAGAAAATAACTATGCGGAGCTGGAGAATTGTGTCCTCTCATTCAGCCCCTATGTGGACGGATTTATCACGGATACGTACGACCCGGCGACCGGCGCCTGCGGGGCGACGGGCAAGACCCACAACTGGGATATCAGTCGCAGGCTCGTAAATATATCACCCAGACCGGTCATATTGGCGGGCGGGCTTAATCCGGGGAATGTTCACAGAGCCATAGTTCATGTGCGCCCTGCTGGGATTGACGCGCATACTGGTGTAGAGGGACCCGCAGAAAAGACCCTGATCTTGTAAAGGCATTTGTCAGGGAAGCGACAAGGGCTTTCTCTCAACTTGAGTATAAAAAAGATGGATCTTCTCCCATATAGCAGCAAAAAGGGTTCCAGGATTCGAGGATTCAAGGGTATGTTATCCAATAATTTTATCTATAAATAGAGTGACACAATTGATATGATTTCTGTCAAATCTTTAAATCCCTGTAGCTTCTTAGCATTTCACTCGAATCCTGTTCAAACTCCTCAGGCCTCCAGAATCACTGACAAGGAGTGTAAGCTATGAAGCAGTTTAATGTGCGCACGAATGCCTGCCAGATCTGAGATGATAGATATTACCGGCCGTATCAGAGCCCTGTTGAAAGAAAGCAAGATGCGAAGCGGCATCTGCCACGTTTTCGTTCCCCACACCACTGCTGCAGTGACCATCAATGAGAACGCGGATCCCGATGTTCCGCGGGATATCCTGATGGAGCTGGATAAAATTGTTCCCCTCAATGATCATTATCGGCATGGGGAGGGAAATTCAGCGGCTCACATCAAGTCTTCCTTAGTGGGAGCATCAGAAATGATATTTGTAGATGATGGTGAGCTGGTGTTGGGGACATGGCAATCTGTCTTTTTCTGCGAATTTGACGGCCCGCGGACACGAAAAGTGATTGTCAAGCTGACTCCGCTGGAATCGGTGAAGTAGAGACGATTTTGTATTTATCATATTAAGTCTCCCTGTTCCTTTCTCATCCGGATTCACAACAACCTGCTCTTGTTTGATCTGGGTGTTGGTACCATGAGGAGATTGTTGGAAGCGGGGGAAACTATTTCAAAAGCACTTGGTGCTGACACATTTTTATCCGGAATGCGAAACTGTTGATCTCAAGGCTGAATGCCGCAGGGCTTATAATGGTACTCTTACTCTCGCGCAGGACCTCATGGTAATTGACGTGACACGATTTCTATAACACCTTTCGCAGGAATTGCCCCGTCAGAGACTCTTTGCTATGGATGATTTCTTCGGGCATGCCGGAGGCGACAATTCTTCCTCCGCTTGGTCCCCCTTCAGGGCCCAAGTCAATGATGTAGTCGGCGCACTTAATCACGTCCAGGTTGTGTTCTATCACTACGATGGTGTTTCCCATATCTACCAGCCTCAAAAGTACATCCAGAAGCTTTTGAATATCTGCCGCGTGAAGACCAATGGTCGGCTCGTCAAGGATATAGAGCGTGTTTCTATTTGCCCGTTTCCCCAGCTCTCTCGACAATTTGATCCGTTGGGCTTCGCCACCAGAGAGGGTCGTTGCCGACTGCCCCAGCCTGATGTAACCCATTCCGACATCAAAAAGGAGCTGAAGCTTGGATCGTATTGCCGGAATGTTATCGAAGAACAACAAGGCCTGCTTTACAGACATGTCCAGGACATCGGCGATGTTTTTATCCTTGTATTTGATGTCCAGCGTATCGAGATTGAACCTCTTCCCGCGGCAGACATCACACGTCACATACACATCCGGGAGAAAATGCATCTCAATTTTTATTAACCCGTTTCCCTCACAGGATTCACACCGTCCTCCTTTGACATTAAAACTGAAGCGGCCCGGCTTGTAGCCTCTGATTCTTGCTTCGGGAAGCCCGGTGAAGAGATCACGGATATGGGAGAATATCCCCGTGTAGGTTACCGGGTTGGAGCGGGGGGTGCGTCCTATGGGTTGTTGGTTCATCATGATAACTCTTTCAATGCCCCCTAAATCGACAATCCGTTTCAGCTTCCCCATGCCTCCCTTATAGTGGTTGAGTCTCCTGGCGAGGGCTTTGTAGAGGGTTTCAATGACCATGGTGCTTTTGCCGGAGCCGGAAACCCCCGTGACCGCCGTGAGAAGGCCCACGGGAATCTTGATATCGATATTCTTTAAATTGTGCTCACAGGCTCCTTCCAGAACAATGAAACGGGTAGGCGATGACCTCCTTTTTTCCGGGACGGATATGCACAGCTTGCCCGAAAGGTACATCCCCGTGAGTGATGAAGCGCATTTACTAATCTCTTCCGGAGTGCCCTGGAAGACAATATTGCCGCCGTCTGCCCCCGCACCAGGTCCCATATCGATAATATAATCGGATGACATCATCATCGCTGCATCATGCTCTACGACAAGTACCGTATTGCCCATATCCCGCAACCGTTTGAGGGTAGAAATGAGCCTTGCGTTATCCCGCTGGTGAAGGCCTATGGTCGGTTCATCGAGGACATATAAAACGCCGACGAGTCCCGATCCGATCTGGGTTGCCAGCCTGATTCGCTGGCCTTCACCGCCCGAAAGGCTTCCCGATGCACGGTCCAGACTCAGGTAATCGATGCCGACATCAACGAGGAACCTGAGCCTTTCTTTGATTTCTTTAAGGATTCTTTCGGATACCAGGGTGTCCTGGCGCGACAGCGGCAACGACGAAAAAAAATCCAGACATTCCTTGACCGAGAGCGTGCATACATCATTGATATTTTTGCCGCCTACCGCCACTGACAGGCTTTCTTTCTTCAGCCGCGATCCCTGGCAGACCGGACACTCCTGTAAATTAATATAGCGGGCAAGATCCATTCTTACGGCATTGGAATTCGTTTCCCTGTAACGGCGGTCGAGCTGGTTGAGAAGACCTTCAAAAGGCCTGCTGTAAAAATACCGCCTGCCCCCTCTGTCGAAATAGAAGCGTATCATCTCGTTTCCAGAACCATGAAGAAGCATCGCCTGGATATCTTTGGGCAATTTATTGAAGGGACAGTTGACATCGAAATGATAATGCTCGGACAAGGCATCCAGCATCTGGTGATGATACAAGGAACTTCTGCCCGCCCATGGAGCGATAGCTCCTTCCCGTATGGAAAGTTCGCGATCAGGCACTACCAGGTTTTCGTCAAAATACATTCTCGTTCCCAGACCGTCGCACTCCGGGCACGCGCCGTAGGGGCTGTTGAATGAAAAATTGCGGGGCGCCAGCTCCGGCATGCTCACACCACACTCAGGGCAGGCATACTTTTCGCTGAATAGAAGTTCTTCTCCACCAGCGACGTCGATACGGACTAATCCATCGGAAAGGTGAGAAGCAATTTCCAGGGAATCCCTGAGACGACTTCTGATGCCTTCCTTGATAATTAATCGGTCAATGACAACATCAATATCGTGCCGCTTGTTTTTGTCCAGAGGAATGTCCTCACCAAGTTCGCGCGGCTGTCCATCAATACGAACCCGGACAAACCCTTCTTTCTGGAGTTTCCTTAATTCCTTTTGGAACTCCCCTTTTTTTCCTCGGGCAATGGGGGAGAGAATGCTGATCCTCGTTTTTTCGGGCATGCCGAGGATACTGTCAACCATCATATCTATGGTCTGGGAATGAATTTGCCTGCCGCATTGGTAGCAGTGAGGAACGCCGATTCTTGCGTAGAGAAGGCGCAGATAATCATAAATCTCGGTGACGGTCCCCACGGTTGATCGGGGATTATGGCTCGCTGTTCTCTGTTCAATGGCGATGGCGGGAGAGAGGCCTTCAATGGATTCAACATCAGGTTTGTCCATCTGGCCGATGAATTGCCGGGCGTAGGCGGACAGGGATTCCACATAGCGTCTCTGACCTTCAGCATAGATGGTGTCAAATGCAAGGGACGACTTGCCGGATCCGCTGACCCCGGTGATGATAACCAGTTTATCTCTCGGAATATCAATAGTGATATTTTTTAGGTTGTGTTGAGATGCTCCCTTTATTCTTATATAATCCATAATACAGGGAATAGTGATCAGATTAGGTAAGGGATCAGGTCCCAGAACCCTTACCCCTGTTTTTATAGTTTTATTTCAATGACTGACTTTTTTCTTAATTCTTTAATCCACTCAAGATATTTTTTATCCCACTTGTCTTCTTCAATCTTGGCTTTGATTTCTTCACGGACGGATTCAATGGGTTTAATACCGGCGCCTCTTTTATCAATCACTTTGATGATATGAAAGCCTATCGAGGATTCAATGACGCCGCTCAACTCGTCTTTTTTCAAACTAAAAGCTGCACTGTCAACGACAGGCTGCATAGACCCCTTTTCCACAAATCCGATATCTCCACCGGCTGCAGCGGGTCCCTGGGAATACCGGGAGGCGATTACATCAAACGACTCTCCTTTTTGAAGGCGCGCAAGGATTGCATCCACTTCCGCCCTGAGATTTGTCTTGACTTTTTCATCGGCGCCCCTGGGGAAGATGAGGAGAATTTGCTTTAACCTCACCGCTTCTTTACCTTCATAGTTTTCCCGATTCTGCTGGTAATATTCTCCTATTTCTTCTTCAGTAATCATAATCTTGGACTTTAATTCGTGCCTGACCAGTTTCATTCTCAGGAGATGTTCTTTGACGTCTTTCTTGTGTGCCTCAAAAGTAGAGTTCTCTTGGGCAAGGTTGTTGAGAAGGTCTTCCATCGTATACTTTTTCCTGGCGAGGAGGTTAGTGATTGTTTCCATGACTTCCTCATCTTTCACGATCAAGCCTGCTTTTTTTGCTTCCTGGTCAATCAGGATGTTCTCAATCATTTTGTTCAGCATCATCAATCTATTGTCCGCGATGATCTTTTCCTTGTCCGGTCCCCGGTATGACTCCTCCATCTTTTTCCTGTAAGGTTCGAAGGTATTATTCAACTCCATAAGCGTGATCACATCGCCGTTGACAATGGCAATAATCCTGTCGGTAATTTCGGCATGCACGGGTATGGAGAATGAGATCCACACGGCAATAAGATAGCATACTATTTTCAGCATAATTCCTCGTTATTCATGTGCATGATTCAGCGTAATAGTCACTTTTTTCAAAAGTTCCCGGTCTATGGTGATTGCCGCCCTCGACCGCAGTTCCTCCAGCCACCGTACATATGCCTTTTCTTCTTTCTTTTTCCGGAGATCGTGTATGACTTGTTCTTTCATATCACTCCACGTAATTTTTGTCCCCTCGATTCTTTCGATGATTTTAAAAATGTGATACCCGTAAAGACTTTTAATAACCGGACTGATTTCGCCGGGTGGCTGAGAAAAAAGAGCGGCATCAATCTCTTCCGGCATGATGCCCTGGCTGATGAATCCAAGGTCACCGCCTTTCGCGGCTTCAGGACCAATGGATTCTTCCCGCGCAACTTTACCAAAATCCTCGCCGCTCTTCAACATATTCAATATCATGTCCGCTTTATCCTGTTCGCGAACAACGATCTGGGCAACATGTACCCTCTTTTCCTGAGGATACATTCTTTTATGGGCGCTGTAGTACTTCTTTGCTTCATTCTCTTTCACTATTATGTGCGCGTGTACTTCGGATGCAATCAGCTTTTCCAGAAGCATTCGCTTTCTGAGCTCTTCTTTCCAGGTGCTATAGTTTACTTTTTGTACCGAGACTATCCTTTCAAAGCCTTCTCCTGAATAGCTTTCCTTAATCTCTTCAATTTTCCTTTCCAGTTCCGCATCGCTGACAGAGAGGGAAAGCGCTCCTGCGCGGAGGAGCATTATCTTCTCATCGATAAGGGCATGTAAGGCCTCTTCTTTCACACGGTCGCTGTCCTCTGGAGTGAGCGATGATCGCTCTATTACCGCACTCAATCCTGTCGCAAAGCTTTCATTGAACTCACTGATGGAAATTTTTATGCCGTCAACAGTTGCGAGCGGTTTTGCAATATTCTCCTGGCAGCTGCAGATGCCGATGATAAAAAAGACACAGAAAAAAGAATACCGCCTGGATAAAGATGTTTTCCACATAATAATCTATTCAATTGATCAGGCTTTGCAGCAGCTTCCTCGCCTGTTCCGTGATCTCCCGCGCCCGGAGATCCGGCATGAAGACAGTGAGTTTGAAATCGGGGGAAAGCGCGACTCCCTTTCTTCGGGTAAGTTCCAAGATTTTCGATGGATTCACGGGGCTCTCCGGATGAAAATCAATACACATCTTTTCCCCGTCGTACCTCATTTTTTTTCCTCTGATAGTCGCAAGAAGATTCCTGACGTATATAACATCAAAGAGATTTTCTGCTTCCAAGGGTACCGATCCGTAGCAGTCGATAAGTTCCTCCTTGATCTTTATCAAATCTTCGTCAGTCCCTGCCATGGATAATCGTTTATATGCCACGAGCCTGCGGTGGACATCAGGTATGTAACCCTCGGGTATAAACGCCGGTAAGCCTAAATGTATTTCCGGCCTTACCTCCTTCTCCGGCATTTTTTCTCCTTTGAGTTCGCGAATGGTCTTTTCCATGAGCTCTGTATATAATTCGTATCCTACCGCGGCAATCTGCCCTGACTGTGATGTCCCCAGAATGTTTCCTGCGCCCCTTATTTCCAGATCATTCGTGGCGATCCTGAAACCGGAACCGGGTTCGGAATAATCCATTATCACCTGCAGCCGCTTCTGTGTCTCCCGCGACAACATGGATCCTTTGGGAACCAGGAGGTACGCACACGCTTCTTCCTTGGATCTCCCGACTCTGCCTCTGATTTGATAGAGTTGCGCGAGGCCAAACCGATCCGCCCGGTTGATGATGATCGTGTTCGCTGTCGGAATATCGAGGCCGGAGGCCACGATTGATGTACACACAAGGACATCATGATCCTGCCTTATAAATTTTGTCATGGCATCTTCTATATCTTTCGCCTTCATGCGGCCGTGGACAACGCCCACGTGTGCCTCCGGAACAAGTTTTTCCACCAGCCTGGCGATGGTGTATATCGATTGCACCCGGTCATGGAGGAAAAAAACCTGACCGCCTCTGCCCAGTTCCTGCCTGATTGCGTCTCGTATTATGTCTTCATTAAATTCAAACACATACGTTTTGACAGGAAGCCTGTCCTCGGGAGGTGTATTGATAATGGATAAATCCCGGATGCCGACAAGAGACAGGTGCAGAGTCCTTGGAATGGGTGTTGCCGTCAGGGTGAGGACATCCACGAGTGTTCTCAGTTTCTTAAGTTTTTCCTTATGGGTTACTCCGAAGCGCTGTTCCTCATCGATGATTACAAGTCCAAGGTCTTTGAATTTAATATCACTCTGCAATAACCGATGGGTTCCTATGGCGATATCTACAGTCCCCCGGTGTATTCCTTCCACAATCTTTTTTTGTTCCGCCTTTGTTCTCAATCGGTTGAGAACTTCCACGCAGACGGGATAATCCTTCAATCTCCGCGAAAAAGTGTGAAAGTGCTGTTCAGCCAAAATCGTTGTGGGAACGAGGATCGCAACCTGCTTTCCTTCCATTGCCGCTTTGAAGGCTGCCCTCAGCGCGATTTCCGTTTTTCCAAACCCCGCGTCTCCGCATACCAGACGATCCATAGGTTTGTCGTTCGCCATGTCCTGAAGCACGTCTTCGATGGATCTGGACTGGTCGGGCGTTTCCTCATATTCGAAGGTTGAGCTGAATTCGTCATAAATCCTGTCGGGCGGCGAAAATGAATGCCCATCCATTACCTCGCGGGCAGCATAAATAGAAACCAGTTCCTCAGCAACTTCACGTACGGACTTTTTAACTTTCTCTTTTACCGCTTCCCAGGATGAGCCTCCCAGCCTGTCAATTCTCGGGACAGAACTCTCCGGACCTATATATCGTTGTATCTGTTCGAGACGGTCTACCGGTATATAAAGTTTATCACCCTCCAGATATTCAAGGAGGAGAAAATCATTCTCAATGTCACCGACGGAAAGTTTTTGCAGCCCCCGGTATAATCCAATACCATGGTCCGTGTGGACCGCGTAATCTCCTTCCTTCAACTCGCCGAACGACTTCAGGAAGAACCCTTCCCGCGCGGGTTTTGTGCGCCTGCGTGGTGCTTTTTTGCCGAATACTTCCTCGTCCGTAATCACAATCAGCTTCAGATCGGGCACACGGAATCCTCCTGTAATTTTGCCTTCTCTGATAATCAGTCGACCCTTACCGACATGCTGTTCAAGATCGGATGCAAAAGGAATATCTGCCCTGCTCGCAGGGAGGTTATACTGTTCCAGCAAGTGGCCTATACGATTCACCTCTTCCTTTCCTGTTCCCAGGAATGTCACCAGATTGCCTTCCTGAAGCCATCCCCTGATCTTGTCCACAAGGGGGCTCAGTAACCCGTCTCCATCGTCCGGCTTCTGCAACGTTGTCACCGGCTTCAGATCCGTATCCGGATGAGCTTTCATATCGAATACAGGGGCGTCGCTTTCTTCACTCTTGTAAGATTCCATGTGGAGAGCTTCCAGGTATATTTTTTGAAAATCATTACATCGATGGAGAAAGCGTTCTTTCGTGAGATAGTAGGCGTTCTTTTCTAAATAAAATTTTTCTTCTTTGCGGGCCTTGAGCAAAAAGCGATCGATATCATTTTCAACATCAGTTTCTACCTGTTCGATCATGGGAAAATCGTCAAAAATAAGGAGCGAGTTCCCCGGCATGTAATCAAAGAGGGTACTGAGTATTCCCGGGGAACCATCTTTTTCTGGGTGCAAATCCTCATTATGCCCTATTCCCTCTTTTGTGATCCCCGCGAACGATTCATAAAAAAGGGGTAAGAACATGGGATTGAGCGAGGAGATAAGATTGTTTTCCATCATCTCAATGAGGCGTGTTCTCATCATACGGGGAATTTCCAGTTCGAGGGCCCGCTGCTTGATATTGTCTATGGCGCGTTTCTTCCTGTCTTCCGTCAGGATTAATTCTCTCGCCGGAAGCAGGGTGAATTCGATCAGTTCACCCGTCGATCTCTGGGAGAGGGGATCAAACTCTCTGATTGATTCCAGTTCGTCCCCGATGAATTCCATCCTGAAAGGGTAATTCACTGCGGGAGGGAATACATCTACTATATGTCCCCGCACGCTGAACTGGCCTTTTTCATCGACAAGAGTGACTCTCTGATAGCCGCCTGCCGATAATTTGTGCACCAGGATGTTCCTGTCTATGATATCCCCGATGGTAATTTTTTCAGTGTAATTTTCGAAAACTTTTGGGGGGATGACCTTTTGCATCATGGCCTTCAGGGGAAGCACAATGACAGCCTTTTTTCCCCGTAACAGGTCGTAAAGAACCTCCATGCGGGCCAGTTCCACCTCCCGCTGGAAAGAGAACATATCCGCAGAAAAAAAGTCCCACGGCGGATACAGGAGAGCTTGGCTTTCTTCGTTGAGGAATAAAGAAAGATCCTGCCGAATATGCCGTGCTTCCTTTTCCGTCGGAGCTATCACGATCAATGATCTTTGTAAGCGTCTGGAAATTAATGAGATGAGGAATGACTTTGCCGAATCCTGGAGACCGCTGATCTGTATTTTTTTTTCTCCACGATTGATTCCGTCAAGCACGTTGTTGAAGGCGGTACGGTATAGTTTTGTCTCTTTCTCTACAATTTTTCTCACGAACTTTTTTCACACATATTTACGAAACGGCAAGCATCCTGTCTAAGGCCTTTTTCGCCGGGATTCCTGTTTCTTCCGGCACTTTGATGACATGCTTCATTTCAATCAATGCCCGCCATATATCTTCAAGGGTTATACATTTCATGGTCTCACAGATCAAATTATCAGATGCAGGAATAAACGTCTTCCCGGGGTTCTGTTTTTTCAGTTGATGAATGACTCCCATTTCCGTGCCTATAATGATCTCCGCGGCATCACATTCCCTGGCAAATCTCAGAATACCTCCCGTACTTCCGACAAAATCGGCAAGTTCTAAAACCTCAGATGTGCATTCGGGATGAGCGGCGAAAGGCGCCCGGGGGTATTTTGCCTTGACCTGTTGAACGGACTCAGTCGTGAGGAAATCGCAGTGTAACGGGCCAGATTTCCGTCAGGTATCATTATGATTTTCTTATTGGCGTGGAGAGAGTTTACTATGTTTATTGCATTGGAAGAAGTNCAGCAGATNTCACTGAGGGCTTTGATNTCCGCAGTTGAGTTNATATAGGTGACAACGGGTACTCCCGGATTGTTGATTTTNACTTTTGTCAGTTCTGCCGCATTTATCATNTCTGCCAGGGCACATCCCGCTTCCATTCTNGGAAGGAGGACTTTTTTGTCAGGGCATAGTATNGAGGCGCTNTCNGCCATGAAATGGACACCGGCAAATACGATGACATCGGCATCAGTTTTTGCGGCCCCCATACTGAGCGCGAGAGAATCACCTAAGATATCGGCGATATCCTGAATTTCACCGCGCTGATAATAGTGAGCCAGAAGAACGGCATTTTTTTCCTTGAGCAACTGTCTGATCTGCTTCTGCAATGACGTCACGTCCATTCACTCTATCCTCTTTTATATTAATAATATCTTTGAAACATCCATGCTTTGTCATTTCGACTGAAAGGAGAAATCTTGCACCTGTGTATAGCAAACAAGATTTCTCGTTGTTCTCTTCGTTGTAATGACACTCAAAGGTCATAATTCAATCACACCTATATTATATGCATCTTTTATTCAAGAATAAAGATGCTCAGCTTATCTATTGACAAGGCAAGGCATTTGAGTTAGCTATGGAACGAAATTAGTTGCATTACAGGGAATAAATAACAAGGAAATTTAAGGAATTATCAATAGGTTCCACAATATATCCTCATTATAAATTATCAAACATTTATGACAAATGATCAGTGTTGAAGAAGCATTACACCGGATTTTACGTATCATTATCCCTCTAGGTCAGGAGAAGGTTAACATCCTGGATTCCCTTGGCAGGGTTATCGGTGAAGATATATTTGCGTACCGCAACATCCCGCCGAAAGATAATTCCGCCATGGATGGATATGCCATTCGCGCAGAGGATACAAGGGGCGCTTCTGTAGAGAAGCCCGCTGTTCTGGATGTGATCGAAGATATACCTGCCGGAGCGGTTCCCCGCAAGAAGATCGATGGGGGCAAAGCATCCCGGATTATGACCGGCGCACCGCTCCCTGAAGGAGCCGATGCAGTGGTGAGAGTGGAGGATACCGAGAAGGCCGGTGACAGGGTAAAGATATTTATAGCGGCCACCAGAGGGCAGGATATCCGGAATGCTGGCGAAGATGTGAGAGAGGGAGAGCGTGTCATTACACAGGGGGATATTATCAGACCGGCGGAGATCGGCATGCTGGCAGCGCTCGGACGCTCTTTTATAAAGGTATATCAAAGACCCTTGGTTGCCGTCATTGCGACGGGTGATGAAATTGTGGACATTGATGAGAATCCCAGCCCCTGGCAGATCATCAGCAGCAACAGTTATTCCCTCGCTGCCCAGATTATGGAGTGTGGCGGTGTTCCCCTGCAAATCGGGATAGCAAGAGATAAAAGAGAAGATCTTGTTTCAAAATTTGGAGCGGCCTTGCGGGCTGATATTATCGTTTCCTCGGGGGGCGTATCAGTAGGAGATTATGATCTCGTTAAGGATGTAATGAAGGAAGTAGGGAATGAGATGCAATTCTGGCAGGTTGCCATGAGACCGGGGAAGCCCCTTGCCTTTGGCTCCATGGGCGGCGTTCCCGTATTTGGACTTCCCGGCAATCCTGTATCATCCATGGTTGCCTTTGAACAGTTTGTACGGCCGTCCATCCTCAAGATGATGGGCCGTAAAAATATTTTTCGAAAGACTGTGAAGGCAATTCTCGAGGAGGACATCACGAAAAAGAGAGGGACCAGACATTTCATTAGAGCCTGCGTCAAATACGAAAATGGAAAATACACAGCCTCGACTACAGGCGAGCAGGGCTCTGGTATATTGAAGTCTATGGTCAGGGCTAACGGGCTGATTATCTTACCGGAAAATGCGTCGTTTCTGAAAAAGGGTGATGAGGCAACGGTCCAATTACTTGATTGCTCTTTTGAACAGATGCAGAATGCCGAGTATCCTTAAACACGCGGAAGTGCCAAGGTCACTGGTGGGCCTCCCGGACTTCAAATCCGGTGTGGGGCGCTAAAACCGTCTCAGGTGGGTTCGATTCCCATGCACTTCCGCCA
>PDVJ01000227.1_pt1 | contig 17608 bp, 19 predicted proteins | sample 1369811 | NCBI WGS metagenome assembly PDVJ01 (sample SAMN07795376, study PRJNA414565) | Alkali sediment metagenome, whole genome shotgun sequencing project. | reverse complement strand
AATTGAGGTGAAACCGGAATTTACCGATGCGTATTATAAGCGGGCAGTATCCCTGAGGGGCCTGGGTAAGGAAAATGAAGCTCTGGCCGATTACAGGGCTGCCGCCAGGCTGGGCGACCAGGGTGCGCAGTATTATCTGAAATCAAAAGGGATTGCATGGTAAAATTTGAACAACACTTTTCGTTTACCATCAAGTGAAGTAACGCCCCTGTTTTATAATCTAATCAACTTCTCAACCGTTTTGTCATAAACTGGTGCCGAAGGCGGGATTTGAACCCGCACGGGTCTCCCCGCCACCCCCTCAAGATGGTGTGTCTACCAATTCCACCACTTCGGCATAGTATTCATCCAACGCCCTATCTATGGCTGTAAAAATAGGCAAGGATAAGGCTTGTCACCATAAATACCACCACAACAATCGTGGTCAGTTTTGTCATAAAGCCCGATGAACCTGAACTGCCAAATATTGTCTGGCTCGATCCGCTTCCAAACGCAGCTCCAATTTCAGAACCCCTCCCGGTCTGGAGGAGAACGATCAGAATCAGGGCTATCGACACCACTACATGTAAGATTGCTATCGCTGTCAACATTATTTCTTCTCCGCAACTTTTTTTATTATACCAAGAAACGTGTCAGGTTTCAAGCTTGCTCCACCAACAAGTGCACCGTCGATGTCCTCCATATCGATTAATTCACTGATATTCTCAGGCGTTACACTGCCACCATAAAGAATTCTGACGCCCGAACTCCCACTGCCGTAGACCTCGCTAAGAACGCCCCTGATAAAACGGTGAACCTCCTCCGCCTCTATAGGGGTGGCGACTTTTCCAGTGCCGATGGCCCATACGGGCTCATAGGCAATTACAATATCATTCAGAGAGGTTATCCCATAAAGGGCTTTCTTAACCTGGATACCAACGACAAATTCCGTGATATCTTTGACGCGCTCCTCTTCGGTTTCTCCCACGCACACAATTGGTTTCAACCCCGCAGCAAGAGCTTTCTTAGTCTTGAGGTTGACATCCTCGTCCCGTTCGTTAAAATATTTTCGTCTCTCGGAGTGGCCGATGATAGCGTAGGTGCAGCCTACATCCTTGAGCATCCCAGGCGCTATTTCTCCAGTATATGCGCCTTTATCTTCGTAGAAGATATTCTGTGAAGCCAGTGTTAAGTTGGAATCCTTAATGATAGTAAAGACGCTGGATAGGGCGGTAAATGGGGGCGCCAGGATTACTTCAGTGTTTTTGATGCCGGTAGCTCCCTCCTTGATCGTTTTTGACAGGACGATCGACTCTTGAACGGTATTATGCAATTTCCAATTGCCTGCAACGATAGGGATTCTCATTCTGCGCCTCCGCATGCTTCGAGTGCTGCCACACCAGGAAGGACCTTGCCTTCCAAGAGTTCAAGAAATGCGCCGCCTCCGGTGGAAATGTAGGATATTTTGTGACTTTCCCCTGCACGATGAACCGCTACGTCCGTATCGCCTCCACCCACGATAGTCAATGCATGGGCGTTGGCTACATATGTTACCATCCCCAGTGTTCCCCTGCTGAAGGGATCAAGCTCGAACATGCCCATGGGGCCATTCCAGATTATGGTTTTTGCATTCTGTAGGGCCTCTGAGAAGAGCAAGGTTGTCGCAGGGCCAATGTCGAGACCCATCCAGTCCTTAGGAATCTCCTGGATGGTGACCACCTTTGCTTCAGCATCTGCTTCCGGTTTATCTGCTACTACACAATCAACGGGGAGATAAAATTTAACACCCCGTGCCCTCGATTTGTCCATGATTTGTCTCGCAAGACCTACCATATCCTCTTCACAGATTGACTTCCCCACCTCAAGGTGCCAGGCTTTCAGAAATGTGAAGGCCATGCCGCCACCGATGATCAATTTATCAACCTTTTCAAGCAGTTTTTCAAGAACCCCTATCTTGTCTGACACCTTGGCTCCACCGATAATAGCAACGAGGGGTCGCACCGGGTTTTCCATGGCCCTGTGAAAGTAGTCGAGCTCATTTCTCATGAGGAAGCCTGCTGCGCAATCCTTGATAATTTCCGTGATAGCAGTATTAGACGCTGCCTTTCTGTGTGATACGGCAAAGGCATCGTCGATATATACATCCATAATCCTGGCGAGCTGGGCGGCAAATTCCGGATCGTTCTTTTCCTCCCCCATGTAGTACCTGAGGTTTTCAAGAAGAATCACATCCCCTTCTTTCATGCCGGCAATCGCCTTCTCTACTTCAGGACCGACACAATCATCAAGAAAAGCTACATCTTTTTGAAGAAAACGGGAGAGCCTCTTCGCAACAGGCTTGAGAGAAAGTTTCTCCACTTTTTTCCCCTTTGGTCTGCCCATGTGGGAACCGATGATGACCTTTGCATTTTCGTCAAGGGCGTAGTTGATTGTCTGAAGATGAGCCCGTATTCGAGTATCGTCGGAGATAACACCATATTCGTCGATGGGCACATTAAAATCGACTCTGATGAAAACCCTCTTTCCTTTCATGTTAATCTGGTCAATGTATTTCATATCTACCTCACACGAAAATAGAAAAATGAGAGAGCGAGAATATGGGAGAACGGGGTATGATCAGAAACCCATCACTCATGAACCCAGCCACTCATGTACTATCGTACTATTTCATGATAAATGACAGGAGTTCAAGCATCCTGTTTGAAAATCCCCATTCATTGTCATACCACGAGAGAACCTTCAACATCTTACCGCCAATGACGGTGGTGTTCGGCATGTCAACGATGGAAGAGTAAGGATTTCCGTTGAAATCCTTGGAGACGAGTTCTTCTTCTGAGCAGAAAAGAATCCCCTTCATCGGTCCGGCAGCATATTCCTTAAACTTGGCATTCACTTCATCCTTGGTTGTGGCCTTCGATAATGTGGCGACAAAATCGACCAGCGAAACGTTCGGCGTGGGCACCCTGATGGCCATTCCATCAAGCTTGCCTTTCATCTCGGGGATGACCTCAGATATTGCCTTGGCTGCCCCTGTGGTCGTGGGTATCATTGAAAGCCCTGCCGCTCTGGCACGTCTAAGATCCTTATGGGGTTCATCCATGACAACCTGGTCGTTTGTATAGGCATGGATGGTTGTCATGAGTCCATATTCGATGCCGAACTCCTTGTAAAGTATCTTGACGATTGGTGCAAGACAATTGGTTGTACAGGAGCCCATGGAGATGACATCGTGTTTTTTCTTGTCATAGACTTCCTGGTTGACTCCAAAAACAAAGGTTACGTCAGGATTTTTTGCAGGAGCTGAAATGACAACTTTTTTGGCGCCGGCTTTCAGGTGTTTCTCTGCGCCTGCCCTGTCCGTGAATTTTCCTGTGCTTTCAAGGACCACATCCACACCAAGGGCCTTCCAGGGCAAAGCCTCCGGTTCCTTCATGGCAAAGGTCTTAATTTCTTTACCATCCACAATAATCGAATTGTCGGTAGATTTTATCTCGGCCCGTAAAATGCCATGTACCGAGTCGTATTTTAACAGGTGTGCGAGTGTTTTTGCGTCCGTAATATCATTCACCGCAATGAATTCCACGTCCTTATTACTTAAGCCTGCCCGCAAGACCAGCCTTCCGATCCTTCCAAAACCGTTTATTGCAACCTTCACGGACATAGTAACCTCCTCTTTTTTTACTGTTAATACTAATAGAAAAAGCCTTTGCTGTCAATGATTTTGAGTAAATAAGCGAGAAAAGCGGGAAAGTCGAGACTGGCAAGGAAGGCCGTGACGCGTAATCCGTGATCTGTTTTTTTTAACCCATTACGCTTTACTTCAGGGGTCACGAATTATTTTGCTATCAGCTTAGAGCTTACAGCTTAGAGCTATGATGCGGCTGTTTGGCCTTTATTTTTAAGGATCAGCAGGCCCCTGTAAACATAATGGATACCGGTGATGATGGTAAGGGTTGCCGTTGCATAAAAGAAAACATTCTGATAGCTTCGTGCATCCGACCACAAAACATATACAACAGTGCCTATCTGGCAAAATGTTGTCAATTTTCCGAGGGCGCTTGGCAATATTTCGATATTACGAAATAATTTGCAAAGTATTAAGTAGCCTAATGTAAGGATAAGGTCTCTCATGAGGACGACGGATGTTACCCAGAGAGGCACGATATCTTTAAGATAGAGGACTATAAAAGAAGACACGAGCATTGCCTTGTCCGCTAAAGGGTCAAGGAGTGCCCCAAGGCTGGTTTTCTCTCCCAGGACTCTGGCAAGAAATCCATCGAGCAAGTCCGTTATGGCCTGGACAACAAAGAGCCAGAGGGCAATTCTGAATTCTCCGTAATGTATAGCTAGGATAAAAAAGCTTGTTACAAAGAGACGGAAGATAGTCAGAAGGTTTGGGAGGTTCATTCTCTGTAGAGGTTTCTGAATGCTGTAAATTTATCAATAAAGGCTAATTCTATAGTATCTGTCGGCCCGTTTCTCTGTTTTCCGATAATAATCTCAGCAGTACCTTTTTTATCGGAATTTTTATTGTAGACCTCGTCCCTGTAAATAAACAGAATAAGATCTGCATCCTGTTCAATTGCCCCAGATTCTCGCAGGTCTGAAAGCCTTGGCTTCTTGGCCTCGTTCTCTCTTTTCTCCGGTGCCCTGCTCAACTGAGATATGGCTATGACAGGGATGTTCAGCTCTTTTGCGAGTGCCTTGAGGGATCTTGATATCTCCGATATCTCTTGCACCCGGCTCTCAAAATAGGTTCTTCCTTTCATTAACTGGAGGTAGTCGACGATCAGTAAAGCAAGTCCATGCTCTTTTTTGAGTCTTCTTGCCCGTGCCCTTACCTCCAAAACACTCATGGAAGGGGAATCGTCGATGAACATCGACGCCTCGATGAGCTTGCTTGCTGCCTCCGACAGACGCCGCCAGTCACTTTGAGAAAGCATTCCTGCCCTCAATTTGGAATGATCTATTTCTGATTCAGAGCTTAAGAGACGGGTGACGAGCTGTTCCTTGGACATTTCCATAGAGAAAACCCCAACCGGCAACGGGTTCTCTTTCATTGTCGCAACATACTGCGCAATATTCAGACACAAAGCTGTCTTCCCCATGCTTGGCCTACCTGCGACGATAATAAGGTCTGAATTTTGCAGACCACTTGTAAGCCGATCCAATTCTGTATAACCTGTCGGCACACCGATGACAGATTTTTTATTCTGCGAAAGCAGCTCAATCGTCTGTATGTTTTCCATGACTATATCCTTCATGGAAAAAAAAGACGGCTTGAACTTGTTTTCAGCAACCCGGAAGATGAGGCTCTCCGCCTCATCGATGTATGTGTCGACGTTCGTATCGGGCTCGTGTCCTTTTTCGATAATGAGAGTGGCTGCGTTAATCAGCTTCCTCATGAGGGCCTTTTCCCTCACCATCTTTCCGTATTGTACGATGTTGGCGGCGCTGGGCATAAGGTCGACGAGACTGTTGAGGTACGTGATGCCGCCTATTCTCTCGACAAGGCCTTTGTCCCTTGCTAAGCTACTCACAGTAATGATGTCTATGGCTTCGTTGCGCTCGTAAAGATCGAGCATGACATCGTAGATCTTCCCGTGGGCATCCTTGTAAAAATCATCAGCCGCCACCATATCGACGATTTTATTGATTGATTCAGGGTCAACGAGAAGACCGCCGAGAAGAGATTGCTCTGCCTCGATGTTCTGCGGCGGTATATGGGCCGTTACCGGGGCCCTCATTTCTTGTGCATTCCTAACGGATCGGGCCATTTATTCTGTTTCTTGTTCTACCTCAACCTTCACGGCTGCGTTGACATTTTGGTCTAAGTGGATTTCAACAGTGTATGCCCCGGTCATCTTAATTGGCTCCTCAAGTCTTACATTTTTCTTATCCACTTCCGCACCGGTTGCATTTTTGATTGCGTCTACTATATCCATGTGTGTAACTGATCCGAAAAGCCTTCCGTCAACACCGACTTTTTTCTTGATGGTAAGAGAAATCTCCTCCAGTTTTGCCTTGAACTCACTTGCAACTTTGATATCCCTTCCCCGCTTGTTCTGAATGCTTTTTACCACATCCTCAAACCGCTTAACATTACCTTCCGTTGCCGGGAGAGCCAGCCCACGGGGGATAAGAAAGTTTCTTCCATGGCCGTCTTTAACCGTAACCACCTCACCCTTCTTGCCCGTACCTTTCACGTCTTCTGTAAGTATCACCTTCATGCTCTTACCTCCATTACCTTGATAGGGTCGTGAAAGGAAGGAATGCAATGTGCCTTGCCATGTTGATTGCTTCCTTCAATTTTCTCTGATGGTTGGCGCAGGTACCTGTCATTCTCCGGGGCATTATCTTCCCCCGTTCTGTAATGAAATATTTTAAGAGTTTCGGATCCTTGTAATCGATTGCTATGTTAGGATCCTGACAGAACCTGCAAACCCTTTTTCTTACGTAAACCCTCTTTTTCTGCGAATCATGACCACGTGTTGTTGGTCTTGTTGGTCTTGGCATCTATTCCTCCATCCATATAATTTTATTAGCCATGAGCCTTAATTGATCATGTGATTTCCCTGAAGCCCTGGCGAGCTCGCCTGAAACAATGATGTTACTCCCGGGCATGTTGGCAATATTCTTCATGCCCTGGCGCTCCATGAATACCACATCGATACTAAAGGCTCCTTCATCCACCCATAAGGGGAACATGATAAGCTTGTCTCCCCTTGGTGTGTAGACAATTTCAGGTTGTTTCTTCAGTGTCCCCGAGAGGAAAACCTTGTTCAAGCAAGCTCACCTTCAAGCTCCTCAAAAACAACTGTCTCAGGTGGTTTTTCCGGAACCTTGTTGGTTTCCGTGACAACGACGAACATGTGCCTGAGGATGAGGTCCACAGTTCTGTAAAACTTATTTAACGGGGCCACATTTTCTTCGGCCATATCAAGTAGGAAGAAGAAGTAATGGCCTCTATCCTTTTTTTTAATCGGATATGCAAGCTTCCTCACTGCCCAGTCGTCAATCTTAATGATGTTAGCCCCGAATTTCTCGATATTGGTCGTAATCCTTTTAAGAAGGTCTTCTTCCTCTTCTTTTGTGCAGTCGGGGTTGATGACAATAATATTTTCGTACCTACCCACTTTTATCTCCTTTCTCTATTGTTGTGGTACCTGTTGTGCTACCGCATTCTTCGCTACTTTTACCCTTACCTTTTCAGCTATCTCGATGGTGACAGTAGTATCTGTTAAGCCTGTTATTTTACCATACAAACCACCAGATGTAACGACTTCATCGCCTTTTTTCAAGTTTTCAATAAACTGCTTCTGTTGTTTTGCCTTCTTCTGCTGCGGTCTGATGAGCAGAAAGTAAAAAACAACAAATAACAGGATAAGGGGAAGAAAACTCATCCATTGGTTACCACCTGACGAGGGTGCGCCTAAATTACCCATTGCATACGCTATATTCATCCTTTAATTCACCTCCTTTCCATTGTATTTTAAATTGCTCGTAAAAGGTCCCAAAGGATCCTTCCCGTAATGCCTCTCTTATGGTCTTTAGCAAATTATTATAAAAGAAGATGTTATGAATTGTATTCAAAAAATAGCTCGAAAGCTCATGGGATACAAAAAGATGCCTTAAATATGCCCGTGAAAAGGTCCTGCATGTGTAACATGAACAGGTCTCGTCGATGGGGTTCTCATCTTTTACATACCTGGCGTGCTTGATGTTGATCCTTCCATCCCTGGTGAAGAGGCTTCCATTCCGTGCATGCCGTGTGGGAATAACACAGTCGAACATGTCAATACCCCTTCTCACCCCTTCAACGATGTCTTCAGGAAATCCGAGCCCCATAAGATATTTCGGTTTGTTGTGAGGAAGCATATCAGCCACCGTATCTATCATCTCCCACATAATGCTCTTCGGCTCGCCCACGCTCAATCCACCAAGGGCGTAACCGTCAAAATCCATATTAATCAGTTCTCCAGCCGATTTTAACCGCAAATCGCCATAAAAACCACCCTGGACAATTCCAAAGAGCATTGCTCCATCGGGCTTCTTTGCGTCTTTGCATCTTCGAGCCCATCGCGATGTAAGTTCGACTGAGCTTCTCGTGTATTCGTAACTCGAAGGGTAGGGCACACATTCATCGAAGCACATTATAATATCAGCCCCTATGTTTTCCTGAACCTCAATAACCTTCTCAGGGGTCAGGAAATGCCTTGACCCATCAATGTGCGACTGAAATATAACGCCATCTTCTTTGATTTCACGGAGCACCCCGAGGCTGAAAATCTGGTACCCACCACTGTCGGTAAGAACTGATCCATCCCACCCCGCAAATTTATGTATGCCCCCCATCTCCCGTATCAGGGTATCGCCGGGCCTCAAATACAGATGATAGGCATTTGCAAGGATCACCTTGATGCCCATGTCCTTCAGATCCTTGGGCGAAGTGGCTTTTACGATACCCTGAGTGCCCACCGGCATAAATACCGGCGTATCTATCTCTCCGTGCTGCGTTTGTATAATTCCCAGACGCGCACGTCCTTCCTCCTTGAGAACTTGGATCATATTCATAGGATGAACATCGCATCCCCATAACTGTAAAACCTGTAACCCCTCTCCATTGCTTCTGAATAACATCGCATAATCTCACCGGATCCCGCAAAGGCGGAGACCAGCAAAAGCGGTGTTGATCTTGGCAAATGGAAGTTCGTGATGAGTGCGTCAACGACCTTGAAGTTATGACCTGGATAAATAAAAAGCTCGGTTTTGCCTACGAGAGGAACGCCCCCGTTTCCATTATAGAAACTTTCAAGTGTGCGTACCACACTGGTACCGCACGCTATGATTCTACGGCTCTCCTCTCTTGCCTTCCTGATGAAAGCCCTCGCCTCCGGTGTGATATGGTAATATTCACCATGCATTCGATGATCTTGAACGTTCTGCGATTTTATCAGGAAAAACGTTCCCACCCCGATATGGAGGGTAATCTTTACTATATGAACGCCAATCTGTCGTATGGTGCTCAGTAACTCCTCGGTAAAATGAAAGCCGGCGGTCGGTGCCGCTATCGAACCCGGCATCTCCGCATAGACTGTCTGATAACGATCGAAATCTATGATCCCGTCATTTTCTTTTCTTTTCACGTACGGGGGAAGTGGCATTTTACCGTATTCGCCCATAATATCGAACATGTCGCCTGCATGATCAAAATCAATCATCCAGTATTCCTCTCCTCTTGTCAGCGTGGCTTCCGTTCGTCCGACGTGGACCTTGAGTTCTCCTGTGCCGCCCTTAACACCATTCACGAGACAGAGCCAGCGCTTGTCGTTGATCTTCTCAACGAGCAGGATATCGACACCGCCCCCGGTAATCTTCCTGGCATGGATCCTTGCGGGAATCACCTTGCTGTCGTTCAGTACCAGGACATCCCCCTCTTTAAAGAACTGGGTTATGTCGCGGAACGACTTGTGCGCGATTGACCCGTCGGCCCGGTCAAGAACGAGCATGCGCGAGGCTTCCCGGTCTTGCTCCGGATACTGGGCAATGGATGCCTTTGGCAGACTGTAATCAAACTCTTTGATGTTCATTCCCATAAAAAGCAAGTTAATTTTATAACAGATTGTGCAAATATTAGCAAATCAATTTGGACAGTTACAAGGGCATACAGCTTACAGGGGTTTGCAGCGCTGTATCTGAAGCCTTGCGAAAAAAAGCTTTACTTTTTACAATATTAGTCGAAATAATATATAGCAAACATGGAAAACTTGCGGGAAGAACTTATCGACAAGGCGAAGACCCTGAGGGTTATGCCCACTCTCCACAGTATCATCGAGAGATTGTTCGTGATCCTCGACGACAAAAACTCTTCTTTCAGCGAACTCAATGATGTTATTAAGTATGATCAAGCAATCTCATCGAAGATCATAGGTATTGCAAACTCAGCGTATTACAGCAGAGGGGTTGAAATTTTCAGCCTCCAGAGAGCCATGATCACCATGGGTTTTGAGGAAGTCAAAAACATCGTTATGTGTCTCCTCTTTGTGGAAAATATTCTTAAGGAACTGAAGCTGCGGGCTGATATCCTCCTTGAGCTCTGGACGCATTCAGTGTTTGTCGCGTGTGCTGCACGGGTTCTTGCGGGCCGTATTTTTGGTGAAGACCCTCAAAAGGTTTTTACCATTGCCCTCCTCCATGATATCGGGAAAGTGTTATTCTACATGACTGTTGAGGACTACGGTGATCTGGTCAAAGATGCCCACAGCAAGGGAAAGCCCTTGAACAGAGAAGAGAGGAACGTCTATGGCACGGATCACGAAGAGTTAGGATATATCCTATCAGTGAAATGGCAGTTTCCCGAGGAGTTTTCCCAGGTTATTCGCCACCATCACGATGGGAAGGTGTCAGACAAGCACGAACCTCTCCTGAAATTAGTCAGGGCTGCAGACAAATTTTCAACTGCTTCAATTCACGACTCTGACCCGGAAGCATTCATTTTGCTCAAGGAACGGGATGGAATTATACAGGAAATGCAAAAAATAATGAACTTCTTTCAGTTGAATGGCCATGGAGCGAGATAACCTAAAATCAGAATCAATAAATTTTCAGTGGAATTTTTACGAACGGGCTATTAATAACTATTCCATCATTATGAGGATGCTCCACTATGTGGAGGAAGAAGACAGCCTCATCAATAACATACCGCGCATATTGGTTGAAGGCTCCATCTTCGATATGTGCAAAATCGTCCGCCATGACAACGGAATGGTTCGAGAGGGTTTCTTTAGCCTTGAAGAATCTCTGTGCAGTGTTGACCTTGATGCCATTAAATCGGCAAGCGCCGGGGCGTTCACCCCATCTGTCCTGAAGGATGCCTTCGGTTATGGTGTACTTTATGTGTATCCGCTGAAAAAGGATATGGATATCGTCGGTTTTCTCCTCCTTGGAAGGAGAATGCCTGTCGAACTGGATTCGAGAACGCTCCGTGAGCTTGAGATTGTCTGCGATATTTACAATAAATCCCTCATTCTCCACATCAATCTTCACACCCACAAAAAGGCAGTTCACAAGAAAACCATCTATGAAAGTCTTACTGATGAATTCCCTGACGCCCTTCTCATGGTCGACAAGAATGGTGCAATTGTTTATGCCAACAAGCGGGCAAAGGGCGAATTCGAAGGCAGTAAAGGCTTCCTTGTTGGTGAGAAGATCGATAATGTAGTCTCCGGTATCGGGAGCGATTTTTACAGGAAAGATTCGGTTCTTCACGGCGAGGTTAAATATAAGGCGGGGGATAAGTTCAAGATTTTCAGGATGGACAGCTTTCCTGTCAAGCAAGCTCTTGAGAAAGGTGTTTGGAAGGGCCTTCTCTTCAAGGATGTTGCTGAAATGAAGATCAAGGAAGAAGAACATGTCCTGAAAGAGAAGATGGAAAGTATAGGGATGCTTGCAGGCGGCATCGCCCATGATTTTAACAATCTCCTCACAGGTGTTCTTGGTTATGCATCCCTCATAAAGAATTTCCTCTCCAACGAGGAGAAGTTATACCGTTATGCAGAGGCCATAGAAAGCTCGGCCCAGAGGGCTGCAAAACTTGCCCAGCACCTCCTCAATTTCTCGAGACGCCAGGGAAGGGTTTCTGGAATTGTTGATATCAACATGCTCCTCGAAGACATCCTCTTCTTGATAAAGGAAAGCTTCCGGGATATCGAAATCGAAAAGGCTTTTGATCCGCGACTTTACCCGATTAAAGGTGATGAGGCAGAGCTCCAGAATGTGTTCCTGAACCTCTGCACGAATGCCAAAGATGCCATGGCCGGGAAAGGCCTCCTCAGGGTGCGGACAGAAAGAAAACGATATGTCGGCCACCGTGAGTTTGCCGTGGTGGAGATCGAGGATACGGGAAAGGGCATCGATGAAAAGATCAAGGAAAAGATCTTTGAACCCTATTTTACAACGAAAGAAAACGGTACAAATCTGGGCATGGGTCTTTACCTTGTCGATAAAATTATCAGGGAGCATGGCGGTTTTGTAGAGCTGGACAGCGAAAAAGATAAAGGCACACGATTCAGCATATACCTTCCCCTACCGACGAAGATAGCAGAGCCGGAAACAGCGAAAGAAGAGCAGACAAACGGTGGTCTGACAAAGAAACAGAAAATACTGGTTGTCGACGATGAAGACGTAGTGCGGGAACTCATCAAGGGCGTGCTTGCCGATGAACCGACCGAGATACTTGAAGCACCGGATGGTACCAAGGCACTGGAAATCTTTAAAGAACAGCACGGAAGCATTGATCTCGTTATCCTTGACATGATCATGCCGGGGATCAAGGGTGATGAAGTTTTGAGGGAGATGCGCTTAATACGAAAAGATATCAAGGTCATTATATCAAGCGGTTTCATGAGCGAAGAGCAGCGGGACAGCCTCAAGAAATACAAGGTCGACGCGTTTCTTGATAAGCCTTTCCGCGATAAAGACGTCATCCACACTATCATAGAAGTCCTCTCCAAGAAGTAATACTGATCAGCAATCAAAGGTTAAGGTTGAGGTTAGGGTTAAGTTCTGATATCTTATTTGCAGCGGTATCGTCTGTTCAAAAAGTACACACCATGCGGAACTTTTTTGAATTCACAATGCATGATCTTGAAAATGCTATCGGAGCCCTCGGTAATGAGAAGTTCCGTGCCCGGCAGCTATTTAAATGGGTCTACAATAAGGGTGTCCTTGACTTTAATGAGATGACGAACATCTCAAAAAGCCTGCGGACCGTGTTCAAAGAAATGTTTCTCACGGGGCTTCCGGAGATCAAAGATGTTCTCCATTCTCAGGACGGTTCAGTGAAATTTGGTCTTGCAGCATCAGACGGACGCATCATGGAGAGCGTCCTCATCCCTGAAAAGGATAGAAACACCCTCTGCATATCCTGCCAGATCGGGTGCAGGATGGGTTGCAAGTTCTGCGTAACAGGAAAGATTGGTTTTATCCGGAACCTGTCTGCCGCTGAGATTATCGGGCAGATCATGGCGGCAAAGCACTACCTTGGCGAACAAAGAATTACGAATATTGTGTTCATGGGCATGGGCGAACCAGTAGACAACCTCGACAATCTGATCCGCGCCCTCGAAATCATGAAGAACCCCCTCGGTCTTAATTTTTCTCACCGGAGGATCACCATGTCCTCAGTGGGCCTGCTGGAAGGCCTCCGCACGCTGGAGCCCAAGGTGGCTAGCCTTGCCATCTCCCTCAATGCGGCTGATGAGGCAAAGAGAACTTCTCTCATGCCCATCAACAGGCTCTACCCGATTCGGGACATCGTAAGCTTTGTCAAGGGTTACCAGGGAAGCAAGAGGATCAGGATTACCTTCGAGTACATCTTAATAAAAGATATAAACGATTCACTTGAAGATGCAAAACAGCTTGCAGACCTCCTGGAAGGTGTTAAATGCAAGATAAATCTCATTCGTTTCAATGAGTCCCCCTATGTCGAATATAAGGCGCCAGAATCAAAATCCGTCGAACAGTTCCATGCTTACCTTCTCAAAAGGCATTTTACTGTTATCGTGAGGGACTCAAGGGGGCAGGATGTGGGAGCAGCGTGTGGACAGTTGGGTGCACGATACCTGGGGGTCGAAAAGGACAAAAACAAGAAATTAAGAAACTGAGAAGTTGAGAAACAAAGTTGAGTAGTTGAGTGGATGAGTAGTGACAAGCTAAAAAGCAGAAGCTGAGAAGTTAAGAAGAGGTTATATAATGAACATTCTACCAATATACAAGCAGTCTTTTTTCTGTAAACACGACCGGATGGATGGTTTGAGGCTGGATATGATCTATGAAGACCACATGGTCTATTGTGATATGAAAATTGATAACCCATTCGAAGGTTATCATGATGTTGTCCATGGAGGCATGCTGTTCGGTATTCTCGATGTGATAATGTGGTACATAATTTTTATGGAGACGAAGAAGATCGGGATGACGAGAAAGACTGAAATGGAATTCTTTAAACCCGTTCTGTGTAATATGTCATACCGGGCGGCAGGGAAGTTCGACAGGGTTGATGACCGGGATATCTATGCCTCTGCCTGGATTGAGGATCAGAGCGGAGAATGTTATGCGAAGGTCACTGCACTCTTCAGGGAAGGGAAAGACATCTCAATCTCCGATTTTATACGTAACTTTGATTACAGCCGCACAACACCAGAGATAAAGGCGTATTTCTTCTCGCTGCTTGATAGCTGATAGCTCATAGCTGTAAGCTGATAGCAAAAAAATTCGTGACCCGTGATCCCGTCTGTGTCGGGACAGGTCAGTAACGCGCCTGCCCGCCGGACAATACAGGCTTTGGCAGGCGGGTAACGGGTTGAAAGAAACAGATCACGGATTACGCGTCACGGTATCTGTCTGGAGAGTTCAACCTCGATTGCCTGGATCAGCCGGTCAATACCTATCTTCTTCAAACTGGAGATAGAGACCGCTCTGTAACGATCCTCAATATTCTTCAGAAATGTACGGTCTGTTTTATCGATCTTGTTGAAGACAATAAGTCGTTTTTTCTCTTTCAGGCCTAACGTGGTAAGGATATCCTCCACAGCCTTAATCTTATCTTCAAAATCAGGCGAGCCCACATCAACGAGGTGAAGCAGGAGGTATGCATCATCAAGCTCCTCCAGGGTGGCGACGAAGGCACGGAGTAACACCTGGGGCAAATCCCTTATGAAACCGACTGTATCGGTGAGGATAATGTTCTTCCGTTCAGGGTACTTGATGAGTCTTGTAGTGGGGTTGAGGGTGCTGAAGGGTTTATCCTCTGCTTCGACCCTGCTTTTTGTGAGGAGGTTCATCAACGTTGATTTTCCAGAGTTTGTGTACCCTATGATTGACACGATAGGGATACCTGAAAATCTTCGTTTCTCCCTTTTCTTGTCCCTTTCCTGTCTTACCTCGTTCAGTCTCTTCTCAAGAAAAGAGATTTTATCCCGGATCCTCCTCCTGTCAACCTCAAGTTTTGTTTCTCCGGGGCCACGGGCCCCTATACCGCCTGTTAGCCTAGAAAAGGCGATATTGCCCTCTGAGAGGCGCGGCCGGATATAACGAAGCTGGGCAAGCTCTACCTGGATCTTGGCTTCGTTGGTCCTTGCCCTGCCCGCGAAGATGTCCAGTATCAGCTGGTTTCTGTCGATTACCCGAAGATCTGTCATGGCAGAGATGTTCTTTATCTGCCCCGGAGTAAGTTCGTCATCGAAGACAAGGAGGTCAACCCCTAGCTGCTGGCATCGGACAATAATCTCCTCAATCTCAATCTTGCCTTTCCCGATAAGAAATTTCGGGTGTATCTCTTTCGGTCGCTGTATGATTGTTTCGACCACGGTTATCCCTGCGGAATAGCAGAGNTCTTTTAACTCNNNAATACGGTCTTCCNCGTCCTGCGCCCGCCTTGGGGAAGCAACCGANACGAGTACGCANCTCTCCTTATCCTTGTCAAGGATGTAGTGACTCCCCCTCTCCTTGACGAATTCGTTTTCCAGTTCTGTGATAAATTCNATGAAATCAAGGTCGAGTTCCTGGACAGGNATGGGTCCGATGAAATCCCAGGCTTGTCCTTTCTTGTTCTGCGGTATNAGGTGACCTGTGTGAATCAGGATCCCTTCATCCCGTTTTTCAGCGATNCAGGCCACGAGATCAAGCTGTAAAATGGCGAGATCTGTCAGGTCTTCCCTGGAGAGCAGCTCAGTGTTAAGGTGGGTGTGAATAAACCTGAGCCCCCTGAAGCGTGCCCTTCCTACCCTTTCAGAAGAGAGGGGAGGGATGGCAATCCCGGTCTTATCCCCCACAACCACATATTCTACCAGACCACGTCTGTTGATGAGAAGACCGACCTGCCGGGAAATATCCCGTGATATCTGGAGAATATTGCGGGCTGTGTCAAAGGGGATAATACTTGTTGCCTCTACCTTTTTTTTGTAGAGATTTTCGAGCCTTCTTTTGATGAGGTGGTTAAGCCCCTGGGTGTTCCCGTATATTTCTATAACGCCCTCTCACTCTTCGTGCGAGCTAGTTACTCCGAACTTTAGTCACAACTGTTCCCTTGCTAAGCGCTGACAATGAGGTCTCTGTCAATTTCCATTTTTGCGCAATAATTGACGCCATCAAGGAGGATTGCAACCCGTTCTTTCCCGTCCAGTTCACTTTCAAAGATACCGCTGAAACCTTTGAATGGACCATTTTTGATAAGAATTTTATCTCCCTTGCTTATGCTCGGCTTTTGAATAGCAGCAACACCATTGTCAAGCCTTGCCTTGATGAATTCTATCATTTCGTCCTGGAGTGGGATAATCTGTCCGCCAAAGTGAACGATTGTCTTAACGCCCCGCGCATATTTCACCATTCGGAAATCATCAACGGGGTGAAACCGAACGAAAATGTAATTGGGAAACATGGGCTCAACGACATGGATGAATTTTCCATCCTTGTATTTTCTCAATTTCAGTCTCGGAGCCAGTACCTCTATGCCGCCATTTATAAGGTTATTCGCTGCCCTTTCCTCATTCCTAGGTTTTGTGTTTACTACATACCATCGTTTCATAGTTATTATTATCTGCGATAAATAACAAATTATCAACAGAAACATCTGCTCCAACATCCACGAATCAAAGCGGAAGAACTTGACATTTGTGAATATTCTTATACACTTGTAGTGTAGACGCTATGAAGATTGAGGTACTTGGATGCTACGGCAACATAATAGGTGATTACCGCGCCACTGCTTTTCTTATTAACGATCAACTCTTGCTTGATGCAGGTACTGTCACAGAAGTGCTTGATGACGAGCGCCTCAAGAAGATTAAATATGTTCTTATAAGCCATACCCACATTGACCACCTTAAGGGTCTTTTCCCCCTCGTGGACGAGCTTGTCATGATGGGCACCTACAGTTTTGAGCTCATCAGCACCGCTGAAATACTGACAAGTATAACCGACAACCTATTTAACGACCTTATCTGGCCTGATTTCACTGCCATTCCTTCGGAACGGAGGGCCATTATGAAGCTTCGGGAGGTTGAAGCAGAAAGGCCCTCAATAGTGGGAGGTTTCAGTATTCGTCCGATCCCGGTTTCTCATACGGTAGACTGTGTCGGTTATATAGTAAAAGAAGGCGATAGGGGGTTTATGTATACTGCCGACACAGGGACAACAGAGAGATTCTGGGAAATTGCGAGGGAGGAACGGGGTATCGAGTTCATTATCGCCGATGTCTCTTTCCCAAACAGACTAGAGAAACTGGCAGCGAGGTCAGGGCACATGACCCTGTCCACACTTGTCCAGTGCTTGGACCGTTTTGGCCTGGGTCACAAGAAGATCTTCATCACCCACATGAAGCCTATCTTCCTCCAGGAGATCCTTTCCGAGCTAACCTTATTTGGTCGCCCGAACATCAAGCCAATCAATCAAGGTAATTCGATCACTCTATAGAGCCAATGAATCAGGGGGTCTAGGGCCAAGGGTTTGGGGGGGGGTAAGATGATCCTCGTGATCGGTGACGCGTGACGGGTGGAGGAACACAACGCTCAATCATTAAAGATATCCACGCACATCATGTATGATTTGGTCTTTCTCAATTGTTGAGGAT
>PDVJ01000139.1_pt2 | contig 17651 bp, 18 predicted proteins | sample 1369811 | NCBI WGS metagenome assembly PDVJ01 (sample SAMN07795376, study PRJNA414565) | Alkali sediment metagenome, whole genome shotgun sequencing project. | reverse complement strand
TGACCTCGTAGCCCGCGCGTCCCGCAAGCACGCTCGCCAGCGTGCTCTTGCCGGAGCCGTTCGGACCCATGATGGCGTGCACCTCGCCGGGGCGCACCTCGAGGTTGACGCCCTTCAGGATGTTGCGAGCGCCGATCCGGACATGCAGGTCGCGAATGCTGAGCATGATTGTCTCTCGATTTGCTCGTCAGCCGACGGCGCCTTCGAGGCTCACCGACAGCAGGTTCTGGGCCTCGACCGCGAACTCCATCGGCAGCTCCTTGAACACGACCTTGCAGAATCCGTTCACGATCATGTTCACCGCGTCTTCCTCCGAGATTCCCCGGCTGCGGCAGTAGAAGATCTGGTCGTCGCCGATCTTCGAAGTCGTGGCTTCGTGCTCGACCACGGCGGTCGGGTTGCGGATCTCCATGTACGGAAACGTGTGCGCGCCGCAGCGGTCCCCCATCAGCAGCGAATCGCACTGCGTGTGGTTGCGTGCGCCATCCGCGGACGGAAGGATCTTCACCAGCCCCCGGTAGGTATTCTGTCCCTTGCCGGCCGAAATACCCTTCGAAACGATCGTGCTGCGTGTGTTGCGCCCGATGTGGATCATCTTGGTGCCGGTGTCGGCCTGCTGCCAGTGATTGGCCAGCGCAACCGAGTAGAACTCGCCGACAGAATTGTCGCCGGTGAGTACGCAGCTCGGGTACTTCCAGGTAATGGCCGAGCCGGTCTCGACCTGCGTCCAGCTGATGCGCGAGTTCGCTCCGCGGCAATCGCCGCGCTTGGTGACGAAGTTGTAGATGCCGCCGCGGCCCTGCTCGTCGCCCGGATACCAGTTCTGCACGGTCGAGTACTTGATTTCGGCGTCCGCCAGCGCGACCAGTTCGACCACGGCCGCGTGCAGCTGGTTTTCGTCGCGCATCGGCGCGGTGCAGCCTTCGAGGTAGCTGACGTGGCTGCCCTCGTCGGCCACGATGAGCGTCCGCTCGAACTGCCCGGTGTTCGCGGCGTTGATGCGGAAATAGGTGGACAGCTCCATCGGGCAACGCACGCCCTTGGGAACGTAGACGAACGATCCGTCGGTGAACACCGCGGAGTTCAGCGTCGCGAAGAAATTGTCCGTGTAGGGCACGACGGTGCCGAGATAGCGCTCCAGCAGTTCCGGGTGACTCTTCACGGCCTCCGAAAAGGGGCAGAAGATGACGCCGGCCCTGGCGAGCCGCTCCTTGAACGTGGTCGCGACCGAGACGCTGTCGAAGACCGCATCCACGGCGACGCCGGCGAGCCTGGCGCGTTCGTGCAGTGGCACGCCGAGCTTCTCGTAGGTCGCGAGCAGCTTGGGATCGACCTCATCAAGGCTTTTCGGGGCGTCGGCACGCGCCTTCGGCGCCGAGTAGTACGAGATCGCCTGGTAATCGATCGGCGCGATCCGCAGGTGCGCCCAATCCGGGGAAGCCATCCCCTGCCAGTGCCGGTAGGCCCGGAGCCGCCAGTCGAGCAGGAACAGCGGTTCGCCCTTCTTGAGGGAGATGGATCGGATGACGTCTTCGTCGAGGCCCGGCGGTACGGTGTCGGACTCGATGTCGGTGACGAAGCCGTGCTGGTACTTCTGTCGGACAATGGCGTCGAGGTCCTGCTGGTTCGTCGACATCATTCAGTCCCTCACAGGCGGCCGCCGGAGCGCGGCAAGGTCTGCCCGCGCGAGGGCGCGGCGGAGAGGCTCGGGCGCCAGACGGCGACGGCTTCCTGGCCCGCGAGCTGGGCGAGCGAGATTTCCTCCAGCGAGCGCCGGATGGCGCGATTGATCCGCTGCCAGGAAACGCCGGTGCTGCAGGAGGCCTCGAAATCGCAGGCGCTGTGGTCGCCGCTGCACTCCGTGATGGCGACCGGTCCCTCGATCGCGTCGATGATCGAAGCGGCACTGATCTGCGCCGCAGGTCGCGACAGCGTGTAGCCGCCGTGCGAGCCGCGCATGGACGTCACGAGCCCGGCCCGATGGAAGTTCTTCAGCAGCTTGCTGACCGTCGGCAGCGCGAGTCGCGTCCGCTCGGACACCTCGGCCGCCGTGCAGCGCCGCTCGGGTGGGGAGGCGAGAACGGCGAGAATCACCGTGCCGTAATCCGTGAGTTTGCTGATCCTTAACATCGCGTACCCCGTAATTGGTACAATTTTAGTCCTATTCGTTTCGCGTGGCAAAACGGAGTCCGCCGCCAGGGGTCGGCCCGTTGAACCTGTTAGAATTTTTCCAGTCGAAGTGATCGCTGGCCCGCACCCGCTGGGCGCCACGGTCGGAGGATTCAGAATGAACCGTAACCAGTTCGAGGCCGCGTAGAGCGCCCGGCCGACCAGATCGTGAGCAGTACCCTCAAGGTCGCGAACGGCGGCTCGACGGCCGCGCGTCCGGACGATATCGCCGTGCTTGAGGGCGTCCACTACGCGGTGGACGACAAGCCCATCTTCCGTGGCCTCGACATCGGTATCCGGCGGGGTCACGTCACGGCCATCATGGGCCCGAGCGGTACCGGCAAGACGACACTGCTCCGGCTCATCACCGGCCAGATCCAGGCTGATAGCGGCACCGTCGTCGTCGACGGCCAGGACGTTTCGAGGCTCAGTCGCAACGAACTCTATGCGTTGCGGCGCCGCATGGGCATGCTGTTCCAGAACGGCGCGCTGCTCACCGATATCGACGTCTTCGAGAACGTGGCGTTTCCGCTGCGCGAGCACGCCAGGCTGCCGGAGCGCCTGGTCAGTACGCTGGTGCTTACGAAGCTGCACGCCGTCGGCCTGCGCGGCGCCGCACACCTCATGCCGCGGCAACTATCCGGCGGCATGGGGCGGCGTGTCGCACTCGCGCGGGCCATCGTCATGGACCCGGACATCCTGATCTACGACGAACCCTTCGCCGGTCTCGACCCCATCTCGATGGGCGTCGTGATGCGCCTGATCCGGTCGCTGAACGACGCGCTCGGCATATCCAGCATCGTCGTCACGCACGACGTACGGGAAGTGGCGCAGATCGCCGACCTGAGCTACATCCTGTCCGAAGGCCGGGTCGTGGCGAGTGGCACGCCGCGCGAACTCCACGACCATCCATCGCCGATCGTCCATCAGTTCATGGACGGGCTCGCCGACGGGCCGGTGCCGTTCCACTACCCTGCGCCGGATTACTACCAGCAGCTGCTCGGCGCACCCGAGGCCGGGCGATGAGCGTCATTCGCGACATGCTGTCGAGCTTCGCCGGGTTCTTCGCCCGGGTGGGCGCTCTCACGCGTTTCTTCCTGCGGCTCCTGTGGCTGACGCCGTCTGGCTTCCTGCGCCCAAGGCTCGTGGTCGAGCAGGTCTACAACGCCGGTGCGCTCTCGCTCGTGATCATCATGACGAGCGGGCTGTTCGTCGGCATGGTGATGGGCCTGCAGGGCTACGACCTTCTGAGCCGCATCGGGTCCGAGGACTCGCTCGGCATCGGTGCGGCGCTCACGCTGCTGAAGGAACTCGGGCCGGTGGTCACGTCGCTGCTGTTCGCCGGGCGCGCCGGCACGTCGATCGCCTCGGAGATCGGCCTGATGCGCGCCACCGACCAGCTCTCGGCCATGGAGATCATGGCCGTGGACCCGATTCGGCGCGTCGTGCTGCCGCGGTTTCTCGGCGGCGTGATCTCGATGCCACTGCTGACCGCGATCTTCGTGGCCATCAGCCTTTACGGGGTGCAGTTGATCGGCGTGCAGTATTTCGGCATCGACCAGGGGCAGTTCTGGTCGGAAATGCGTGGCGCCGTCGAGATTGAGGACGTCCGCGAGGGACTGATCAAGGGGCTGGTCTTCGGCCTCGCCTGCAGCCTGATCGCGGTGTTCGAAGGTTACAATGCCGAGCCGACCGCCGAGGGCGTCGGCCGTGCGACCACACGTACCGTCGTCGTTTCGTCCGTGGCGACGCTGGTTCTCGACTACATCGTGACGGCCATCCTACTCTGACCCCGAGGCGACCATGCGGCAATCCCGCGCCATTGACGTATCCACCGGCCTGTTCGTACTGCTTGGTCTCACGGCCATCGCGTTCCTTGCGACGCAGATCTCGAACCGCGAATTCTCGCTCGGCGAGTCGTCGTACCGCGTGCAGGCGCAGTTCGAGAACGTCGGCGGCCTGAAGACCGGCGCGCCGGTGAAGATGGCGGGCGTGACCATCGGTCGAGTCGAGGACATCGCCTACGACATGAAGCTGCTCAAGGCGGTCGTCACGCTGCGGATCGACCGGCGCTACGACGAGATCCCGAACGACAGCGACACGAGCATCTTCACCGCGGGCCTGCTCGGCGGGCAGTACATCGGCATATCTCCCGGCGGCTCCGAGGAATACTTCAAGAACGGCGACCAGGTCGCGTTCGTGCAGGACGCGATCGTGCTCGAGAACCTGATCAGCAAGTACCTGTTCAGCCAGGCCGAGAAGGAGTCCGAGGCCAAGGCCGCAGCAGCCACCCCCCAGCCCGAGGCCCAGGAGTGAGAACCCGTATGCGCGCGTCCCTGCTGCCGTTCTTCACTGCCTGCGTTTTCATCGTTGCCACCGGCGCCGCGCATGCGCAAGCGATACCGGGCCCCGGGCCCCAGGAGTTGATCGAGAAAGTTTCGCAGGACATGCTGCGCGACATCGACGCGAACCGGGCCGCGCTGCGCCAGGATCCCGCCAGGCTCAGGGCACTCGTGGACAAGAACCTGTTGCCGAATTTCGACGCCGACTACGCCGCGCGCCTGGTGCTCGGCAAGCACTGGCGCACCGCGACGCCCGAACAGCAGCGGCGATTCGTCGAGGCGTTCATCCAGTCGATGATGCGCCAGTACGGCACGGCGCTGCTCGACTTCACCGGTGACCGGCTGAGATTCCTTCCTTTCAAGGGAGATCCCGCCGCGACGACCGCGACCGTGAGGACCGAGGTCAAACGCGACAATGGCACGCCCGTACCGGTCAACTACACGATGCGCGGCACGCCGCAAGGCTGGAAGGCCTGGGACGTCACGATCGAAGGCGTCTCGTACGTGAAGAATTTCCGTACGGACTTCGGTTCCGAAATCGATGCAAAGGGGCTGGACGCCGTGATCCAGCGCCTCGAGACCGAGAACACGGGTTCTGCAAAGCCGCCGGCGGTCAAGGCTGCCTTCGCGATCGAGCGGGCGAGCCCGGGACGTCTCGTGGCGAGCGGCGAACTCGGATTCGAGACGGCCGCACAGGCACTCAGGCAGGGCGACGAGCTCATCCGGCATGAGCAGGCGTGTGTGATCGACCTTGCGCGCGTCGAATCCGGCGACAGCGCCGGTGTCGCCGTGCTGGTGGACTGGCTGGCGTCCGCGAAGGCTCGCGGAAGCTCGCTCAGCTACCAGGGAATCCCGGCGCAGATGCTGGCGATCGCACGGATTTCGAGCCTCGAGGATCTGTTGCTCGCCCGTTGAGCCTGCCGGCGAGGATGGGCGGCCCCTATGGGGCCGGTGGCGGCATTTCGGCGTTCGCTTCGTCGATGGCTTCCTGCATCTCCGGGTCGATCGGCTCCTCGGGCGGGTTGCCGTTGTGGATCAGGTACAGGCGGCGCTGCAGGAATGCGTCGCGAACGAACGTGTACTTGTCGTACACGCGGTCAAGAGTCGGGTCGAGCGCCAGGTACCGTGCGCGGGCATCGAGCACGCTGAGCGCCAATGAGCCCCACCTGGCATTGCCGATGTTGAACCAGTAGAGGGGTTCGAGGACGCGCTCTGCCACGACGGACGGGAGGTCGCGCATCGTAGAGGGCCCGACGAGGGGCAGCATCAGGAACGGCCCGGGTGGCACGCCCCACTTGCCGAGCGTCTGGCCAAGGTCCTCGTCGTGCTCGGGAAGATGTGCGCCCGCAGCCACGTCGAGCACGCCGCCCCAGCCAAGCGTGGTGTTGATCAAGAAACGCAGCGTGTCCTGTCCTGCCGCGACGAAATTACCCTGCAGCACCTGGTTGAATGCAGTGCTGGGGACGGTGAGGTTGTTGAAGAAGTTCCCGACGCCGGTGCGGAACCACGACGGGGTGACCTTTGCATAGGCCTTTGCGGCGGGCTTCACGGCGGCCCGGTCGATCGCGCGGTTGAACTCGAACACGCCGCGGTTCGCGGGCTCGAACGGATCGCCGGGACTGCGCGTGCCCGTCGTGGCGCAACCGGCCATCAATGTGGCTAGACACGTGAGCGCGGCAACGCGCAACAGTCCCGTTGCATGAAATCTCATCGTCGGCTCCAGGCCCGCAGCTGGCTTGCGACGGGGCCGGCAATTCTACAGGATGCCCGTCACGAGTTTGGATTCCGGCCGCCGCTGGAGGATTGCGGGGGCTGGGAACGCCGACTGCGCGGGGGCAGCGCCTGCTGGAGTTCCTTCAGGCGCGATACGAAGCGGGCTCGCTGTACGTCGGTGAGCGAGGGGACGGACAGCGCCAGTTCGAGCTGGTTGATCGCGAGCATCAGGTCGCCGCTCATGACGTGGTACTCGGACATGTAGGAGTACGAGTCGGCGACATCGCCAGCGGCATTGGCCGCGATGGCCGTCAGCCGGACCTGCTCCACCGAGGGCGGCACATTGTTGAACAGATCCAGCAGCACCTCATGGGCGCGTTTCGGGCGACCCGCCTGCAGCAGTGCTTCGGCGTAACGCACCGTGACGGGCACATTGCGAGGCGAGAGCTCCAGGGCCCGTTCGAGCGTGGCGAGCGACGCCTTCACATCGCCGGCCGACAGCTGGGCCTGTCCGAGAGCCGTGTGGAACTGCATGACCTCCGGATGGGCCGCAACGAGGCGCTCGAAGGCCGGGATCGAGCCTTGCGGATCGCCGGCCATGAACCGGGCGAGCGCCTTGCCGTACAGCTGCGCGAGCGAAGCGTCAGGCTCGTTTTCCGTGACCGACGCGTAGTACCTGCGCGGGTCGATGCCGGCTGGCGTCGTGAGCACGCGGACCCGCTCGCGCGTGATCGCGTAACTCATCGACTCCTGCGTCGCGACCGGTGGATACTGTGCCGCGCGGCCCTTCGATTCAGCGATGCGGGAGCTGGTAACCGGGTGGCTGCGCAGCAACTCGGGCACCCAGTCCGGGCTCAGTTGGGTCCGTCGCCCCATCTCCTCGAAGAATGCGGGCATGCCGTTGGGGTCGAAACCGGAGCTGGCCATGATCCCGATGCCGATACGGTCGGCTTCGTACTCGTTCTCGCGCGTGAAGTTGAGCTGCGACTGGGCCGCGAGTCCCTGTGCAGTGGCAATCGCGCCCATGGTCACGTCGGACGGCGCTCCAGCCACCGCGGAAAGCAGGATGGCCGCGACGGTTGCCGCCGTCGAGACCACGCTCGTGCGCGACCGATCCTCGATGCTGCGCGCGATATGGCGCTGCGTGACGTGAGCGATCTCGTGAGCGTATACGCCGGCGAGTTCGCTCTCGTTCCGAGTATCGAGCAGCAGGCCGGAATGAATGCCGATGAATCCGCCCGGCAGGGCGAAGGCGTTGATGGTCGGGTCGTTGATCAGGAAGAAGCTGAAACTCCGGTTGCCATCCTGCGCCATGCTCGAGAGCCGCAGGCCGAGCGACTGAAGATATTCGTTCGTCTCCGGGTCCTCGAGCATCCGGCCCGTGTCCCTGAGGCCACGCATCACCATGCGACCGATTCGGTACTCGTCCTCGAGGCTGAGAGTCGCCCCGGCTGCGGTGCCCATTTCGGGCAGCTGGTCCTGGGTCTCCTGTGCATTGAGCAGGCCCGGCAAGGCCAGCCAACCCGCCAGGCCGAGGCCGGCGACGAGGGTGCGGGGTCCGCGAAAGAGAAGCCGGGTCATGCCTGCGTTCGACCGGCGGCGGGCCCAGGGGTTCCGTGCCCCCGGGGCCTTCCGGGTCAAAGCATCTCGGATGCCACGTCCGCGAGTCGCGAGCGCTCGCCGCGCATCAGCGTCACGTGGCCGTAATGCGCCCAGCCGCGGAAACGGTTGACGACGTAGGTGAGCCCTGAGGTCGTCTCCGAAAGGTAAGGCGTATCGATCTGGGCGATGTTGCCAAGGCAGACGAGCTTGGTACCCGGGCCGGCGCGGGTCACGAGCGCCTTCATCTGCTTCGGGGTCAGGTTCTGCGCCTCGTCGAGAATGACGTATCGGTTGAGGAACGTGCGGCCGCGCATGAAGTTGAGCGAGCGGATCTTGATGCGGTTGCGCAGCAGGTCGTTGGTCGCGGCTCGCCCCCAGCTGCCGCCTTCCTGGGTCTGCGTGAGGACCTCCAGGTTGTCCATCAGCGCGCCCATCCATGGCTCCATCTTCTCCTCTTCGGTGCCAGGCAGGAAGCCGATGTCGTCACCGAGCGGGATCGTCACCCGCGTCATGATGATCTCGCTGTAGCGGTTGGTTTCGAGCGTCTGCGCGAGGCCGGCCGCGAGCGTCAGCAGTGTCTTGCCGGTGCCGGCGGGTCCCAGCACGGTCACGAAATCTATCTCGGGAAGCAGCAGGTTGAGCGCGAAATTCTGCTCGCGGTTACGCGCGCTGATGCCCCAGATGCCGTGACGCTCGCGACGAAAGTCGCGCACGACTTCGAGTACCGCGGAATCGTCCTCGATGCGCCGGACGATCGCCTCGAGACCGTGCTCGCCCGACTGGTAGACGAACTGGTTCGGGACCCAGTTCGCGACCAGCCTGGCGCGGACCCGGTAGAAAGCGCGGCCATGCTCCTGCCACGACTCGAGGCTGCGGCCGGCGCGATCCCAGAAATTCGCAGGCAGCTCCTCCATTCCCGTGTAGAGGAGGTCGGCGTCCTCGATGGTCTTGTCGCTGTAGTAATCCTCGGCGTGCACGCCGATGATCGCCGCCTTGATGCGCAGGTTGATGTCCTTCGACACCAGCGTCACTCGCGCCTTCGGGTGCTCGCGCTGCAGCGCCACGGTATGCGCGAGGATTGCGTTGTCGGCGCCGTGCCCCGGCAGCGTGTCCGGCAGCCCGGTCGTCATCTGCCGTGTCTGGAAGAAAAGGCGCCCGGTCGGCGGCTTCTTGCCACCGTTCATCGGCTTGGCGGTGGGCAGCTCGAGCCCGCGGTCGATCTGCTGCTTGGTCGAGCTCGCCATCAGCTCGTCGAGGAAACGGCTCACCTGGCGCACGTTGCGCGCCGCCTCAGACAGGCCTTTCTTGCCAGCGTCGAGTTCCTCGAGCACGATCATCGGGATGAAGATGTCGTGTTCCTCGAAGCGAAAGATGCACGTGGGGTCGTGCATCAGCACGTTGGTATCGAGCAGGAAAATGCGGCGCTGGGGGGGCTTCTTCTTGGATGGCAACGGCGGACTCCGGTAAGCGGCGAGCGGTGCGTGCGGTCGGGATCAGAGATCGCGCGCAGCCGCGAGGACTTCGGCGGCGTGCCCGTCCACCTTTACCTTGCGCCATTCCTGCCGCAGCACGCCCTTTGCGTCGATCAGGAAGGTGCTGCGCTCGACGCCCATGTACTTCCTGCCGTACATGCTCTTTTCTTGCCAGACTCCGAACAGTGTGCAGGCCTTCTTCGCCTCGTCGCTGAGAAGCTCGAACGGGAAATCGAATTTCGCCTTGAACTTATCGTGCAAGGCGAGGCTGTCGGGCGACACGCCGAGGACGATGGTCTTCGCCTTGCGGAACTCGGCGTGCAGCTCGCTGAACTGCTGCCCTTCCCTGGTACAGCCGGAGGTGTTGTCCTTGGGATAGAAATACAGGACAAGTTTCCTGCCGGACGCTTCGGCGAGCCTCCAGGGCTTGCCCCCGGTCGATGGGAGCGTGAAATCCGGGACTTTGCTGCCGATGGCAGCTGTCTTCTCAGCCATGTGGCCTCATGCCTTCAGAGGTTCGAGGATCGCGTCGAGGTTCAGGTGGTCACAGACGTCCATGAACTCCTCGCGCAGCGCGGCAACGTGAATCCGTGTCGGGACGTGAACCACCATATAGAGCGAGAACATCGGCGCGCCGGTATGTGCGGCATTGTAGGTGCGGGTCGAGATGTCGCCGATGTCGATGCCGCGCGAGGAAAAGAAGCCCGCAAGCGCGTGCAGGACGCCGGGCTGGTCGAGGCACACGACGTCCACGGTGTACGACACCATGTCGGTCCGCGGCGGTCGCGGCTCGGTGCGCCGGCTGATGACCGTGAGACCCGAGGATTCACCGAGCTTGACGAGTTCGCCCTCGAGCTTCGCCAGCGTGTGCCAGTTACCCGCAACCAGCATCAGCACCGCGAACTCGTTCCCGAGCGCGGTCATGCGGCTTTCGAGCACGTTGCCGCCACAATCGACGACGACTCGGGTCAGGTCGTAAACGAGCCCGGTGCGGTCATTGCCGATTGCGGAAATCGCGATAAGTTGTTTCATGACTGTCGCCTGAGAGTGTAGCCGGGCGCGCCGGCCGCGTACACGCGGTGTTTGCCTTGCCTCCAGAGGCGGCGTGTGAGTAGCATCCTCCGGCGAAGGTCGAGGGGCATCAATGTTCAAGGGCAGCATCCCGGCACTGGTCACGCCCCTGCGTGACGACGGTGCCATTGATTTCGAAGCCTGGGACCGCCTGCTCGACTTCCATCTCGCCTCGAACACCGATGCGGTCGTGGTCGGTGGCACGACGGGTGAGTCACCGGCGCTCGAGAGGGCCGAGCTGGAGGATCTGGTCCGGCGCGCCCGAAGGCGCCTCGCCGGCCGGATCCCCCTGATTGCGGGCAGCGGCACGGCGGGCACCGCCAAGAGCGTCGCGCTGTCGCGGGCCGCCGAGGCGGCGGGCGCCGACGCATTGCTGGTGGTCACTCCGTACTACAACCGGCCGACACAGGAGGGGCTTTTCCAGCATTTCACGGCCATCGCCGATGCGGTAAGCATCCCGCTGATCCTGTACAACGTGCCTGGCCGGACGGCATGCGACCTGTTGCCGGCGACGATTGCCAGGCTGTCCCGTCATCCGCGCATCGTGGCGGTCAAGGAAGCGACAGGCGAGGTCGAGCGAGGGCAGGAGGTACTGAAGCTCTCGCAGCCGGGTTTCGTCGTCCTGAGCGGAGACGACGCGACGGCCGCGGCACTGATGCGGATAGGCGCGCAGGGCGTCATTTCGGTGACGGCCAACGTGGCCGCTCGCGCCATGCACGACATGTGTGCCGCCGCGTTGCGCGGGGCACAAGACGAGGCAGCCGCGATCGATGCCCGGCTGGCACCACTGCACCGGTCGCTGTTCGTCGAGCCGAACCCGATCCCCGTCAAGTGGGCGGTGCACCGCATGGGATTGATCGGGGAGACCATTCGCCTGCCGCTGGTCCCGTTGACTCCAGGCAAGCGCGCCGAGGTCGAGGCCGCCATGCGCGCGGCCGGGGTGCTGGCTGGCTGAGCCGGGCAGGCCTTTTCCCTTGCCAGCCGAACGTGTAGGCTCTCGGCCCCGCCAGCGGAGAGGTGGCCGAGTGGTCGAAGGCGCTGGACTGGAATTCCAGTTACATCTTCACGGGTGTACGTGGGTTCGAATCCCACCCTCTCCGCCAGAAAATGGAAGCGCCCCGCACGGGGCGTTTTCGTCTTCAGATCATGCACACTGCGGACCATGCCGCGGCCTACCGCCTTCCTTGCGCTCCTCGCACTCGGAGCCTGCAGCCCCGGGCCGCCGCCCGGGCAATTCAATGGACACACGATGGGGACGACCTACAGCGTCACCGTCGCGTCGCATCCGAGCGGTGTCGGTCGCGCGACCATCCAGTCCGCAGTCGACGACGTGCTGGACGAGGTCAACCGGAACCTCTCGACCTACGACCCCCGCAGCGACATCTCCAGGTTCAACGCCAATGCGACGACCGACCCTGTAGTCGTGTCGCCGAGCCTGCGCGCGGTCGCCGCGATCGCCGGCGAGGTCAGCGCGGCGACCGGCGGTGCATTCGACATCACGGTCGGCCCACTCGTACAGGCATGGGGCTTCGCTGCCGTGACGCCTGCTGCGGAAACCGTGCCAGGTCCGGGCGAAATCGAAAGGCTTCGGGCTGAGGTGGGGTTCGCGAAGCTGGATCTCGTGGCAGACGGCCGCTCACTGCGGAAGACGATTCCAGCCGTGCAGCTCGACGTCAATGGCATCGCGCCGGGCTACGCCGTGGACCTCATTGCCGAGCGGTTCGATGCGCTGGGCGTACGCGACTACCTGGTCGAACTCGGTGGCGAAGTGCGCGCCCGAGGCCGCAGTCCGCGCGGGCGCGTCTGGCGCGTAGCGGTGGAGGCGCCATTGAGCGGTGAGCGCAAGCCCTACGCACTGGTGGAACTCGATGGCCTCGCCATCTCGACCTCCGGCGACTATCGCGATTTCCGCGAGTTGCAAGGCGTCCGGGTCTCGCACACTATCGACCCTCGCAGTGGAGCGCCGGTATCGCACGGCCTCGCGTCGGTCAGCGTGGCGCATCCGTCCGCAGCGTTTGCCGACGCCTACTCGACCGCGCTGATGGTTCTGGGGCCCGAGGAGGGCATGGCGCTCGCCATGAGGCTGGGCCTGGCCGCCCTGTTCATCGAGCGCACTGCGGACGGTCAACGCTTCACGGAGCGATCCACGCCTGGGCTCGACCGCTTGCGCCGTCCGCTCCGCTGATGGCTATCATCTGCGCATGACCGATGCCCCGCCGACCCGGACGCGCCGCCGTCCGCACCTTGCGCCGATCATGGTGCCGCTGCTGATCGCACTGGCTGCAGGCGCCGGCATCTGGTGGCTCGGCACCTGGGCGCGAACCACGGTCGTGCTGCTCGTCCCCCACGCGGAGACGCAATCGGCCGCTTCAGGCGACCCGGACCTGAGCAAGGCCGGGGAGGCGAGGGTGCGTGGTCTCGGCGGGTTCATCGCCGGGGTGCTGGCTGGCGACAAGGTGGACTACTTGTATTCGGCCGACGTACGGCGCGCCCAGCAAACGGCCGCACCCATCGCCAACGAGTTCAAGCTACCGGTCAACCTGCTGGCCAGCAGCGACTGGCCTGGGTTCGCAAGCCGGATCAAGCGCGAGCATCGCGGCGGGGTCGTGGTGGTCGTCGGTTACCCGAGCACGATCCTGACGGTGCTTGGCGAACTGACCGCTATCGACATTGCGATTGCGGAGGATGATTACGATTCGATCGTCCTCGTCGTCATGCCGAGCCCCGGGCCGACGCGGGTATTCCGGCTCAGGTACGGTGTGCCGGGGTCGGTGAAGGCTCGGTGAAATCAGAGTCGCCGTTTAACTAGCTGCGCTAACTATCTGTTTTAATTTAGTTAGCTGCAGGACGCTCAGGATCGAGCCCCCGCTTCGATCGCCTTCCTTACGAACGCCTCGTGTGACCCGATGCGCAGGTCCGCGAGCACTGAATCCTGGATTTTCCCATCAGAGCCGATCAGGTACGTGCCCCTGCGAACGCCAAACCCCAGCGGCCCGTCGACGTCATAGTCCTTGACGGCCTTCTTGTCGGGGTCCGCGAGCAGCGGGAAGTTGAGCCCATGCTTCTCGGCAAAACGGCGATGCGACTCCACGTCCTGGGGACTCACACCGACCACGCGTAGCTTCGCCCTTAGCAGTTCCTGGTGCAGGTCACGGAAGCTGCAGGCCTCCTTGGTGCAGCCTGGCGTGAAGTCCGCCGGGTAGAAATAGAGGATCAGCGGCCCGTCCTTGAGCAGTCCCTTGAGCGTGTGCCTGCGGCCGCTCTGGTCGGCAAGCTCGAATTCGGGCGCCTTCAGGCCTGCTTTGAGCATCGTCAATTCCTCTTGGTGCTTTTCACGGCGCCAGACATGTCCATTTCCATCACGACGTAGCCGGCATCGACCATGCCGCAACGGCGGTAGGTCTGCTGAGCCTTTTCGTTGTCGAGCTCAACATAGAGTCGCAGCCCGCACACGCCGGGCTCGGCTTTCGCGAGGCGCTCGATGAAGCCATAGATCGCGCGGAACACGCCGGTGCGGCGTGCGACGGGTGCGACGTAGACGCTCTGCAGCCACCAGAAATCGCCGTTGCGCCAGTCACTCCACTCGCAGGTGTACATGGCCTGACCGACGACCCTACCGCCGATTTCGGCGACGAAATAACGGCCACGACCCGGCTGGTCGAACACGGCCTGAACGCCGCGCTGCACGATCGCGGGGTCGAGCCGCTTGTGCTCGGCCTCGAGCGCCATGGCGATGTTGCCGGCGACGAGCGACTCGAGGTCCGCGGGTGTGGCGGGGCGGACGGCAATGGTCATTGGGTGATCATACAGCCGCAGGGCACGCGAGGTTGCGGGGCGGCGACCCGGTGCTACAATGCGCGCCCTTTCGTGGGGCGGTAGCTCAGCTGGGAGAGCGTCGCGTTCGCAATGCGAAGGTCGAGGGTTCGATCCCCTTCCGCTCCACCACGATAAGACGGCCGGGTCCTCAAGACCCGGCCGTTTTCGTCTCGGCCGACCGTGGTTCGGCCACGCCGGTACACTGCCATCCGTGCGCCCCGGTAGCTCAGTGGATAGAGCGACCGCCTCCTAAGCGGTAGGTCACAGGTTCGACTCCTGTCCGGGGCGCCATTTCCATCAATGGTCTGTTCCGGTCACATGGGTGACGGCTTATCCCGAAGGCATAAATAGAATTCTAGCGTCGAAAGGATTCGCGGCGGCCTCCACGCGGCAACCATCGTCGTCGAAGAAACCCAGGTGGCAGTGCTTGAAGCTGACCAGCGGCGTGTTCGCGGCCGTGCAGCCAAATCTGTGACGTGCCGCGCGTGATCCATGGTTGAACTGTAGGTCAATTCCTTGTAGCGGCGGCGGCGAAAGGGGAAGCTGGACGCGACCAACGTGGGGAGTGCGGGGTGAACACCGATGCTCAACATGGATCCGATGACGCTGCGCCCAGTGCTGGCGCAACTGGAACAGGCCACCGATGACCATGTCGAGTGGCACACGAATCTGCTGCGCGAGATCGTCTGCGGACTACCGTTCAGTCTGAACGACCTGGACGAGGATGCGCACCTCAAGTGTCGGTTCGGCCGCTGGTACTACGGACTCGCTCCAGCCGAACTGTCGGACCAGCCGGCCTTCGCCGCGATCGGCGCGGAGCATGAGCGCATGCATCGAGCCGCTGCGCGGCTTCTGCGTGAGGTGGCCGCTGATACATCGATCGTCCGCGACGATTTCGAAGAACTGCTCGAGGGAGCCGCGGCGTTGCGGGCCAGGATTGACCTGCTGCGGCACGAGATCGAGAGCACGTTGCGGAATCGCGATGCCCTGACCGGAGCTTACGAGCGTGCCGAGATGCTGCCACGGTTGCACGAGTGGCATGAGCTGGCGAGGCGGCACGTCCAGCCGTGCTGCATCGCTTTCATGGACCTAGATCATTTCAAGACAATCAACGACACGTACGGGCATCGCGTGGGCGACGAGGTCCTCGCCGGCGCCATTCGATACCTCGGCAGCTGCCTGCGGCCCTATGACAAGGTGTTTCGATACGGTGGCGACGAGTTCCTGATCTGTCTGCCGGGGGCGGATATCGCGACTGGAACGGCGGTGATCAAGCGGGTGCGTGAAGGACTTGCCGGCCAGCCATTGGTCGGTGGTCCCGACGGCACACCAATCCACGCCTCGGCCTCGTTCGGGCTGGCATTGCTGGACCCGGAGGGCAGCGTGCAGGACTCAATCGAGCGGGCCGACCAGGCCTTGCTGCTTGCAAAGGCGGCCGGACGAAATCGTTCGATAAGCTGGGATTCTTCGGTCACCACGGGCACGCGGCTGCCACGGCTGCAGGTCGAGAAGGCCCCGAGTTGAGAACGACAGGCTGATTTTCTTCGTCAGCGCCGCCCGGCGAATGTTTTCGGCGTCTGGGTGTTGCGGCTCCATCTCGCGCAGGCCGGGTCGATGCTGACATTCGACTGGCATCAGTAGCGCGGGCACCGCGCCCGGTGACCGGGCGAAAGTCATATCGAGAAAATCCGACCGGGGAGCGGGTATCGAGCGTCCAGGCGCGACGGCTTTTCTTACATATTGCAGCGCGGGAAGTCTGCAGGTCGCTCAACGTGTCCGTGCAAGCCGCTGATTCCATTGTTCCCGCCGCGACTGGCTCGAAAGATGCATCCCACCTATGTCAAGCCCGCCCGGGTGACGGGCCCGATAGCGATGCAAGGGGGAGGAGATATGAATCGCAAGATCCTGGGCCTGCTGGCCTTCGGTTTCCTGGGGGGACCTCTGGTGGCAAATGCGACGCTGATCGGGCCAACGCCGTACCTGAGTTCGGCCGACAGCCCGTTCCTGCCATCAACCGGGTTCACGTATTTCCATCTGGACGACTTCGAGGACGGGCTGCTCAACACACCCGGGGCATCCGCGAGCGGTCCCGGCGTATGTATGGCGGGCTCGACCTGCTTCGCGGGTTCCGGACTGATCGACTCGGTCGAGAACGGGCAGCAAGGCAAAGACCTTTGGGCGTCCGGGTCCATCTCCTTCCTGTTCAGCGCAGCGGTGCTCGGAGCGCTGCCGAATGCGGTCGGCATCGTGTGGACGGACGGCGCGGGCACGATCAATTTCGAGGCATTTGACGCATCGAACCAGTCACTCGGCAGCCTGACCGGCAGCCATGCGGATGGCTCATTCACCGGCGGGAAGAGCGAGGACCGCTTCTATGGCCTTACGTCATTGGTGGGCATCGCACGAATAGTGATCAGCAACACCGCCGGCGGCATCGAGGTCGACCACCTGCAGTACGGGTTGCAGGGCGACGCGCCCAACGGTGTGCCGGAGCCGGGAACGCTCGCGCTGCTGGGCCTCGGGCTCGCGGGTCTGTGCCTCGGCCGCCGACGCCAGGTGTAGGTGGGACGCTCAATCCAGCGATGACGGCCCCGGCAAGGTTTGTGGCCTTCTTGGTTCTTGGCATTCCTCCGGCGCGTGCGATTGCGACGGCGGTGCGGCTGCGTGGTCCACGGGTCGATGCTGTGACCGTCCCTGGGCGTGCATCGTCGAGGTCAAGGAGTGTCGGGCTTCCTTACACATCGCGATACCAGGCAACGACGTCTTTCTTTTCTGGCTGGCAGGTCTCTGTGCAGGCTGCATTTTTTCGGGATTGGCATGGGAATTGCTGGTTCCCGAATCACAAAGAAACGTGACGCAGAAACATCAGGGGGCAGGGTGATGCTGACTACGATCGTTCGTCGTGGTGGCGCCGGGATATTCCTGGGGCTGTTGCTTGCGCAGTCCGTCGTCGGCCCGGCTTCTGCGGCGCCAAATGAAACCGGAGCCTGGTCGTCCGTGACGTCGTGGCCGCTTATCCCGGTGCACATGGTCCTGATGCCCGACGGCCGGGTGATGAGTTTCGGCACCAATGCCGACGGCAAGCAGACCGGCAAGTTCATCTACGACGTGTGGGACCCCGCCGCCGGACTCAGCGGTGGTGGACATACGACGCCCACCAACGCTACCGGGACGGATCTGTTCTGCAGTTCGACGCTGGTGCTGCCACAGGGCGGCAACGTGTTCATAGCCGGCGGTGACAACTGGAACGGCACAGGCACGACCAACACCGGCAATAACAACAGCAATCTATTCGACTACACCAGCAACACGCTCACCCGCCAGAGCGATATGAACCGGGCGCGCTGGTATTCGAGCTCGACCGTGCTGCTGAACGGCGAGGTCTACACGCAAGGGGGATCCGGCGGTACGGACTACCCGGAGATCAGAGCGACGAACGGCACGTTCCGATTGCTGACCGGGGCGG
>PDVJ01000226.1_pt1 | contig 17655 bp, 18 predicted proteins | sample 1369811 | NCBI WGS metagenome assembly PDVJ01 (sample SAMN07795376, study PRJNA414565) | Alkali sediment metagenome, whole genome shotgun sequencing project. | reverse complement strand
CCTATGGGAACTATATTCACCGTGTCGTAACCTTCACAAGCAAGAATTTCGGCTCCATACCAAAATTAGCTACCCTTAATGAAATGGATAAAGAGGCATTACATAAGATCGAAGAAACCTATAAAGAAGTCGGAGAAGCACTCGAACAATGTTCCTTTAAAAAAGGATTACGAGTAGCAATGAATCTTGCTCAATATGGAAATCAATATTTNGATCGGAATCAGCCATGGGTANTANTAAAAACCGATAAAGAACGCTGTGGGACCGTCGTACATATCTGTTTACGTCTAGTACAAGCACTCGCTGTCTGTATGGCACCCTTTCTCCCCTTCTCATCAGAAAAAATTTGGAAGATGCTAGGACATACACATGCGATGAAAAACTGGGATGATGCTATTATCGAATTACGAGANGGAACCANATTAGAAACACCCATCCCCTTATTTAAGAAATTGGAGTTNAAAGAAATCGTCCATGAATCTGATCCATTTTCCAAACTGGACTTANGGGTAGCGAAAATCCTTGATGTACAAGACCATCCTCAGGCAGATAAACTCTATATCATGCAGGTTGAGCTNGGACCACTAGGAAAACGNACGATAGTTGCTGGAATGAAACCNTATTATCCGAAACAAGAGATNCTNGGGAAATCGATTGTAATGGTGATTAATCTCAAACCAGCCGTAATTCGCGGCGTTGAATCCAAAGGTATGTTACTTGCTGCAACGGATGAAAACGGTGTGGTATCACTGTTGGACCCAAAGGACGGTTCCCCTGGCGCAGAGGTTGGCGTGGAGGGTATCGCCCGAGAACCTGTATCCTTACTAGAGTTTGAGGTGTTTAAAGAAGCACCAATGACCATTGATCTAAAAGGAAATGTGGTATATAATGGAAAACCGCTTAAAATAAAAGACAAAATCGTGGTCACCGACCGCAAGGTCAAAGAAGGGGCAAAAATCTCATAAGGGGGAAAAACGTGATGAACACAAACATTGTAGTAAACACGGATTTACCGGTAAAAATACTTAATAAAGGTAAAGTACGAGATATCTACGAAGTGAATAATAATATCTTGTTGATTGCAACTGACCGCATTTCCGCTTTTGATGTCGTATTACCAGATCCGATTCCATCAAAAGGTATCTGTCTCACACAACTATCGAAATTTTGGTTTGATTATACAAAAAAGATTTTACCCAACCATGTGATCTCCACAGATGTCGATGAATTTCCAGAAGAATTACAAGAGTATCGAAAACAACTCACCTACCGCAGTATGCTTGTGAAAAAAACAAGGGTTATCCCCATTGAATGTATCGTACGCGGGTATATCTCAGGATCAGCCTGGAGTTCATATAAAAAAGATGGCACTGTCTGCGAAATGAAACTACCAAGTGGCCTGCAAGAATCAGAGCAATTCCATGAACCACTTTTTACTCCTTCAACCAAGGCAAAATCAGGACATGATATCAACATCTCAATAGCAGAGATGAAAAAACTGGTCGGTTCCCAGGTAGCGAATACGTTGAACGAGTACTCGTTAAAAATCTATAATACCGCAGCTGAATACGCAAGGAAACGTGGGATCATTATAGCGGATACAAAGTTTGAATTCGGGATGTATCACAACGAGATCATCTGGATCGATGAGGCGTTAACCCCTGATTCATCGCGGTTTTGGCCTGCAGACAGCTACGAGCCAGGGAAACCACAACCAAGTTTTGACAAACAGTATGTTCGTGATTATCTCAATTCAACTGGATGGGATCATAATTCAGCACCACCGCATCTGCCAAAGGAAGTAATCAGCCAGACGACAAAGAAATATCGAGAAGCATACGAGAAGATCACAGGCGAGAGATTTCTTTTTCGTTAAAAAAGAACGACATTACTAGAGCACTTTCTCTAAAAGACCAGAGAAACCAGTGTATATCGGTGATAAAAAGATTCTCCCGTTTTTGACGCCGTTGAGGATCGGCAAGATTACGATTAAGACCACTACAGCTAGTAAAGAGTATGAAATCGAAAAAGTGGAATTTTATACCGATAATACGCTCCGATCAACCGACATCACAGAACCATACAGCTGGACGTGGAACACCCTTACGTTCTTTAGGCATACCGTAAAAGTGATTGCGTACGATACAGCGGGTCATAATTCAACAAGAGAATTTACGATGTGGAAACTCTTCTAAACGTTGTTATCCTTCCTGCACCGGGGAACGCCAGTCAAGACCTGATGTCCTTATCCCAATTTTTGGAATCAAGGGCGTTCGCCGTTTATGCTGACTTTTTATCCGCATCTTTCGAATACGATTCACCTGTGCTTTCGATACGTTTGTGAATTTTTGTATCTCACCGACATCAATTTTGAGTTCCAATCCATATAAGATCTGATCAAGGGTCTGATAGCTCATACGAAGTTCTTTTTCATCGGTTTGTCCCACCCATAATCCCGCGGTCGGTGGTTTTTTGATAATCGCAGCAGGGATTTTCAGATATTCCGCAAGTTGATAAATCTGGGTTTTATACAAATCACCAAGTGGTTGGAAATCCACACCTCCGTCACCATATTTTGTGAAATACCCAACCAGGATCTCTGATTTATTTGACGTCCCACACACCAGACTACCTGTCTCATTTGCATATTCATATAACAGAATCATCCGCACTCGTGGTTTAATATTCGCCAGCGTCATCCTCTTTTTTTGTTGAAGAGCTATACGAAATGATTCCACAAACGGAGAAATCTCTATTTCCCTAAAAGGGACATGAAATGTTTTCACAAAAAGTTTCATGTGTTTCCGATCAAGAGCTGGCGTCGTCTCATCAGGCAGAAAGATACATTGAACATTCTTCACTCCTAGTGCTTCCTTACACAAGACAGCACTCACTGCAGAATCCACACCACCGGACAAGCCTAAAACAACACTTGTACAGCCCGAGTTTTTCACATAGGTCCTGATGAACTCTTTCACGATGGTAGAGACATCTTTCGGATTAATGGAAAGATCGATACTGTTCACCTCACATCCAAGTTTCAATTGATTCTTTCATCAAGGTCTCTGCTTCTAACAGAACCTTGTTATCAACAGGGCTAAACGAAGAACGAGCAATAGCAAGTGGTATCCTCCGAAGATAATCAGACATCCGAAGATCCCTTCGCAATGTCGTATTGTAGTGGGCTTCTACTATTTCATTCATCACATTAAGATATCGGTTCACTTTTTTCTCAGAAGCAGTAATCGATGGTTCATATCGTCGTGCGAGCTTCACCCATTGATCATAATATTCATGTTTCTCTTTCATCTCTCCTTTGCCATAGAATTTCTTTTTAAAAAGATTAAGGCGATCCTCCTTACCAATATTTTGTACTTTAACCACAAGCGCGCAACGACTCATAAGAAGCGGAGACAACCCAATGTCATTAAGCGCATGCTTCCCAAACACTTTTGACTTTGGGTTTGCAAATGCGATCATGATAAACTCGCTTTCAATGTTCTGATGGAGTTTTGCTGAATGCACACTGCATTTCCCGTTCGACAACAACTCATAACAATATTCGATATCCTCTCCAGGGATTTTATCAAACTCATCGACCAAGACAAGTTTCCGGTTCGCATGTGGGAGTGCACCAAGATCACCGGTCCCCATATGACACACGAGGCCAGATCGGGTCGTGTTCGCACCAATAGTCGTAATGTCAGAAAACTGCTCTGTGATGATTTCTTTGGCCATGGTTTTGCTGCTTCCAGGTTCTCCAATAATCAAGGAATGTACAGGTTCTGCAAATGTAGAAAACATACTTGCAGCAATCACCTTTTTCATAATATCATTGCCATGGATCTCCTGAAATACGTTCTCCCAGAATCCATCAAATCCACGTTCTTTTGCAAACACTTTAAGCTCATCTTCAGGAAGATAAATCCCGCTTTTTTCGCGCTCCTCCATTTTTTTTGATTCAAGTATCTCACGGAGACTTTCCGCTTTCGAAATTACTTTAGAAAACGCTTCGGACTTCCGTGTAAGTTTCAACACATTCCCTTCGATGGTTAACGCAGCATTTCCCCAGCCAACTGCATATACATCAAGTGCATTTAAAATGGATTTAATGACCGCACGATCTGTCTTCTTTGTGGTAACTTCGATAAGATCACCATTACTTACTGAGACATCAAGGATGTTTTCATTTGCAAGGATGTTCCTGGCCCGTTGAACCAGCATCGTGCCTTTACTCCCCCCCATCCCTAGTGAAGAAACAGACATGATAGCAATCTGCTCTAGGCTCGTAATCCCCATATTCTCCAATTTCTTCCGATCAGAAGGAACAACACCAAGTAAGGTAAGATCATCTTCCATAGGACAACCCGTGCGAACAGGCAATATCCACATAGGGGCATTAAAAGTTTCGGGTAACACGTTGGTTTCCAAAAAAATTATTTTATTCGCGACCAACCCGTCGGCTTAGATGGAATTTTTTCATTTCCCGTTCTAGGTACCGATACACCGTAGGATGTTCACTCCCACTGAGGAGCATATCCAGTGCTTTTTTCGCGATGTCCATGGATTCAAAATCCGCAATCACCGCAACCGTATGGCCATAGACTGCAAGGACTCCGCCGGTAAGACCTTCAATGACCCGTTTGGTTTTTCCTTCCCGTCCAATCACCCTGCTTTTTACCCGGGCGAGATGCGATTCTTTTTTACTGACATAATCGTAGATGTCAAAGATATACAGCTCTGTTTCTTCTCCAAACAAACGGAAGGCATGTTCCGGTGAAAACCCTCGTCCGATCGCACGAACAATGTCTTCTACCTTTAATGGAACGAGGGGGTCTTTCGCCTCTTGTTCGTTAAACGCTACGTCTCCCTCCTCGGAATCTATCTCAAGGTGCAACTGCGAGATTCTTTCAATCGTCTTCTTCGTTTCCCCGTCCTTACCGATCAATACGCCGACACGTTCCTTCGGAATACGTATATATTTCATGGATCATCACTTCTTATTTTTCATCAGTTTATTAAAGATCGCTCGTTCATTGCTTTTAATCCCGTATTTCTTGAAATAGTGGGCGATATTATGAATATCCCGCTTCAGAAATTCCAAGGAGGATGGATGATCGAGGAGTACTGCCTGACCAACATCGATGATATAAGGTTTGTGTTGAAACATCAGAATATTAAACGCACTAAGATCAGCATGGACTAACTGCACTTTGTACATCTTAGTAATAAAGGCCATGATTTCGTCAAAAACCTTCTGTGGGTTTGAAAGGAGCACGTCCTTTAACATCGGCGCTGCTTTATTTTCATCACCAATATACTCCATTATCAAAATATTGTGTAACCGTTTCAATGGGGCTGGAGCCCGCACCTTAGTTCGATGTAATAAATCAAGGTTTTTAAACTCTTTTTTTGCCCATTCTTCGATAATATCTCGTCTGTTTTTATATCCATATGCAAACCGAGGATCACCCTCGATATAAGAAGCGATGTGTTTGAAGGTCATCGTTGACGTCCGGTAGATTTTAATCGCAACAAGCTCATTTTCAGGGGTCGTCCCACGAAAGATATTCGCTTCTTTTCCAGTAGAAATCGGGAAATCTACTTGATCAATTATTTTATCAGAAATCAGTTTCCCAAGTCGTAGGAGTGTCTGTTTATCAAACACTTCACCAAAAGTTTTTCGATTAAAAACCACGCGGTCTAATATCACTTGTGATTGTCGATCGAGTTTTTTCAGCCACTTGTCATCAAGAAGTTCATCAGAAGACATTAATTTCCTCTGGTAATAATTTTCTTCTGCTCAGACTACCCGCCTGAGTCCTGCTGTATCGAAAAACAATATCTGCTTTCTCATTTTGTATATCCCATGGTTTAATAATAAGCAGATCACCAGCGCGCACCCGTGCTTTACGTTTCATTTTTCCAGGGATACGAGCCATTCGTGATTTTTTATCCTCACAGACCACGTGAATACGAGAACCACCCAGCAACTGTTCTGCAATCGCAAACAATTCATTGTTCTTTCGATTAGGCAATGGTAAACGGTAGTATCCTTCCTCACTTTCTTGGGTTCTCGCATGTGGATTATGTGTCTTTGCATATATATTCTGTGGTGGTGTCATATATTAAAGCCCCAGTGTATTAGCAATATTCTTAAGCGCGTTCAAACTCAGCTCAAGAAATATCCGAAGTTCTAGTTCCATATCTTCACATAGTTCAATTCGTTTTCGGTTGCAGCCTGCAGCGAAAGATTTATCCTTAAATTTTGTCATCAGCGTCTTTGGTGTCACATCCGCAAGTTTTTTAGATGGCATGACCAGTGCTGCGGCGATAACTAGCCCGGAGACTGCATCTGCAGCAATCAATGATTTATCGATATAGGTTTGTGGTATCTGTGCGGTATATTGATAGTTATGTGCTTTGATTGCGTTGATTGCTTCAATAGGCAGTAAATCATCCAACACCTTAATGGTTACCAGTGAATGGCGCTCAGGTTCGTTTTTTGTAAAATCATAATCCAAGTCATGCAACAGGCCGGTGATTCCCCAAAGCTCTGGATCCTCTCCTAATTTCTTTGCCATTTCCTGTAGGATCGCTTCAACGGCCAAGGAGTGTTTAATCAGGTTTTCTGTTCGGAGGTTTTTCTTCAGTAACCCATACGCTTCGTTCCGAGTCAGCATACGAGCGAAGAGTAAACAGAGAGTTGATTTAAACTTTCCCTAAACTGCATCAAAAGAGTTTTAAGGATACAACCTGTTTTCTCTGTTGCTGGTGTGACCATAAAAACTATTATGATCGTTGATGAAGAAACTGATATTATAAAACAAGTCAAAGCAATTTTAGAAAAGGAAGACGTTGAAGTCGTTACTGCAACCAACAGCCGACAAGCACTTGGCAGACTCAAAGAGGAAAACGAAGAAACCTTTGATTTGATCCTTGTAAACACGAGAATGCCTGGGAGTCAGAAAACAACCGCCCTCTTCTCAATGAAGCCTACGTTGAAAAAACAACCAAGCGGCATTGAAAACTTCTTACAGAAACCATTCACCAAAGAACAACTAATTGAATTTGTAAAAGAAAAGATAAGAATTGATTGATTTTTTTTATTAGTAAAAGGGGAAAAATCGTGTTACATTCTAATATAATCTTCCCAGTAACTGAAAATCACTTCTCTTTTTTTCTTATTAAATTTAAGGGTTACTCCAGGGTTTTTACCCATTCATACACGGGTTCTACAAGTTTCTTGATCCGTTCTTTTTCTTTGCTCATCGGTGATGGTTTCCAACCGTCCGCAGGCTCAAAATGAAAATCAGTAACCGCTCCAATACGTTGTTCTTTAGGTTTAAACACGATTTTCAGCGGCATACCGAATTCAACATCCCAGGGCTTTAGACCGTGGAGTTCGTTAGCAATCGCAACTTTGCTGTCGCCGACGACCGCATAGACGAGAATGATCGGGAGTCGTTTAAGTGCGGAGCGTCCACTCCACCCAGCAACCGTCCAGGTGTGAACCTTCGCAGTGAGCGGCATTTCCATCCATTCAGTTTTTTCAAGCTTACAATCCAGGTTCCAGCAATGGGTACGAACAGGCACCCAGGAATCACCGCATTTCGGGCAACGTGTTCCCATGATTTTCCCGTCCAATAATCCAATAAAAAATTTACTGTTCCAGCCATGACGAATAGTATAGAGTTGATCGTAGTGGAGGAATTGGTTCATCGTGGTTCTGTCCTCTGAAATTTCATGACCGACGAAGGCAAGACCTGTTTCTTTCACTCCCTCAGGTCGATAATCTTTTTTTTCTGTAAAAACTGGTGCTTCTGAAAATTTATTTTTTTTCTTTTTTATAGTAACCGCCGCCATCATTGTCTAATGCCTCCTGAGGATGAAGTTAGAGATACTAGTTCCGGTTCCTGCATGGCTGTTGACGATGCCGCACTCTGGGTTTGGGACCTCGGTTTTTCTGCTTAGGTGTTTCTGAGGGATCATCCCTGCAAGCTGGTAATAGCATTCGATGATACTCATAAGACCAGTAGCGCCAACAGGATGTCCGTAACCCAGCAATCCACCACCAGGGTTCATCGGGATGTCACCATGCACACTGGTGCGTTCATCGCGAATAAACTTAGCGATGTTGGTTTTATCAGCAAGCCCAAGTGCTTTGTAAATTTGTGCCTCGGACGTAGAGAACGCATCATGGATTTCACCAAAATCAATATCCTTTACTGGGTCTTTGATTCCCGCCATTTTATAAGCCTGCTCAGCAGAGTTCCTACAAGCAGCAAACTCAGTCATCTCCGGGTACCCTGGGCCATATCGTTCTTTCCAGGCAGGGTTGTTTAACCGATCGCCTGCTCGAATCGTACAACTCGATAAGCCCATGCCATCGATTGTCACATAATGATCAGAGTTCACCTTCTTTGCATATTGCTCAGAACACACAACAAGGAAAGCAACCCCTCTGCTCATAAGACAGCAATCGTATTTCTTGATAGGATACGATATCAGACGGGAGTTCATGACATCGTCGACCGTGATATACTTATGATCGTTGCGGTACCATTGAGCCTTAGGGTTATCCATAGCATTATTTTTGTTTTTTGCTGCAATCGTTGCAACGTCTTCTTCGGTAACCTTGTTTTCTTTCATCCATTTATTCGCCATTGCGGCGTAGTAAATCGGGTAGATACCGCCAACCATAAGCTCGTATCTAATGTCAGATGCCATCGCGATGAACTCACTCCCTTGTGATTGTGTAACCGTGTCCATTGTTTCCCAGCCGACGATACCTACGACATCATGGTGACCGGACATGACTGCAAGAGCTGCAGCATATAACGCGGATCCACCGGTGTTTCCCCCGTTTTCCACCCGGTAATGAGGAAGACCAACAAGCCCAAGATGATCATGAATAATCCATTCCGGAGCGAGCTGATGGCTAAAATGTACAGAGAAATGTGAATAAATCATGAGATCAAGATCACGAAGCGAGAACTCAGGGACGTCTTGTTGTGTTTCTTTAACGCATTCTGCTGCTCCGCCTTCGATGCTTTCAAAACCGGTTGGACCATAATCAAATGGTGTGGTTGCTCCTCCGATTATACAGACTTTTCGTGACATATTTTTCGTTTCCCCTTAGGACTAAAAACCTTTGAAAGGCACCAGTCCCCCAACCGGTAAACTATAAAGAATTAAAAAAGGTTGTTATTTTCTAAAGAATTTTTACTTTCCAATAACCATTCCTGCAGGATCAATTTTCTTTAGTATTGCTAACTCTTTTTGTAAAGGTGGTGTTGTTACTGAAATTTTTTGGGGGATAATTATTTCAAATCCACTATTCTCTTTGATCTGATCAATGCTCACGCCAGGATGTATAGAGAGCAGTTTCATTCGTTTCGACTCATCATCAAACCCATAAACACCAAGTTGAGAAATCACCCGATAGGGACCACTTCCAGCTGGCAACCCGGTTTTTTCCCGTGAATCAAACCCATCGAGATATCCTGGTGTTGTCAAAAAATCAATCTTTTCAAGGAAGCGATACTTATCCTGCCGCATAATAATAATTGTATTATTACAGAGTGTTCCAACATCGTTTGCACCACCACTGCCTGGGAGCCTTACTTTCGGATGTTCATATGGTCCGATCACGGTCGTGTTAAGGTTCCCGTACATATCGATTTGTGCGCCGCCAAGGAACCCATAGTCAATATATCCTGCCTGTGCCATCGCCATGGAATCATGCATACTTGAGGCAGCGACTGCATGATAAAATGTCCGAGAATCACCGACACTAATAGGAAGCACCGGCATTTCAGGCCCAATCCCACCCGCCTCGAAGAATAACAGTAGGTTCGGCGCATGTGTCCGTTGCGCAAGCATTGCCGCGATCATCGGGAGACCGGTCCCAACAAACACCGATTTCTTATCCTCAAGAATATGAGCAGCCACACACGCAAGTAACTCTGTTGAAGTATACGGTTCTTTTAAAGGTTTTTTCTCGCTCTTTCCTTTCAACCATGGTGCACTCATGGGTTCCTTAAAATGCTCAATTCGCTTCAACTGCGCAAGTTTCTTTACACCCCCAACAAGTTTCAGGTATTGCTGGAAATCATCCACCCCGTACACGTATTTATCAAGATACTGTCGAACTCCATCATCGGTTGCTGACAATGAAAGCCATTCACCAATATGATCCTCATCAAAGAAATACAAATATGGCATCTGACACGGATGTGACCCAAACGGCACCTCAACCACCGCACTTGCTAGATAAAAAGGAATTACCGTCTTCCATGGCTCCTGCCGAATCTGTTTACTATCAACGATTTTTTCCGTGGTCAGAATCAAGTGTCGGGCTGCTCTTGACAACTCAAAATCCTCAACCATAATTCCATCAATCTGCGCGTTTCCAAACTTATCACAACGGGGAACATGAATCACCGCGACATCGGGGTAACATGCAGGAAGCAGACAAACCGTTTTCCCACTAAACGGATCAATCATGGTCTGCGCAGAACTCTTCTTGAACGTATCAGTTCCAAGCATCACCCTCGTCGGAATAAAAGGGAGCCCCATCATCGCAGCAAGGAACCGCCATTGATACCCTGCGTTACTAATCTCACCAGAAACCTTGCAGCGACCGGTCTCCACCGCCCGTCGAGACGCAGGCGACAATCCACGCAGCTCATGGCCAAACGAGTACGCGACTTCTACGGTGTCCACACACCCTGAACCAACAAGGAGATCGAGATCATGCACCGCGGTCTTCCCCGTCATCGTAAGGTTCCGTTTCCTCTGCCGGATCATTTCATAGACAATGGCCATAGACACCCGTACGTGGCCAAACCCACCCATTGCAAGCAACGATCCATCTTTTACAAATCGAGAAACAGCGTCTGCAACATTCATCCGTTTATCCTCAAGACACCTTGATTTATTTGTAAGAATCCACTGACGATTCTCATCAGGATCATGCCACCCAACAAGCTTCCCTGTGCCCTTCTGCATTCCCTTGTTATTTTCCACAAGAACCATTCTCAATCACATCCTCTCTCGGTTAAGAGATGGTATTTAAAAACTCCCTAATGACGTCAACGACTGACACTACAAAAAATCTTCGATACCCCGAGGCGTAAATTTAAAGACCCATGACCTATCACGATATGAGGATTCGTATGGATTTCCAACTCACCGAACAGCAGAAATTGTTCAAAAAAACAGTAAAAGAATTTGCTGAAAAAGAAATCAAACCTCTCTCTTCAAAAATTGACAAGGAAGAATTTTTCTCTCACGAGCTTTATAAAAAAATGGGGAAACTCGGCCTCATGAGCATGACTGTCCCAAAGAAATATGGTGGCGCAGGCATCGATAAAATCAGCTATATGATTGCACTTGAAGAAATCTCACGGGTTTGTGGATCCACAGGCATCACTGTTGAAGCACATAACTCCTTAGGTGTTGGTCATATATACGAAAAAGGAACTGAGGAACAACGTAAGAAATACCTCCCAAATCTCCTGAATGGGAAAGCACTTGCTGCCTGGGCGCTTACCGAGCCAAACGCGGGTTCTGACGCAGCATCATTACAAACCACTGCTGTTCTCGAAGGAGGAGAATGGGTCATTAATGGAACAAAACAGTTCATCACCAGCGGTGATATCGCAGAAGTGGTTACGGTAATGGCAAAAACAGATAAAACACTGGGGGCAAAAGGAATCAGCGCGTTTATTGTAGAGAAAGATACGCCGGGATTTACGGTTGGTGTTTTAGAAGATAAACTTGGACTCAGGGGCAGCCGCACGGCAGAATTAATCTTCGAGAATTGTCGTATCCCAGAAGAGAATTTACTTGGTGAAAAGAATCTTGGGTTTGTTGGTGCGATGACAATCCTTGATCGTGGTAGAACCGCCATCGGAGCGATGGCTGTCGGTATCGCTCAGGGTGCTCTTGATGAAAGTATTTCGTATGCGAAACAACGGCAACAATTTGGGAAACCTATTGGGAAAAACCAGGCGATCCAATGGATGATTGCTGACATGGCCACCCAGATTGACGCAGCGCGATTACTCGTTCAACGAGCAGCCTTTCTTGAAGATAAAGAATTACCGTTTAGTATTGAGGCATCCATGGCGAAACTCTTTGCTTCCGATATCGCAATGAAAGTTACTCGTGATGCAATTCAGATCCACGGTGGACACGGGTATATGCGGGATCTGCCGTTAGAACGATTCTACAGAGATGTAAAACTCACGCAGATTGGCGAAGGGACCTCTGAAGTTCAAAGGATGATTATTGCAAAACGTCTCGGTCTCTAAACCATGATTTTTGGGGATAGAATATGAGATCAAAACAGACAGCGTGTGAAACCGTTTTTAAGAAAGACAGATATGAAGAGCTCTATAAGAGCTTTACTTGGAAAGTACCAACCCATTACAACTTTGGCTTTGATGTTGTCGACCAATGGGCAGAAGACCGAACAAAACTTGCTTTAATCTCGATTGACCGAACTGGAGAGAAAGCACGGTACCATACATTCTACGATCTGAAGGTGCAGTCAAATCAGTTTGTAAATCTTATCCGCGAACTCGGGGTGAAAAAAGGAGACCGCGTCTTGGTTATTTTACAAAGTATTCCAGAGTGGTATATTGCACTTATCGGGATGTTTAAACTCGGAGTTGTTCCCATGCCCGGGACGGTATTATTAACATCGAAAGATATCGAATATCGAGTGAATCGATCAGAGGCATGCATGATCCTCACGGATCTGGATCACGCGGATCGAGTAGAAGCAGTCAGAAAGAACTGCAAAACATTGAAACATATCATGCTTGTCGATGGGAAACGCGAAGGATGGCTCAATTTCACCGATCAAATGAAAGATACTTCTCGAGAACTCTCCCAAAAGGAAATAGGGAAAACACGTGCTGACGAACCAATGCTCATCTACTTTACATCAGGAACAACAGGACATCCAAAAATGGTACTCCATACACACAGTTACCCCCTAGGGCATGAAGTGACCGCGAAATTCGCCCAAGCACTCACGAAATGTGACCTTCATTGGACGGTCTCTGAAACCGGGTGGGCAAAAGCAGCTTGGGGAAAACTGTTCGGCCAGATGATAGTCGGCGCTGCCATCATCCAATGGGAAACCCCAGGTCGTTTCGACGCAGATGGATTACTTCGCGCAATGGAAAAATACGGAGTCACCACATTTTGTGCCCCACCAACCGTCTATCGTATGCTTATTCAAATGGATCTTTCAAAATACAAGCTCAAACTTCGACATTGCATGAGTGCTGGAGAACCGTTAAACCCTGAGGTGATTAGAGTATGGAAAGACGCATACGGACTTGAAATCTATGATTTCTTCGGACAAACCGAGACAGTGTGTGTCCTATCCAATTTCCCTTTTATGCCCATTAAATACGGTTCTGTTGGAAAACCAACCCCCGGCCATGATGTACGCATTGTTGACGATGACGGAAAAGAACTGAAGGTAAACGAAGTTGGAAATATCGCACTCTACATAGGTGATATACGTCCACCAGGGTTATTTAAAGAATATTGGAAAGACCCAGATATCATGAAGAAATCATTCAAAGACAACTATTATTATACTGGTGATCAAGGATACAAGGACCAGGATGGGTACTTCTGGTTTGTTGGACGTGATGATGACATCATTAAATCCTCTGGGTATCGAATCGGGCCTTTCGAGGTAGAATCCGCGCTCATTGAACATGATGCAGTTGCTGAATGTGCAGTGGTTGGCGCTCTCGACCCAGAAGGAGTCCGAGGTATTGTCGTGAAAGCCTATATTGTTCTTGTGAAAGGATACAAACCATCGGAGGCTCTTACAAAAGAACTTCAAGAACATGTGAAAAATGTCACTGCACCATACAAATATCCACGAATTATCGAATATATAGATGAGTTGCCAAAAACAATCTCTGGTAAAATTTTACGACGAGAGCTTCGAAATAAAAAATAATATCTCCTCTCGTCTCCTTTTATTTTTTACTAAACAAATCCTTCAATGATGCATAGATAAATCGCATAACGAGGGCATTTTTATATTTCGAAAAACTGATTTGTCCGCCAGTTACACCAATGATTAATTGTGCGAATTTTTTATCTCGCGTGAGCAATCGTACTATTTTTTCAGAATCCGTTCCCCACTGTTTATTAAATCGTCCAAGTAACTTGAGATCCTTCCCAAAATCATCATTCCACATTATCTGATAATGTGATAAAAATTGCTTGCGGAGATCTTTGGCTTTCAATCCATCCGCTATAACGTTTGCAGCAATCTGCCCAGAAGCCATCGCATAATAAATTCCTTCACCGCTGATAGGGTTGACAAACCCTGCGGCATCACCGCAGAGTATCACGCGAGTTCCATACGTGTTTTCCAGTGGAAAGATAGGAAGAATCGCACCTTTGAGATTTTCAACAGGAAAATCTTTCGGTAGTAGTCCCTTTTCTTTTAAGACAGCAATAAAGGCTTCATACGTTTCCTTCAGAGGGGTTTTTGATTTTGATTTCGGAATCGCAGATTGAAATTCACCGATCCCGATATTTACACAGTTTTTCTTTGGAAACATCCAACCGTAACCAGCGATTCCTTGTGCTTTAATAAAAAGATGAACCAACCGTTTTTTTGTAAAGTATTTATCAAGTTGCTTTGGAGTCAACGGTTGTTCTTGAACAAGTGCAATACAGAGGGCTTCTAGTTTTTTACTAAGATTTGTTTTGTCCGCAACAACACTTTGCGTCCCATCACAACCGATCACCGCCTGTGCTTCAATTGTTTGACCGTCGTCTAATAGAACAGATGCGCTGTTTTGTTTGATTGAGACGTCAATGACTGTTTTTCCACCAAGAAATGTTGCACCTGCTTTTACAGCAAGGTTTACTAACCCATGATCAAAGTCTTTCCGGAGAACGTTCATAAGTAACGGTTTTTCTCTGATGAAATCAAGCTTATAGCGAAGGGACGAAGAATAGGTAATACTGCCATAAGAGACGGAATCAATAAAAGGCTTGATGTAAGGAAATCGTATCTGTACGCGAGTAGGAAGACCACCACCACAGGGTTTCTCTCGAGGAAACTCATCCTTATCAATCAAAACGACAGGGATTCCTTTCTCCGCAAGGTATTTTGCAGCGGTAGAACCGGCTGGCCCGGCTCCGACAACGATAACATCATACTTCATAGCGAAACCAACAGTATGCTTACATCCGGAAAACACCGGGTTTCCAACCAGGTATCGGTGCGTTTAAGGATGCGGAAATTCCAAGCCCAAGAACTAAACGAGTATCTACAGGGTCAATGATACCGTCATCCCAGATACGAGCAGTGCTGTAATAAGGGTTCCCCTCCATTTCATATTTTTTCAGGATTGGATCGGTTAATTGTTTTTCTTCTTTCTTGGTCATTTCAATGCCTTTTCGCCAGAGCTGATCCCGCTTCACCGTAAGAAGCACGGTTGCTGCCTGTTGACCACCCATGACAGAGATACGCGCATTCGGCCACATCCACAGCTGTCGCGGGCCGTACGCCCTGCCACACATCCCGTAGTTACCGGCACCAAACGACCCCCCGATGATGACGGTGAATTTAGGTACCTGGGCACAGGTTACCGCAGCGACCATTTTTGCTCCATCCTTAGCGATCCCGCCAGCTTCGTATTTCCTACCAACCATAAACCCGGTAATGTTCTGGAAAAAAACAAGAGGTATTTTTCGCTGGCAACACAGTTCAATGAAATGGGTTCCTTTCAATGCTGATTCAGAGAACAGTACACCATTATTTGCAAGAATACCAACAGGGTATCCCATAATCCGGGCAAACCCACAGACCAATGTTGTTCCATAGAGTGCCTTAAACTCATGGAACCGCGATCCATCGACGATGCGAGCGATAATCTCCCGTACTTCAAAGGGCTTCCGCGGGTCTTTTGACAGGATCCCATAGATTTCTTTAATATCGTACGCTGGCTCTTCTGGTTTTTTGATGTCCAGATGGGTTTTCTCAGGTCGATTCAGGTTTTCAACGATATTTTGTGTGATACGGATTGCATCACGATCATCGAGAGCATAATGGTCTGCAACACCACTTTCCCGACAGTGCGTGTCAGCACCGCCGAGCTCTTCTGCGGTGACTTCTTCGCCTGTTGCTGCTTTGACAAGAGGAGGCCCTCCAAGGAAAATAGTTCCGGTTCCTTTCACGATAATGGTTTCATCAGACATCGCTGGTACGTATGCGCCGCCAGCGGTACATGACCCCATTACAACCGCGATTTGCGGTATCTCCATGGATGACATCTTCGCCTGATTATAAAAAATCCTTCCGAAGTGTTCTCTATCCGGAAAGACCTCATCCTGCATTGGAAGAAAAGCGCCACCAGAATCAACCAAATAAATACACGGTAGATTGTTTTCCATAGCGATTTCTTGTGCACGAAGATGCTTCTTAACCGTAATCGGATAATAGGTACCACCGGTGACGGTTGCATCGTTTGCAACAATCATAACTTCCCGGCCATGGATAATGCCTATTCCAGTGACGATACCTGCTGCTGGCGCCTTATTCTCATACATATCATAGCCTGCAAGCGTATTGAACTCCATGAATGGTGAATCAGGATCGAGAAGTGCATCAATACGTTCCCGTGCAAGCATCTTATTGCGAGACTTATGAAGCTTTACCGCCTCATCACCACCGCCTTTAAACGCAACTGCAATCTTCTCTTTCATATCCTTTGCTAGTGCCTCATAATGAATGAAGTTTTCTTTGTATTCCTTACTCGAAGTAATTATTGTGCTATCAATAATTTCCATACTATTCCTCCTCTTTTTCTATCTCAGCAGTGAGTTGGCCTATCTCAATCTGATCTTTTTCTTTAAAATGAATCTTCTTGACTTTTCCGTCATACGGGGCGCGTATCAGATATTCCATCTTCATTGCTTCGATCACCAGGATAACATCATCTTTCTTCACCTGGGAGCCTTCTTTGACTTTGGCATGGACAACAGTTCCTGATATAGGTGAATTCAAGTCACCTTCTTTTTTCTCTGTCTTTTTCCTCCCGGTAAGTTCGATGCGCTTTACTTTAAAGATACTCCCATCAATAAATACAAATTTACTGTCGTCTCCCTGAGAGATGACACTTTTAATTATTCGGTCACCAAGCTGTACTGAAAGTTGTCCGGGTTTTACCTCTGTAGCAGTGACGGTGTACTCGTTGTTATCATAGGTAATGAAAAACTGGTTATCTCTGCGTTCCACCGTCACATTGTACACATGAGTATTATGCTCGTAGTTAATGAACATGGTTACAATCCCATCCTCCAGCGTCCCACATGCTGCCAAGGGGAATGCGGATCTGCCTCTTTATATCGAACAAGCTCTTGTCTTTGTGTGTGCAACGAATCATAAACCGCAAGCGCAATGATTGCATCCAGGGGGAGTCCTTCTTTTGTAATCAACCAGTCTCTGAAATAATCATTGATAAAATGGGTGGTAATGTTTCCTTTTCTAAACTCAGGATGCTCAAGAACCTTCTTTAAAAACGAGATATTCGTCGTAACACCCAACACAACGTAATGAGAAAGAGCCCAGATCATCTTATTGATACTTTCTTC
>PDVJ01000136.1_pt2 | contig 17664 bp, 19 predicted proteins | sample 1369811 | NCBI WGS metagenome assembly PDVJ01 (sample SAMN07795376, study PRJNA414565) | Alkali sediment metagenome, whole genome shotgun sequencing project. | reverse complement strand
GAAAAAGTGAAAAAAGCGGGTTGAGCCTCCAAAGTGGGTCCAGAGGATCTGGACCAGATTCTTAAGGAGTTGCCTCTTCCAAAAGATCCGAAGGTTCTGGTGGGACTGGATACATCGGATGATGCCGGGGTCTATCAATTAAATGACGAGATCGCACTTGTTCAGACCGTGGACTTCTTCACTCCGATTGTGGACGATCCATTCACCTTTGGCCAGATCGCTGTGGTCAATGCACTGAGCGATGTCTATGCCATGGGAGGGATGCCACTCACGGGTATGAATTTAGTGGCTTTTCCCATCAAGACCCTCTCCCCATCCATTTTGAAGGAGATCCTTCTTGGGGGTCTTTCAAAAATGAAGGAAGCGGGTGTCGCCCTGGTAGGGGGACATTCCGTTGATGATCCAGAGATTAAATATGGTCTTGCTGTAACAGGGGTGATCCATCCAAAAAAGATCCTGACCAATGCCAAGGCAAAAGTGGGGGATAAATTGGTTTTGACGAAAGCTCTTGGCACAGGGATTGTTGCCACAGCCCTTAAAGGCGGGATGGCTTCTCAGGAGGCCGTCCGGAAGATCGTGGAAAGCATGGTGACCCTAAATCGAACGGCGTCGGAATGGATGAAAACATTAGGAGCCCACGCCTGCACCGATATCACAGGGTTCAGTTTCATCGGGCACACCTTAGAAATGGCAACAGCCAGTCGGGTGGGAATGGTGATTCAATCAAAAGCGATCCCCATCTTCCCTGAGGCGATGGAATATGCGAAATTAGGATTGATTCCTGGAGGGGCGTATTCAAATCGAAATTTTTTCTCATGCAAAGTGGAAGTTCATTCCAATGTGTCGGATCTGTTGGTGGACATCCTTTATGATCCCCAAACCTCTGGCGGGCTCTTCATCTCTTTACCTTCTGACGAGGCAGAGACACTGGTAGCGACTCTGAAAAAAGAAGGGCACATCCATTCCTGCATCGTGGGTGAGGTGGTGGAGGAACATCCCGGAAAGATTCAACTCCTCTAAGCCTTCCCAATAGACGTTCTCTCTTCTTTATACGTCTCCCACTTGCGGTGAGAGTGTTTTCCCAATATAATTTAGTGTGGCTTTAGAAGAGTCTTGAATGGAGAAACCTCTTTAAGGCTACCCTTAAGTCAGAATCTTAAGGTGAAGACCAGAGGTTGAGTGAAAGCTCAAAGGAGAAGTTAAAGACGATGGAGATTGAGGTAAAATTATTTGCGACCCTTCGAGATTATCTTCCTAAGGGAAGCAGTCGGTTTTCCTGTAAAATGGAAGTCGATGATTCCACCCGAATTCAGGATATTTTGACTCGGCTCAAAATCCCCGAAGAGATGCCCAAGATCATTTTAGTAAATGGCGTTCATGGAAAGAAGGAGCAGACATTAAAAGAAGGTGATGTCCTGAGCGTCTTCCCTCCTGTCGCAGGAGGCTAAAAAATCAATGGTCAATTCGCAATGGTCGCTGATCAATTCTCAATTTCAATTCTGAATCATCAGTTACCTGCTCCAAATCCTACCCTTTAAGAACGGCGCATCTTTATTTGTGTTAACCCAGTTGTTGCATAAAGGTATGGTTGAATCAGCTGCATACTACCATAAAAAGGTGGTTTCCACTACTTTGATTATACTTTTCAAAGGTCACTATTTGGGTGTTCCAGTGGATTGCGTTGTTTTAACGGCTGTGCCTCTATGCTCTATGGTCAAGGGTTTGATGAATCCAAACGCCGAATTTAATGCAACAACAGGGTTAACTGACCAATGATTATTGACCATTGAAAATTGATTATTTCTTCTCTTTCAATTCTTTCAGTTTATTGTTCAACCTCTCTTTTTGATCTGGTTTGGAATCCAGTTTTAAGGCTTTTTCGTAAAACTCGATGGCTTTTTCGATCCGGCCCAGTTTGATATAACCATCGGCCAGGTGCTCGGTGATGGTGGAATCATCTGGAGTCAGTTGGTTCGCTTTTTCAAGTTCGCTGACCGCTCTCTCATAATCCCCAAGTTTATAATAAACCCAACCCAAGCTATCGGTGATATAGCCCATATTGGGTTTCAATTCGATGGCCTTCTGGATTAATCGAAGAGCCTCTTCCAAATGAATGCCCCGATCTGAATAGGAGTAACCCAGATAGTTGAGGGCATCGGCATGGTTGGGGTTTAGCCGAATTACCTCTTTCATCTCGGAGACCATTTTATCGAATTCCCCCATTTTTTCGTAGAGGGCACCGATCTGGAAATGAAATTCCGGATCATTCTGATTTTTCTCAAGACCCTTTTTCAGGGTGGACAAAGCCCTTTCCAATTGGTTCTCTTTCTCATACACCGCGGCAAGAATCATGTAGAGGTCTCCCTCATTCGGCTTGATCTGGATAGATTCTTCTAAAATTCGGATGGCCTCTTGCATCTTATTCTGTTTTCTCAAAATCAGGGTGATGTTTCGTCTCGAGTCAGCAAAGAGATTCGATCCGGGAGGGATCTTTTTAAATTCTGAGATGGCCTGATCGAAGGCGTCTTTTTCTATATAGGCCACTCCTAAATAATATCGGACCCGATCGTCATTGGGATTGACCGCCAAAACAAAATTGAATTCCAAAATGGCCTGATCCAATTTCCCCTGTTCCATGTAGATCAAGCCCATCTTCGTTCGAATATTGAGATTCTCTGAATCGGATTTTTGAATCTCCCGAAATTGGTCCAGTGCTTCGTCAAACTTCTTCTTTTTCAAAAAGATCCCCCCCAGTCGATCTCTGGCATTTTTATTGTCCGGATCGAGGTTCAGGATCTTTTGGTAAGTCTCAGCTGCCCTTTCAGGCTCACTCTGGATTTCATAAATCATACCGAGATCCATTAGGATGGAGATCAGATTGGGTTCGATCGAAAGGGCTTTTAAAAAATATTGCTTGGCTAAATCATAGGATTTTGTCCTGATATAGATTCTTCCTAAGGCATAGAGACCCATGATAGAGTTAGGTTCAAACTTGAGAAACTTTTGAAGGATTTGGATTGCCTGGTCATATTCTTGGATGCCTTCATAGAGAGAACTGAGAAAGAGGTAGCTTTCCCGATGTTGAGGATCGATTTCCAGCGCTTTCTTGTAGGCGTCGATCGCTAAAGGGTTCTTTTTGAGGACAGAATATATTCCACCCAAAAGCAAATGGGCAGGGAGATGGTTGGGGTCATAGAGGAGAGCGGTTTTGCATTCTTCGATTGCCTCGTTTAAAAGACCTTGATGGATATAGAGGGTGGCCAATTCAACATGCAAGAAGGGTTCGTTGACATCCCAAAAAATTGCTTTCGTGAGATCCTCAATCGCCTCCCCCACTTTTCCCTGCCTTAATTTGAACTGAGAAAGGAGAAAATGGTAATAGGCTAAGGAACTTGAAGGAGGAGGTTTCTTTTGAACGATTTGGAGTTTGGTGGGAGTGGGCTGAAGGGATGGGGTTTCGTTGCCCACTTTTTGAAATGGTTGCCCTCCTGCACAGGCCCCGAGGAGGAAGAGAGGAAATAAGACAATGAAGGCTTGCTTTAAAAATCGATCCACGTTTAAAAAATAACAAACTTTAAACATAAAGTCAAAGTGCTAAATGTTAGGGAAGGAGGAGGGCTGGGATGGAAGTGACATGATTCCATAGGGACAATTAGAATGAAGAGTCAAATGGGTTGTTTCTTTTTCTCGAAACGGTAAAGCGTTCTCGGATTGACGTTAAGGATTTCTGAGGCAACCCTTTTGTTTCCACCGACCTCTTTGAGTATTTCTTTTATATATTCCGCCTTGATCGCATCCAGAGATTTGCGGTCCTTCACGCCTCTTTTGATCATCTCGGAGACCCCTTCCATCAGATCTTTGGGGAGGTCCTGGGGGGCCAAGGTATCTTGATCGGTCATGATCACCGCCCTTTCAATAGCATTTTCTAATTCCCTGACATTTCCCGGCCAATGGTATTCTAAAAGGAGTTTCATCGCTTCTTTGGAGATCCCCTTGATCTCCTTTTTGGTTTCTTTGGAATAGAGATCCAGAAAATGGTAAGCGAGCAAAGAGATATCCTCTTTTCTATCCTTCAGATCAGGAAGGAAAATAGGGAAGACATGAAGACGATAGAAGAGGTCTTCCCGGAATTTCCCGATCTTCATATTTTCTTCTAAGTTCTCATTGGTGGCCGCAATCATTCGAACATCAGTCTTTACCCTCTCCGTACTCCCCACCTTCATCAACTCCTTCTCCTGGAGGACCCTGAGGAGTTTCACCTGAACAGAAGGGAGGATGGATGAGATCTCGTCCAAAAAGAGCGTCCCCCCAGTGGCCTCTTCAAACAATCCCTTCTTTGTCTGAATCGCTCCCGTGAAAGCGCCCTTGGTATGGCCAAAGAGTTCGCTTTCAACCAACGTCTCAGGAATCGCCCCGCAATTGAAAGGGAGGAAAGACCGATTCGCCCTTGGGCTGTTATAATGGATGGCCTTTGCCACCAGTTCTTTACCGGTTCCACTTCCCCCATAGATAATCACGGTGCTGTTCCCAGGGGCTACCTTTTCAATCAGTGAAAATACTTCCTGCATCTTCTTGCTTTTTCCAATAATATTATGAAACTCAAATTTTTTACTCACCTCCATCCTCAGGAGACGATTTTCCCTGAGGAGTAGACTTTCCTTTTGGACCTTGGAGATGTGGATGAGGAGTTCGTTCAAGTCAATCGGCTTCGTGATATAGTCGTTTGCTCCAATCCTCATGGCCTCAACGGCTGTTTCAATTGATCCATAGGCCGTCATCAGAATCACCATCACTTCGGGCCTTGTTCCTTTGATGGTTTTCAGGAGGTCGAGACCATCCATCTCGGGCATCTTCAGGTCTGTGAGCACTAAATCGAAGACATCGTCTTCGAGCTTCCCAATAGCCTCGGAGCCGCTTTGGGCACCCTCCACGTTATAGCCTCCCATCTGGGAGAGACCTTTTTGAATCATCTCCCGAACAAGGGCTTCATCATCGACGACCAATATTTTCATGGGTTCCACATCCGACTCCCTGTATCCGTATTTTTACCAAAAATCGGGATTTAAATCAATCGAAATCACTTTTCCCTGAGTTCTTCATGAAGAGCTCTGAATAGAGTTGACTGTTTATTAATTTCTTATTAAATATATCATATCGTTGGAAGAAATAAAGGAATAAGAGGGGGCCTCCATGGAAGGTAGAATTTTGATTGTGGACGATGAAGAGGCTATCTGTAGTGTCCTGGCTCGAAGGCTGGCCAGAGAAGGATATGCCTGTGTTACGGCTTTTAATGGGAAAGAGGCCCTCGATTATTTTTACAAAGATACTTTCTCCCTCATGATTTCGGACATCAGAATGCCTGAAATGGATGGGATTGAACTCTTAAAGAGAGTAAAAGCGATGAGTCCTGGCATGATGGTGATTATGGTCACTGCCTATCCGGATATTGATTTAGCGGTAGAGGCGATACGATTGGGGGCTTATGATTTCATTATCAAGCCGGCCGACCTGGATCTGGTTGTTCTCAGTATCAAAAAGGCCTTCGAGAAGAAAAGGTTGGAGGAAGAGGTGGACTCCTACCATAAAAACCTCGAGAGATTGGTGGAGGAGAGGACCACAAGACTTCAACAGGCTTACCGTACTTTAAAGAAAGCCTATTTGGATTCGGTCAAGGTTCTGGCAGAGGCCATTGACGCGAAAGACCCTTACACCCGAGGCCACTCTGATCGGGTGAGGCGAATGAGTTTGCGGATCGGCGCTTCATTGGGGTTTCCGGAGGAGAAAATGGAGATTCTGGAATATGGCGCGCTTCTCCATGACATCGGTAAGATTGGTATTAAAGACGAGATTCTCCATAAACCAGGGACCCTCACCCCTGAGGAATTTGAGTCGATTCAAGAACATCCCTTGATCGGGGTTAAGATTGTAGAGGGGATTGAATTTTTTAAGGATAAAATTCCTATGATTCGGAGTCACCACGAACATTTTGATGGGAAGGGATATCCAGAGGGCTTAGTCGGAGAGACCATCCCCCTCGAAGCAAGGATTATCTCTGTTCCCGATGCCTTCGATGCGATGGCCAGCCTGAGACCCCACCGCAAGGCGATGCCCCTTGAAGGGATTCTTCTGGAAATGGAGGCATGTAAGGGGAAACAATTTGACCCAAACATTTTGGAAGTTTTTCTCAAGGAGAGAATTTATAAAGCTTAACCCTATTGTTCCATAAAGGTATGGTTGAATTAGCGTAGCGGTCATCCATCGTCTATCGGAAAGTGATTGTCTTAGTGAACGATCATCCTTCATCCATCGTTTAAAGATCGTCTATCTGTAATTTTTAAAAGATATGCCAGCCAATCTCACCCCTCAATATTTAGAAGCAGAGCTAAGGTTTAAACAGGCCAAAACAACGCCAGAAAAAATAAAAGCTCTCGAAGTGATGATGGCCGTCATCCCAAAACACAAAGGGACAGAGAGACTTCGGGGGCAACTCAAGAGCCGAATGTCTAAATTAAAGGAGGAACTCCAGAGAAAACCTGCGGTCGGGAGAGTCGAACAGGCCTATAATATTAAAAAAGAGGGGGCAGCCCAGGTCGTTCTTTTGGGACTTCCCAATTCTGGCAAATCAAGCCTTCTCTCCCAAATCACCAACGCCTCTTCCGAGGTGGCTGACTATCCTTTTACTACCCAGAAACCTATTCCTGGAATGATGAAGTTTGAAAACCTACAGATTCAATTGATCGATGCTCCACCTATTCAATCGGACCATATCGAACCAGGATTTCCAAACCTGATTCGAAATGCCGATGCTCTCCTTCTTTTGGTAGATCTTTCGGAAGACCCTATCTTCCAGGGGGAGGTCCTCTTGGAAGAATTGAAGGAGATGAGAATAAAAGGAGTTGGAAAAGGACCATTTCCCGCTCTGGAAGCGGGGTGGGTTTTTATACGGTCCCTCTTTATCGGGAATAAATGCGATGTGAAAAATGCAATGAAAACTTACCTGAGATTTGAGGACCACTTTAGAAACTCCTTTCCAGTCTTACCCGTCTCTGTTAAAGGAGGAATGAATTTTGATGAATTGAAAAAGGAGGTTTATCAAGTCCTTGATATCATCCGGGTCTATACGAAGATCCCTGGGAAGGAACCGGACCTGACCGAACCCGTCATTCTTAAGAAGGGAAGCACGGTGGAGGATGTTGCCCTCTCTGTCCATAAAGATTTCGTTGCCAAACTTCGATATGCAAAGATCTGGGGTTCTGGAAAATTTGATGGACAGATGGTCAAGCTGGATTATCTTGTCAGCGAAGGGGATGTGATCGAACTGCATATCTGATGCTTCGCGGAATATTGGAACAATGCCTGCCTGTCGGCAGACAGGGAAAATTGGAATAGTGGGTTAAGAGAAGTTAAGATTTAGTATCCATTATTTCAGTATTCCATCATTCCATGGTTAAGAAAACGATGAATTTTGTGACCCGAAGGCTTTTTTTAAGATATCTCTTGGGACTCCCTCTCCTTTCCGCCATCCCCTTTTATGGAAGGGAGACCTGGGCCAATCCATCCATCCCTCCCATCAAAGGAGAGAATTCGATTGGTGGATTTTTTAAAGGGGAGGAACTTACTTATCAAATCGGAGTTTCGCTCTTGAAAAAAGCGGCCCTGGGAAAATTAAGTTTCAAGGAAATGGGAGAGAAAGGGCGATACATCGCTACGCTTCAAGGAGAGACTTTAGGCGTCCTCGGATGGGTGGCTCGTTATCGAACGGACACTTACCGCTCTATCATGGAGGAAATAGAAGGAGGGAGACGTCTCCGATCCCTATTGTTCGAAGAGGATGTGAAGGTCGGGAATAAACTGAGGAGGCGAACCCACTATTTCGATTATCAAAAGCGAAAATGGATTCAGGTAAGACAAAGAAAGGATGGCACCAAAGCGAGGAAGGAGGAAGAAATTCCTCCAGGGATGGTCTATGATGATTTCATCACGGCCTCTTACAATTTTCGTTATGGGGTCTATGGGGAGATCGAAAGGGGGAGAAAATATACCATCGCCACTTTTCCCAAGATGGGCTCTTTCAGTTATCAAGTGAATGTATCCTCGAAAGAGGAGGAGGAAAAGAGAAAAAAATCCGAGAAATCAAAGGAAGGAAAAGAGTATTTTGCAAAACTTTATTTGGATCCCGAAACCACCCATTCGAAAGAAGGTCTTATCGAAGGATGGTTATCAAAAGAACTTTACCCCATGGAGGGGACGGTTAAAGATGTGATGCTTTTCGGGGATGTCAAGGGAACCCTTATTAAAAATACACGGACTTAAAGTTCGGAGTAATGAGTTCGTAGTTCGGAGAATTTTTAGTTAAAAGTGACTAAAGTTACGAGTGACTAAAGTTTTAAATCTTTACTCACTTTAGTTCACTTCAAACTTTAAGTCACTTTAGACACTTTTACTATCAGAAGATGGATACTCAATCCAGATATTTTAGACTCCGCCGGCAGGATATTGCCTATTTTAAATTTATTATCGAGTCCTACGAAGGTTTGGCTGTGGTAAGAACGAAAGATCCCAAAGAAGCGATTGTGGAGCTGATGGTCGCTCCTGGGTGGGAAAAAGATGTGGAGGAAATTTTAAAGGGACTCAGTAAAGAGATCCTCATCAAGCCTTTGCTAATGACTGACTAAATGACATAGCGTATGGCACCTGACTACCCCAGGCAGGCATAGGGCAAAAAGTTTTTTGATCCTTCCTCAAATTTGATTTCGCTATGCGCTCTGCTCTATGCCCTTCGGTTCATTATCATATAAGGAGAACAGTATGGAATTAGACATTCCCTATTCAGAGGTATTGCGTGAAGCCCTTCGAGAGGGAGGAGAGTTTGCCGACCTCTTTTTTGAACAGACCCATTCAGTGACAATCGTCTGCGAAGAAGATCGGATCGAGAAAGTCCTCTCCGGTCTAGAGATGGGCGTGGGACTTCGCATTTTCTTCGGGAGGAAAACATTCTATGGTTTCACGACAGAGATCTCAAAGGAATCTCTCCTCCATTTGGCCAGAAGGATAAGCCGATCCGCGAAAGAAGGCGGGGGGGAAGAGATAAGGGGGATTCCCCGGCCCTCTCGGTCTGTCCTCTCATCCGTTCCAAAATTTAACTCTCTTTATACCATTGAGAAGGCCCCTGAGACACTTTCGATTGGAGAGAAAGTATCCGTGGTGAAGCGAGCCAATGAACTAGCCCGGAGACTAGATCCCCATGTTCAGCAGGTTCGGGTTCTCTATCGGGATGTCCGTCAAAAGCTTTCCATTTCAAATTCAGAAGGGAGTGTGATTGAAGGAGATAGGGTTGGGACCATTTTCTCTGCACAAGTCATTTCTAAGAAAGAGGATATTCTCCAGACCGGATATGAACCGGTTGGAGGAACGGTGGGTTTTGAACTATTTGATCTTTATCCTCCAGAGGAAGTGGCTGAGGTAGCGACCAGGAGATCGCTTCTGATGCTCTCGGCCAGAAAAGCACCCATGGGGAGAATGATGGTTGTTTTATCGAGTGAGGCAGGAGGGACGATGATTCACGAAGCCATTGGCCATGGATTGGAGGCAGATCTCGCCCAACAAGGACTCTCCGTCTATTCTAAGAGAATCGGGGAAACAGTGGCTTCCCCTCTTATCACCGTGGTGGACGATCCCACCCTTCCTCAAAAAAGAGGATCCTATGCCTTTGATGACGAAGGGGTTCCTTCTCGTCGAACCATCCTCGTGGAGAAAGGAATCTTGAAAAGTTATCTTTATGATCGGCTCACCGCTTTGGAAGATGGGGTGGAATCGAGTGGAAATGGGAGGAGGGAGTCCTATCAAGATAAGCCTATTCCCAGGATGAGCAATACGATGATCCTTCCAGGAAAGATGAGCCCTGAAGAGATCATTCATTCCGTAGAGAAGGGATTATTTGTGAAGAAGATGGGCGGAGGCCAAGTCAATACGGTCAATGGGGATTTTATCTTTGAAGTCAGCGAGGGATATTTGATTGAAAAAGGGAAGGTGGGAGAACCGGTCCGAGGAGCCATTCTCATTGGCAACGGTCCCCAGGTGCTGAAAGAGATTGATATGGTCGGTAATGATCTTGGCTTTGGGATCGGAACCTGTGGAAAAGATGGCCAAGGGGTTCCGGTCGCCGATGCCCAACCCACCCTTAGGATTCCAGAATTGGTGGTGGGAGGACAGGAAGAAACCACCTGAATAAGGAGATGGGGAGATTAGGTGAATTTTTATATTGTCTTGTATTCAAGTAGTATTGCCGTCACGTATTCGGAGGTTTTTTTTGACTATACAACGATGAGACTACGTGACCATTCGACTTCTTGGCTATGCTTCTTCTGGAGCGGGTTCGGGTAGTTTTTCTAATTTCACCTTTGAGATCCTCTGGCCAACCATTTCGATAATATTGATTCGTTTATTTTCTACTTCCACCCTGTCCCCCACCTTAGGAATTTTTTGTAAAGCCGTCATTAAAAATCCTCCCAGGGTTTCATATTCGGGGGAGTCGGGAAGCGCAATATCATAATCCTCTTTTAGATCTTTCAGACTAATCGATGCATCAATGAGAAAGGTCCCATCTTTCAGTGAAACGACGGGGCTCTCCAAATCATGTTCGTCTCTTATCTCCCCGACAATCTCTTCGAGTAAATCTTCAATGGTGACTAACCCAGAGATTCCTCCATATTCGTCCACCACCAAGGCCATGTGGATCCTCTTTTTTTGCATTTCCTTCAAGAGGAGGCTTATTTTCATCGTCTCGGGTATGAAGAAAGGAGGCTTGATGACCTTCCGGACATCGACCTTCCCCGTTTTGGCAAAGAGGGTGAGAAAATCTTTCGCATAGAGGATTCCTCTGATATCATTCAGTTCCTTGCCGAATACAGGATAGCGAGAGAACTGCTCCTCTTCAATAAGGGAAAGAATTTCTTGAGGAGATTGATCAATGGGGACAGTCACCATCTGTGTGTCTGCAACCATGACCTCTTTAGCGGACATATCGGTGAATTCTAAAACGCTTTGGAGGATTGATAAGCATTTGCACTTCTTCCTCAGGGACATAAGCCCTTTCAGTAAAGGGTTTTCTGCCAAAAGGGCTGAGCACGACGGCGGTGCTGAAGGTGAGGATTCTAACAAAAATCGAAATGGCTTTTGAAAAGGCATCGATGGATCTAGCCGTCCAGAGTCCAATGGGTTCTGGATGCATTAAGGCAATAGACTTCGGTACAAGCTCACCAAAAATAAGGGAAAAATAAGTGATGATGACGACCACCATCCCGATGGCAATCGGCTCAGCCGCTAAAGAGATGATCTTGATCGGTATCCCTTTGAGCAGGGGTTCGATCACCTTCACGGATGCCGCACCACCAATCGCTGATGCCAGAACCCCCATCAAGGTGATCCCAATCTGGATGGTCGCCAGAAACCGATCCGGCTCCTCTTTGAGTTTTAAAAGAACTCTCGCATTCGTTCTCCCACTTTCAGCCATCTGTTTAATGCGGATTTTCCTCGCAGTCACCACCGCGATCTCTGTCCCGGCCAAATAACCACTCAAGAGGATGAGGATGGCAATCAATAATATTTCCCCCAAAAGGTCTTGCATACTAAACCCTCCTATTTTTATGATGGGCCTGAGGAAAGCGTAAAAGGGTAATCGCCAACCAATGCGTTCTGTTCAAAACATTTACTCAAGGAGAAGTCCTTAAAACTTGATTCGCCTTAGCCTTTCGATCGCTTCGTTCAATCTTTTCTCATCGACCGTGAGAGCCATTCGAATATAGCCTTCTCCCTCCTCTCCAAAACCATTTCCTGGCGTAACGACGATCCCACCTTGCTCCATTAAGAGGGTGGCAAATTGGGAAGAGGTATATCCTCTTGGAACTCGAATCCAGAGATAGAAGGTGGCCTTTGGTCGATCCACCTCCAGCCCAATGTCATGGAGACCCCTCACCATGATGTCTCTCCGTCTCTCATAAATCGTAATGCTTTCTGGGAGGGGGGTGTCCAGATGATAGAGGGCTTCGGTGCCTGCTTCTTGGATCGCTTGAAAGAGACCGGAATCGATATTCGTCTTCACTCTTCCCAAACCAGAGAGTATTTCAGAATGGCCGGCGGCAAACCCAATTCTCCACCCTGTCATATTGAAGGTTTTGGAGAGGCTGTGAAATTCAACTCCCACTTCTCGGGCTCCTTCCACTTCTAAAAAACTAAGAGGTTGGTATCCATCAAAAGCGATTTCTGAATAGGCCGCGTCGTGGCAGACGATGATCTGGTGACGCCGGGCAAAGGCAACGACCTCTTCAAAGAAAGGTCTCTCAGCGATAGCCGAGGTGGGATTATTGGGATAGTTGATAAAGAGAAGTTTTGCCTTTTGAGCGATTATTTCAGGAATTTCAGAAAGATTTGGTAGAAACCCTTTTTCTTTACGAAGAGGTAAAAAATAAGGGATCCCTCCGGCAAAAAGCGTCGAGACACGATAGACCGGATAACCAGGGCTGGGGACCAACACCACATCTCCTGGGTTGACAAAGGCTAATGGGATGTGGGCAATCCCCTCTTTGGAGCCAATCAGTGAAAGCACCTCTGTTCTGGGATTGAGTTTGGTGCAAAATCTCCTTTCGTACCATTGAGCAACGGCTGTTCTGAATTCAATCATTCCTTGGTAGGAGGGGTAACGGTGGTTTTTGGGATTTTCCGCTGCCTTTTTTAATCGTTCGATAATGGGTTTGGGAGTGGGGAGATCCGGATCTCCAATCCCCAGGTCAATGAGGTCTATTCCCTTCTGCCTCATCTCCTCTTTCTTTTTGTCTATTTCTGCAAAGAGATAAGGAGGGATTTGATCGATTCTTTTTGCCATCTCGATCCGCATCAGTCTCTTCCTTTCTTCATGATTTTCCAAGGTAAATTTGCCATCCCCGAATAATGAAAAACGTCTATTGTAAAGGGGTATGGTAAGGAAACCAAGCCCATCCACATCACTGGCATCTTACCCTTTACCCGTAGGCCAAAAACCTCCATTTTCAATGTTATCTTAAGGGCTTTCCTCTTGAAATTCAAGATAAAAGATGCATCATAGAGAAGCAACGCTTTCCTCACTGATTCCCCTTCGAAAGGGTTTTTTGTATTGACATCCTTGCCCCCACCTATCATAATATTTAGGCCTTTGGATTTTTTCTATGGGAAAAAGAACTTCACTCAGATGGATGATTTTACTACTTATCGCTCTCCCTCTTCTTTTTGGATGCGGCGGAAAAGGAAAAGAGATTAAAAAAATTGAGGGAGATCCTGAAATCCTATATAAACAAGGGTTGGCTCGATTCAATAAGAGAGATTATACAGAGGCATTGAAGAAATTCGAAGAGTTGAAATCAAATTTTCCTGATAGCCCTCCCTATACCCTTTGGGCAGAACTGAAAATCGGTGACTGTCATTTCTTTAAAAAGGAATACGTGGAGGCGATCGCGGCTTACGAAGAGTTTAAAAAGATTCATCCCAGCCATGACGAGATCCCTTATGTTCAATACCAAATCGGGATGTCTTATTTCAATCAGATGCACACCCTTGATAGGGATCAGACTTCCACGAAGAAGGCCCTTTCCAACTTTGAATATTTAATCGCCAATTATCCACCCAGTCTTTTCACTGAGAAGGCCAGAGAAAAAATAGGTGTCTGCATAAAACGATTGGCCGATCATGAATTTTATATTGGCAATTTCTATTACAAACATGGGAAATTTGAAGCGGCTGCTTCTCGGTTTGAAGGATTATTAGAAAAAACTCCCAAAAACCCTGGAGAGGATAAAACCCTCTATCTCTTAGGAAAGAGTTATCTCGAACTCGATCAATGGGAGAAGGCAAAGGGAGCGTTGGCCAGGATAGTCAATGAATATCCCAAAAGTTCTTACGCCAAAGAAGCCCAGGTGATTCTTAATCAGGCCATATCAGGAACGAAGGGCTCCTCCGATAAGACCAAAACCAAAGAATCGAAGAAGAAAGGAGAGATCGCCGAGACAGAGCCTGGTTGGGTCGCCTTGATCAGATTTGAAGAAGAAGGGAAGAAACCCGTTTCTCTGAGAGAGGAGAAGAAGATTGAGTTGAAGAAGGAAGAAGGAAGAGGGGTTCCCCTTCCGATCCGCAGCGAGTCGGATAAACCCATCCCTCTCAAAGAGGAGAAGAAGGAGATGATTTCCCCGGAGGCAACCGAATCGATAAATGAGGGCCGAAGCCAGCCCCTTCCTCCCCTCATAGACACCAAGCCAGAAGAGCCTATACAGGCCAGGGAACCAATGAAGGAAGATCAAGCTCAGATCCTTCCCTCTCCCCCTTCTATCCAAACAACCTTTGACATAGAGGTAAAATTTGATGAAAAAAAACGGGTCGCGGCCATGCCAAGTCCCTTTACTCCCCCCGAGGAGAAGAAGGAGGCGAAACTTCTGGATACCACTCAATCCATCGAGATCACTTCTGATCAAGTAGAGACTCACTTGAAGGAGAATGTAATCTTTTTTAAAGGGAATGTGATTGCTCGACAGAAGGATATTGTGATCTACGCCGATTCGATAGAGGCCGTGATCATTGAAGACGGTAAAGGGATTGAACGGGTGATTGCGGGTGGAAATGTGAAGATCCAGCAGGGGCTTCGAGTCGCCAATTGTCAGAAGGCGATTTTTTACAATGTGGATCAAAGAGTGGTATTAACCGGTGACCCGAGGGTGGTAGAGGGGGATAACCTCGTTTCAGGAGAGGAGATCATTTTCGATATTGAAAAGAATCGAGTCGAGGTGAAAGGGGGGACGAGTGGACGAGGAAAAGCGAGAATTCACCCTGGGAAAGAAATTGAAAACCTGAAATGAGAAGATCCTTCCTCTTCTTTTTATTTCTCCTTTTTTTCCTCCCGGCTTGCCAGTATTCTGAAGAAGAGAAAATCAATCAAATGATCAATCGAAGGGAAGAGGCTTTAAAGAAAAGAGACCTTTCCCTTTACCTCTCCTGCATTTCAAAAGCCTATCAAGATAAGGGGGAAGACTTTAACCGACTTCAAAAGCGGATGGAGGGATACTTCAACACCTTCGATCGAATTGGCTATTCCAGTTGGGACCGATCCGTCTCTATCGAGGAGGACACAGCACGGGTCGTCCAGAGATTTTACTTAGAAGTTGAAAAGGGGGAGAAAAAAAATCGTTATTCTGACAAAGAAGCTCTCTTTTTCAAGAAAGAGGGAAGAGAATGGAGGATTATCGGGGGGTTATAAATCGCAACCCGATCATTTTAGGCATCCCATTGCAACTTTCACCTGCCTACCAACAGGCAGGGATATAAAATCTGAGATCTGAATCGAATCTCTCAACTCTTAAATTTCAAATCATCAAGACGCCCCAATGGGGCGTTTTTATTTGGGGTTGGCCATTAGAATTGACAAATGAGAGAAGACCTAATAAAATAAGTTACTTATCATTTTTTTAGGTTGAGGATATGTTTGAAAATCTTTCATCCAGATTAGACACCATTTTTAAAAAACTAAGAGGCCATGGGAAGTTGACTGAACAGAATATCCAAGAGGCCTTAAAAGAGGTAAGGATTGCCCTTTTGGAAGCCGATGTCAATTTCAAGGTCGTCAAAGATTTTGTTCAGCAAGTCCAGGGGCGAGCGGTCGGTCAGGAGGTGATGGACAGCCTTACCCCTGCTCAGCAGTTGATCAAGATTGTAAAAGAAGAGATGACCTCTTTAATGGGTGGTCAGGAACAGAAAATTCATCTTTCTGGAAGTGCCCCTGTCCCGATTATGCTGGTCGGCCTCCATGGCTGTGGGAAAACCACCACCGCAGGCAAGCTCGCACGATATTTTCAGGGACAAAAGAAGCGGGTTTATCTCGTTCCCGCAGATGTCTACCGACCCGCAGCTATTGACCAATTGCAGAAATTGGGAGAGGAGTTAAAAGTTGATTTTTACCGCTCCGAACCCTCCCAACCGCCACTCGATATTTGTTTAAAAGCAAGGGAGTTGGCCCTGAGGGGAGGGTATGATCTGATGCTCATCGATACCGCAGGAAGGCTCCATATCGATGAGGCGTTAATGCTCGAACTTCGGGAGATCAAATCACAGATCAAACCCAAAGAGGTGCTCTTGGTGGCGGACGCCATGACCGGCCAGGATGCCGTCAATATTGCAAAAAATTTTAATGAGCGCTTGGGGATTGACGGTGTCATCCTCACCAAAATGGATGGCGATGCACGTGGTGGGGCGGCTCTTTCAATCCAATCGGTAACGCAAAAACCTATTAAATTTATTGGGGTAGGGGAAAAGTTAGATGCTTTAGAGGCCTTCCATCCAGATCGAATGGTTTCAAGAATTCTTGGGATGGGAGATGTCCTCACCCTCATTGAAAAGGCAGAGGCTGCCTTTGATGAAAAAAAGGCAAAGGAATTAGAGAAGAAAATCAGGAGAGATACCTTCACGCTGGAAGATTTTCGGGATCAAATCCAACAGGTGAGAAAGATGGGATCCTTGGAATCGATTTTGGGCATGATTCCGGGCCTTCCAAAGAAGATGATGGGTATGGGTGGCGCTGATTTCGATGAGAAGGAATTGGTGAGAGTGGAGGCCATCATCAATTCCATGACGCCAAGGGAACGGACGAATTATCAGATCATCAATGGAAGTAGGAGATTGAGGATTGCTCAAGGAAGTGGAACGAGTGTTCAAGAAGTGAACCGCCTTCTGAAACAATACGCCCAAGCTCGAAAAATGATGAAACAATTTACCAAAATGGGAGAGAAGGGATTGGGAAGAGGGGGGGTGCCGTTTTTCTCGTAAACGCATAACGCATGGCGCATAGAGCACAGCGTCTTAGATTCAGTTTCAAGCTAGATTTTCGCTATGCACTTTTCTCTATGCCCTTTGCGATTCTTTGATAGAGGAGGTGGTTAAAAACAATATGGCTGCTTCTATGAGATTGATGAGATTTGGTGGGAAGAAGAGTCCTTATTACCGAATTGTGATTTCGGATCGCCATTCTTCTAGGGATGGGAAGTTTATCGATCAGGTGGGGACATACAATCCTCAAAAAAATCCAGCTGAATTCCAATTCAAAGAAGAAAAGGCGATTCAGTGGCTGAGAAAGGGAGCTCAGCCCACCCCAACCGTTCGTCAGCTTTTAATACGGTCTGGAGTTTTAAAGAAGTTGACAGAAGGAAAAGCGGAGTAAGTCGTCTTTTCCATAAACCTTGCTGATCATGAATCTCTTTCAGGACTAATATGAAAAGGGGAGGTGGGGTTATGAACGCGAAAGAGCTCATTGAATATATTGCTAAGGCATTGGTCGATCATCCAGATCAAGTCAAGGTTTCTGAAGTCGAAGGTGAGAAAACTTCGGTCATCGAACTCTCTGTGGCCAAGGAAGATTTGGGGAAGGTGATTGGGAAACAAGGCAGAACGGCCCGGTCTATCCGGGTGATTCTGGGAGCTGTCTCCGCAAATTTGGGGAAACGTTCTGTCTTGGAAATCATCGAATGATGGTCTATGGAGAAAGACCTTATCCCCATCGGCAAGGTGGTCAAACCCCACGGGGTCAGAGGAGAGATCAAGGTGGTGTATTTTGGGAAAGACCCCTCCCATGTCTCTCTCTATCGCGAGATTCTCATC
>PDVJ01000222.1_pt1 | contig 17711 bp, 20 predicted proteins | sample 1369811 | NCBI WGS metagenome assembly PDVJ01 (sample SAMN07795376, study PRJNA414565) | Alkali sediment metagenome, whole genome shotgun sequencing project. | reverse complement strand
TCGAGCGCCGTTGGCGCGCCCGGCAGCAGGCGAGCGCACGCTTCGACGACGCTCACATCGAAGGTGTCACTGTGGCGAAAGCGTCGCAGGATTTCCCCGAGCGCCTCGATCCCTTCGAGACCCCCGCCGACGATGACCACGGAGTGACGACCAGGCCGGGCCGCGAGTTGAGCGAGGCGGCGCCCGATCGCGTCGCAGTCGTCGACGCCTTTGAACGACATCGAGTGGCGATCGGCTCCCGGGACACCGAACGTGTCGTGCACGCCCCCGACGGCGACGATGCAGGCGTCGAAGCCGATGCTCCTGCCGCCGGACGTGACGAGCCGCCCTGCCCCGGCGTCGATTGCCGTGACCGTCGACTGGACGAATCGGTGCCCTGAGCGCGCCACGAGCGCCCGGTGTGGCAGGCGCAGGTCCCCGGACCTCTTCACACCGGAAAGCAACTCGTGGATGTTTGGCAACCACTCGAACCACGGCGATCGGTCCAGCACCGTCACCGAGAATTGACGGCCGAGTTCGCGGGCCGCGGTCAGCCCGGCAAATCCGGCTCCGACCACGGCGATGCGCGGGCGCGAAGTGTGGGTGGTTTTCGGGCGCATCGCGTCGACGGCGGCCGGGGCCAGCCGGCTAATCGATCGAGCAGGCCAGGCAGTATGCGAACAGGCTGCCCGGATCCTTGAGCCGCGCGAGTCGCTGCGCCTCAAGAAGCAATGGCGACAGCACCGAAGGAACTGCCGGGAAGGCCCCCTGCGGCAGCAAGGGCGCGACGATACGCGCTAGGGCCACGCGGATGCGCAGCCCGAATGCTTCGCCAAGACTGGTCGCGGGATCGAAGTACTCGACTTCGTAGTCGTCGCCGAGTTTCGCGAGCTTTGCTGCGGCCTCGATGGCGTCCCCGGTTCCACCGAGCTCATCCACCAGACCGATTCGCTTCGCATCGGCACCGGCCCACACCCGGCCCTGCGCCACCGCTTCGACGGCTTCGACCGGCCGCTTGCGCGCTTTGGCCACGCGGCCGATGAAATCGTCGTACCCGCGCTGGATGGCCTGCTGCAGCAGGTCCTTCGACGCGTCGCTCATCGGCCGGTCGAGTCGGAACTCTCCCGAAAGCGCCGTCGTTCCGACGCCGTCGGTATGCACGCCGAGCCGCTCCAGCGAACGCTGGATGGTCGGGAACATCGCGAAGATTCCGATCGAACCGGTGAGCGTGGCGGGGCTCGCGACGATACGATCCGCGTCCATCGCGATGTAGTAGCCGCCCGAGGCCGCGAGACTGCTCATCGAAGCCACGACCGGCTTGCCAGCCTCGCGCAGCGCCTGCACCTGGCGGCGGATCACTTCACTCGCGAACACGCTGCCACCGGGGCTGTCGATCCGCAGCACCACGGCCTTCACGGATTCGTCGAACAGTGCGTCACGCAGCAGCGCCGCAAGCGTGTCCGAACCGATCATGCCCGGCGGCTGCTCGCCCGGCACGATCTCGCCCGCGGCGACGATCAGGCCGATCTTCCGCTTCGAGCCGGTGGAGAGTGCCCGCTGCGAATCGACGTTCACGAGATAGGACGCGAGGTCCACTCCAACGAACGAGTGCGCGTCCTCGTCGGTGCCGGTGATCTGCGCGAGGCGTTGTTCGACCGCGAAACGACCCTTGAGCGACGTGACGAGGCCGGCGTCGAGCGCCATCTTCGCGGAATCGCCGCCGGCCGCGCGCAGTGCGTCGGGCGCCTGGTCGGCGTAGGCCTGCAGCACGGTCGGATCGAACCCGCGCGCCGCCGCGACGTCGGACTTGTACGTGCCCCACACCGTATTGAGCCATGCGAGGCTCTCCTCCCGCTCGGCGGGGGACATGTCGTTGCGGCTGAACATCTCGACCGCGGACTTGTACTGGCCGACACGGAAGATGTTGACGTCGATCGAGAGCTTGTCGAGCGCGTCCTTGACGAACGTCCCGTAGTTCGCGAAACCGCTCACGAACACCGCGCCCATCGGGTCGAGGTAGATCTCGTCGGCGTGGGCAGCGAGGTAGTACTGGCCCTGCTCATAGTAGTCGCCGAAGGCGACCACGGGCTTGCCCGTCGCACGGAATTCGTCGATCGCCGCCGCTATCTCCTGCAGCCGCGCGAGGCCGACTCGCTCGAGGCCTCCGACATCGAGGTAGAGCGAACTGATGCGGTCGTCGCGCGCAGCCGTCTCGATGGCGTCAACGACGTCGCGGAGCAGCGTCTGAGTCGGTTGCTGGTTAAGGGTTTCGGCGATGGCCCGCTCGATCGGGTCGCCGGCCAGTTGCTCGACGATCGGTCCGCGAGGGTCGATGACCAGCGCGGCCTTGCTGGGTACGAGCGGAATGGGGCGCGAGAATACGGCCCAGAGCACGCCAAAGAGCGCGAGCAGCAGCAGCAGGTGCAGGACCTTGCGCAGCCCGTCGAGGGCGCCCCAGATCCAGTGCAGGACTCTACCGATTGCGCGGAACATGGACACTCAACCCGGTGCGCGATGCGGCGTCAGGGATGCCGGCACGCGCCCGGGAGGCTCTAGCGTCAGACCTTCTCTTCGATGCGGGCGGCCTTGCCCGTGCGGTCGCGCAGGTAGTACAGCTTGGCGCGACGGACGTTGCCGCGACGCTTCACCGAGATCGCGCCGAGCGCAGGGCTGTAGGTCTGGAACACGCGCTCGACGCCCTCGCCGTGCGAGATCTTGCGCACGGTGAACGAGGAATTGAGGCCACGATTGCTCTTTGCGATGACCACGCCCTCGTAGGCCTGCACGCGCTCGCGCTCGCCTTCCTTGACCTTCACCTCGACGACGACGGTGTCGCCCGGGCCAAAGGCCGGAATCTCACGCTGCATGCGCTCCTTCTCGAGCCTGGCAATGATGTTGCTCATTTCTCACCTTTCTCGCAGTGGTTGCGTCCCTGATCCATTCCGCGGCGCATCCTGCTCCGCCCGATATTCCTCGAGGAGACGCTGCTCCTCGTCGCTCAACTCCCGCTGCCGCAGCAGGTCTGGCCGCCTGGCCCAGGTCCGCCCCAGCGACTGCTTGCTGCGCCAGCGCTCGATGGCGGCATGGTTGCCGCCCTTCAGCACCGCCGGCACCTCGCGCCCCTGCCACGTCTCCGGCCGCGTGTAATGCGGCCAGTCGAGCAGCCCCGTCGCGAACGACTCCTGCTCCGCGGACTCCGCGCAACCGAGCGTGCCCGGCAGCAACCGCGACACCGCGTCGATCAGCACCAGTGCCGGCAGCTCGCCGCCGCTCAGTACGATGTCGCCGACCGACACCGACTCGTCCGTGTACGCCTCGACGAAACGCTCGTCCACTCCTTCGTAGCGGCCGGCCACCAGCACGAGTTCCGGCAGCCCGGCGAACTCGGCGACTTTCGCCTGCGTAACCGGTGCACCGTCCGCGGCCAGGTACACACGCCTTGCCAACGGCGCGATCGCCGCCGCCTCGACCATGGCGAGCCGCAGCGGCTCTGCCTTCAGCACCATCCCGGGGCCGCCGCCATAAGGCCGGTCGTCCACCGTCTTGTGCACGTCCGTGGCGAACTGCCGCGGATTGACCGTCCTCACCTCGAGCACGCCACGTTCGATCGCCCGACCGAGCACCCCGAACCCGAGCGCATGCTCGACGAACTCCGGAAAAAGCGTGACGACCACGATTTTCACGAAATCCCGCGCCGTCAATCGTCCGGGTGCCAGTCCAGTGTCAACCGACCTGCCGCGAGGTCTACCGACACCAGCCGCTGCGGAACCAGCGGCACCAGGCGCTCGCGTTCACCCCGCAGCACCAGCACCGGATGGGCCGGCAACTCCAGCACCCCGTCTACCCGCCCAAGCGGCTCACCGCCTGGCGTCCTGGCCTCGAGACCCATCAGGTCATGCCAGTAGAACTCCCCCGGGGCCGTCGGCGGCAGCTCGGAGCGATCGACCCGAACGTCGCACCCGGTGAGGGCCTGGGCCGCATCACGCGACTCGACACCCTCCAGCTGCACCGCGACGGCACGACCCGCGCGCTTCCAGCCGAGAACCGCCCGCCGCTCAGCACGGCCGGCGCGAACGATGTCCCAACCCGAGAAGCTCGCGATGCCCTCCGGGGGATCGGTGTAGGAATTCACCTTCACCCAGCCCTGCACGCCGAACGGGGCGCCGATCCGACCGAGCACCACCTCGCGTCCATCGTTGCCGGGACGCTCGGTTTTCATGCGATCCGACGCCAGCTCAGGCCGCAGCCTTGGCCTTGCGATAGCCCTTGAGGAGACGCGCGACGCGCTCTGAGGGCTGCGCCCCCTGGCCAACCCACTTCTCGATGCGCTCGAGGTCGAGACGCAAACCCTCGCTAGCACCCTTCGCAACCGGGTTATAGAAACCCACCTGCTCGAGAGCGCCACCGACGCTACGCCGGCTGTCGGTCACCACCACGTGGTAGAAGGGTTCCTTCTTGCCACCGCGGCGCATCAAACGGATCGTCACCATCGTCTGCCACTGCCTCAGTTGGAGCCGGCGGGCACCCAGTCGGTGCCCGGTCGAAAAAGAGCCCGGAACTATACCGAAAAGGCGATTGAAAAGAAATGCTGGTCCGGGCCTCAGTGCAGGCCCGGCGGCAACCGGCCCCCCATGGCACGCATCATGCGCCCGAGACCGCCCTTGCCGATGCCCTTCATCATTTTCTGCATCTGCATGAAGCTCTTCAGCAGCCGGTTGACGTCGGCGACCTGGGTACCCGAACCGCTCGCGATCCGCCGCCGGCGGGACCCGTCTATGACTTTCGGGTAGCGGCGTTCGCCGGCCGTCATCGAACATATGATCGCGATCTGGCGCTTGATCTCCCGCTCGTTGCCCTTGGGCACAGACCCGGCCCTGGCGGTCAGGTGCGCCGGCAGTTTTTCCATCAAAGCCGCCATGCCGCCCATGCTCTCGAGCTGCCGGAGCTGCGACAGCAGGTCGTCCATGTTGAAGTCCTTGCCCTTGGCGACCTTCCGCGCGAGCTTTTCGGCCTGCTCCCGGTCGACCTTGCGGGTCACTTCCTCGACCAGGCTCAGCACGTCGCCCATGCCGAGGATGCGCGACGCCATGCGCTCGGGCTGGAAGGCCTCGAGGGCCTCCGGCTTCTCGCCCACGCCCACGAACAGGATTGGCCGGCCAGTGACCTGGCGGACCGAGAGCGCCGCGCCCCCGCGCGCGTCGCCGTCCGCCTTCGTGAGCACGACGCCGGTCAGGTCGAGCGCCGCGCCAAACGCCCGCGCCGCATTCACCGCGTCCTGGCCCGCCATGCTGTCCACGACGAACAGCGTCTCGATCGGCTTCAGCGCCGCGCCGAGCTCACGCACCTCGTTCATCATCTCGTCATCGACGTGCAGCCGTCCGGCGGTATCCACCAGCAGCACGTCGTAGATGCCTCGACGGGCTTCCTCCAGCGCGCGGGTCGCGATTGCGAGGGGCGCCTGGCCAGCGTCGGACGCCGCGACGTCGATGCCGAGCTGCTGGCCCAGCCGCTCGAGCTGCAGCATCGCCGCAGGGCGGTAGACGTCGGTCGATACGAGCAGCACGCGCTTGCGCTCGCGTTCCTTCAGCCACAGCGCGATCTTGGCCGCCGTCGTGGTCTTGCCGGCCCCTTGCAGGCCCGCGAGCAGGATGATGGCCGGCGGCTGCGTGCGCAGGTTGAGGGGCCGGACGCCCTCGCCCATCACCCGTACCAGCTCTTCGTGAATGACTTTCACCAGGGCCTGGCCCGGCGTCAGGCTGTTGTGGACCTCGGTACCGATGGCCCGCACCTTGACCGCGTCGATGAACTCCTTGACCACCGGCAGAGCGACGTCCGCCTCGAGCAGCGCCATGCGGACTTGCCGCAGCGTGTCGCCGATGTTCTCCTCGGTCAGGCGGCCACGGCCGCGCAGGCCCTCGACGACAGCGGCAAGTCTGGCGGACAGCTTGTCGAACACGCTCGACCTCGGCGTTGGAGTTGGGGTTGAGGACAGCGCCCGGGGCGCGAGAGCGCGGATTATAGGAGCCGCGGCTCCTCAGTTCACCGTCGATGTGACATCATTTGACGGTCGAGGCTGCACCGGTTCCGCGCTTGCTGCTCCCACTCATCGCCGTCGCCTGCTACCTGTTCGGGGCCTTTGGCCTGGCGTTCGGCGCCTACCGTGGCGATCCGCAGCATGGGCGCGGCAGCCGCATCGCGGGCGCCGCGATCGCTGCCGTCGGCACCCTGGTGCACGCGCTGGCGCTGCTCGACGAGCGCCGGCTCGATCCGCAGGCAGCCCTCTCGCCAAGCGACACGGCTGCGATCGTCGGCCTGCTGATCGCAGTCACCGCGCTCGTCATGGCGCTGAAGCCGCGGTTGCGCGGCATGGCTGCGCTGCTGCTGGTGATCGCGGCGATACTCGAGGCGGCCTTCTCCAAGGGCGCGCGCAGCTTCACGATGGGCCGCCCGGGCTGGGAGCTCACTTTCCACATCGCGATGGCGACCACCGCGTTTGCGTTCCTGACGATCGGCGCGGTGCTGGCCGTCGCCCAGGTCTTCGTCGACCGACGCCTGCGCAGCCGCCAGCCGCTCGGTCTGCTGAGGCTCCTCACGCCGCTCGAGTCGCTGGAGTCGGGATGCTTCCACAGCATCCTGGCCGGATTCGCGCTGCTCACGCTCGCACTGGTGACCGGCGCGTTCTTCATCGACAACCTCTTCGCGCAGCACCTCGTGCACAAGGTGGTGCTGGCGATCATCGCATGGCTGGTCTTCGGCGTGCTGCTGCTCGGCCGCTGGCGCTTCGGATGGCGCGGCCGCAAGGCGCTGCGCTGGACGCTCGCTGGCTACGTTCTGCTGGGCCTGTCCTACTTCGGCAGCAAGCTCGTGCTAGAGAACGTGCTCGGCCGGCACTGGGGCTGAACCTCCTTGCAGGACGTCCCGATACCCTGGCTGATTGGCCTGCTGATCCTGCTCGTCGCGCTGTCCGCGTTCTTCTCGAGCACGGAAACGGCGCTGATGAGCATCAACCGCTACCGGCTCCGGCACAGGGCGCGGGAAGGCAGCGCTGGCGCGCGCGCGGCGGAAAAGCTGCTCGAGACGCCGGACCGGCTGATCGGGCTGATCCTGCTCTGCAACAACTTCGTCAACTCCGCCGCGGCCGCGCTCGTCACGGTGATCTCGCTGCAGGTCGGTGGCGAAGGCTTCGCGGCCCTGAGCGTGAGCCTGTTCACCGTGGTGCTGATCGTATTCGGCGAAGTCGCACCGAAGACCTACGGCGCCCTGTATCCCGAACGGCTCGCGCTTCCCGCGGCCCTCGTCTACCTGGTACTGCTCAAGGTCCTCTACCCGATCGTGTGGGTGACCAACCTCGTCGCGAACGGCGTACTGCGGCTGCTCGGCGTCTCCCGTGAGAAAGCGAGCCGGACATCGCTCAGCCAGGATGAACTGCGCACGGTCGTGGCCGAGGCAAGCACCGTGATCCCGCACCGCCACCAGCGCATGCTGATGAGCATCCTCGACCTCGAGCGCATCAACGTCGAGGACATCATGGTGCCGCGCAACGAGATCGCGGGCATCGACGCTTCGGACGACTGGGACGAAGTCCTCGAGCAGCTGCGCGAGAGCCGGCACACGCGCATTCCGGTCTACCAGGGCGACCTGGACAACCTGATCGGCATCCTGCACATGAAGAAGGTCGCGCGGCTCTTCGCACACGGCGAGATCGACCGCGAGCAGCTCGTCGCGCTCGCCAAGACCCGCGAGCCCTTTTACGTGCCCGAGGGCACGTCGCTGAACCGGCAGTTGCTGAATTTTCAGCGCCAGCAGCGCCGCGTCGCATTCGTCGTGGACGAGTACGGCGACGTGCAGGGTCTGGTCACGCTCGAGGACCTGCTCGAGGAGATCGTGGGCGAATTCACCTCCGACACCAGCTCGCTGCACAAGGACGTACACCGGGAGAAGGACGGCAATTTCGTCGTGAACGCCTCNGCGAGCGTGCGCACGCTGAACCGCAAGATGGGCTGGTCGCTGCCGACGACGGGGCCGCGCACGTTGAATGGCCTGATCATCGAGCTGCTCGAGACGATACCCGACGCCGGCACGAGCCTGCGCATCAACGACTACGCGATCGACGTCCTTCAGACCGGCGACAACGCGATCAAGACCGTGCGCCTGAAGCCGATCGCCGCGACGCCCGACGCTCCGGTGGCGTCCTCAGAACGCGGCCGCTAGCGCCTGGTCGAGGCGGCTCACGCCGGTGACCTCGAGGCCTTCGAGCGCGCTGCGCGGCAGGTTGCCCTTCGGTACGAGCGCACGGCGGAACCCCTGCTTCATGGCCTCGCGCAGGCGTTCCTCGCCGAAGGGCACCGGGCGAATCTCGCCGGTGAGTCCGAGCTCGCCGAAGCAGACCATGTCCGTGGCTACCGGCCGGTTGCGCAGGCTCGAGAGCACCGCGAGCACGGGCAGGTCGGCCGCGGTCTCGCCGATGCGCACTCCGCCAACGACGTTGACGAACACGTCCTGGCCCGACGACGAGATACCGCCATGCCGGTGCAGCACGGCAAGCAGCAGCGCGAGCCGGCTCGACTCGAATCCGACCGCCACTCGCCGCGGCGACATGCCCTGGGCGTCGTCGAGCAGCGCCTGAACCTCGACCAGCAGCGGCCTGCTGCCCTCGCGGGCCACGGTGATGACGCTGCCTGGCACGGGCGTCTCGTGCTTCGAGAGGAAGATCGCCGACGGGTTGCGGACTTCCTTCAGCCCCTGGTCCGCCATCGCGAAGACACCGATCTCGTTCGCCGCGCCATAGCGGTTCTTGACGGCGCGCACGACCCGGAAGCGGCTGCCAGGATCGCTCTCGAAATAGAGCACCGTATCGACCATGTGCTCGAGGATACGGGGGCCTGCGATCAGCCCCTCCTTGGTGACGTGCCCGATGATGAACACCGCCGTGCCCGATTCCTTGGCGAACCGCACCAGGCGCGCTGCCGATTCGCGCACCTGCACCGCGGAGCCGGGCGATGACTCCGAGAGTTCCGTATGCATGGTCTGGATCGGCGAGCCGCAGCGTGTCCGACTCGAGCCCGAGGCGCCGCGCGCGGAGCGCCACCTGCCGCACGGACTCCTCGCCGGACGCGTACAGGACTGGCTGGTCCCGGCTCAACGCGTCGGCGGCCTGCAGCAGCAGCGTCGACTTGCCGATGCCGGGATCGCCGCCGAGCAGCACGACCGAGCCGGCCACGAGGCCGCCACCGAGCACCCGGTCGAGTTCCCCGATACCGGAGGCCGCCCGCAGTTCCGTGTCGTCCGTGACCTGCGTCACCGTCCGGCTGGCGGGCGCCGCTGCGGCTGAACGGCGGCCGGACCCCGGGGCCGCGGCCGAGGAAGCGAGTTCCAGCGAGTTCCACGCCTGGCAGGCTGGGCACTGCCCCTGCCACTGCGGCGTGCGGGCGCCACAGGAACCGCAGATGTAGCTGACCTTGGGCCGTGCCATGATCTCCCCGACGCCCGGGACGACGACCCCGGGGCCGCGATGCTAGCACGCAGGCGCGGGGAGCCCGGATGTGTGACGCCAGCGGCAATTCGCGGTGAAATCGCCCCGTATACTTTTCGTCAAATCATGCGAAGCCAGGTCGACGGCCGCAGTGCGGGGCCGGCGGAGGCGCGCCGCGCGCCTCCCGAGCGACTCGGCCGGTACCGGATTCAGCACGAACTCGGCAAGGGCGCGATGGGCGTCGTTTACCGGGCCCTCGACCCCACCATCAACCGGGAAGTCGCGTTGAAGGCGATACCGCTCGCCGACGAATTCGAGGGCGCAGAACTCGAGGACGCGCGCACCAAGTTCTTCCGCGAGGCGGAAATGGCCGGGCGGCTCAGCCACCCGCACATCGTCACGATCTACGACGCGGGCGAGGACCGGGGCACGGCCTACATCGCGATGGAACTGCTGCGCGGACGGCACCTCGTCGACCATACCGACGCGTCGCGCCTGCTGCCGACGCCCGTGGCTATCGAGATCGTGGCCCGCCTCGCCGACGCGCTCCACTACGCCCACCTCTGCCGCGTGGTTCACCGCGACATCAAGCCGGCAAACGTCATGTTCGACCAGGAAAGCAAGGAGCTGAAGATCACCGACTTCGGCATCGCGCGCCTCACCGCCACGAACCGCACGCGGACCGGCATCGTGCTCGGCACGCCGTCGTTCATGTCGCCCGAGCAACTGGCCGGGCGAGCCGTCACCGGCAGCTCAGACCTCTTCTCGCTTGCCATCACGGCCTACCAGCTTCTCACCGGACAGCTGCCGTTCCGCGGCGACTCGATGCCGGCGCTGATGCTCCGGATCGCGCAGGAGCCCCACCCGCGTATCCGCATCGTCCGGCCTGACCTGCCCGCCGGGCTGGACGAGTTCTTCGATCGCGCGCTCGCGAAGCATCCGGCAGATCGCATCGAGAGCGGCGCGGCGTTCGCGCGTGCCCTGCGCGACGTCAACGTGGCGGCCGGAGCCTGATGGTGCTGCACAAGGCCAAGTTCCGCTGCGTCGGGATGAGCGACACGGGTCGCATCCGCGAGCACAACGAGGACACGATCGGCACCGACGCCGACATCGGCCTGGTGGTGCTCGCCGACGGCATGGGCGGCTACAAGGCCGGCGAGGTGGCGAGTGGAATCGCCGTACGAACGGTGATGAGCCTCGTCAAGGAGGCTGTCGAACGCGAGGATCTGTCGTTGCCCGACACGGCGACCGGCATGAGCCGGCCCGGCATCCTGCTGCGCGACGCCATCAATCGCGCCAACAAGATCATCTACCAGACGGCCCGGACACAAGCCAACTGCGAGGGCATGGGCACGACGGTCGTGGCCGGCCTGTTCTTCGACGACAAACTCACGGTGGCGCACGTCGGCGATTCGCGACTCTACTGCCTGCGCGGCGGCGAGTTCCGGCAGGTCACGCAGGATCATTCGCTGCTGCAGGAGCTCGTCGCACGGGGCTTCTATACGCCCGAGGAGGCGCACCGCGCAGCAGCCAAGAACTATGTCACCCGCGCGCTGGGGGTCGAGCCCACGGTGGACGTGGATGTGACCGAGGTCCCGGTTTCGAAGGACGACCTCTACCTGCTCTGCTCCGACGGCCTTTCGGACATGGTCGAAGACGAGGATATTCACTTAACCATCAGTACCTTTGGTGGTAATCTTGAAACGCTTGCTAAGCAGCTGGTGCTGCTCAGCAACGACAACGGTGGGCGCGACAACGTGTCGATAGTCCTGGCCCGGGTGCTCGAGAGCTTCCCGGCGCGACGACGGGTTATCGACAGGGTGCTGGCCCTGTTCGACTGAACGAAAGGATAAGGACCACTCATGGCCAGGCTTGTTCTCAGCCTCGACGGGCAAGTGCTCGCCGAGTACAACATGAGCAAGGAGCGCTACACCGTCGGGCGGCTCCCGGACAACGACATCCGCATCGACAATGCGGCCGTCAGCGGTCACCACGCTCTGGTCATCAACATCCTCAACGATTCGTTCCTCGAGGACCTGAACAGCACCAACGGCACCTATGTCAACGGCAAGATCATCAAGAAGCATGCGCTGCAGCACGGCGACGTGATCACGGTGGGGCACCATGCGCTGCGCTTCGTCGAAAGCGAGTCGGACGAACCCGCCGACGAGTTCGAGAAGACGATGGTGATCGGGCCCCGCGAGGCCGCGAGGCTGAAGATTCCCGTCGCCGCGGCCCCGGCGGCCGTCGCGCACGCCTATCCCAACGGCACGTTGCCGAAGGCGCGACTGCAGGTGCTCTCGGGACAGTTCGCCGGTCGCGAACTCGAACTCGTGAAGACACTGACGACGCTCGGCCGCCCGGGTGTGCAGGTCGCGGCGATCACCCGCCGCGCCGACGGCTACTACATCGTCCACGTCGAGAGCAGCCGCGAGGGCGACTTCCCGCTCGTCAACGGAGTGGCAACCGGCCCGCAGGCTCGCCGGCTTTACGACAACGACGTCGTGCAGCTCGCGGGCGTCAAGATGGGCTTCTTCGAATCCTGACGGCCGATGACCGCTGCGCGACGGCGGGAACCTCGTGCGTTCTAACTGATGATCCGTGGCACTCTCGGCGTCACGCCGCAGATGAGTTCGTAGGGAATCCTGTCCGCGCAGCGGGCAATGTCCTCGATCGGCAGCATTCCGCCCCACAGTTCCACCGGCGCTCCGACGCGCACGCCGGGCAACCCGGTCACGTCGGCCGTGACCATGTCCATCGACACTCGGCCGATCAGCGGCGCGCGCTGGCCGTCGACCAGCACCGGCGTGCCCGGCCCTGCACTGCGCGGATAACCGTCTCCATAGCCGACCGAAATGACCGCCATGCTGGTCCTGCGCCCGGCCCTCCATGCGCCACCGTAGCCGACGGTCTCGCCGGCTTCGACCGTCTTCACGGCGATGACTTCAGCCTGGAACGTCATCACCGGTCGGAGGCCGATGTCGGTGCCCGAGCCTCGCGGACACGGCGATGCCCCGTAGAGCATCAGCCCCGGCCGCACCCAATCGCGACGCGAAGCGGGCCAGGCCAGGATCGCCGCCGAGTTCGCTATGCTGCGCTCGCCCGGTAACGCACGCGTCGCCGCCTCGAACGAGTCGAGCTGCTGCTGCGTCTTCGGGTCTGCGACTTCGTCCGCGCTGGCGAGATGCGTCACGATCGTGGGATCCGGCGCGACGCCGTCGATCCGCACCAGCCTCGCGAGCGCGCCCGCAAACTCCTCGACCCGGAAACCGAGCCGATTCATCCCGGTGTCGAGCTTGATCCAGGTCCGCAGCATCGCTCCGGGCGGACGCTGCTCGAGCATGACCAGCTGCTCGAGGCTGTGAACCATCACGTCGAAGCCGTCACGCGCGGCCATCGCCAGCTGCGCAGCGCTTGACGCGCCCTGGAGCAGCAGGATCCGATTCCGGCTCCCGGCCGCACGGAGCGCCAGCGCTTCCTCGATGCGCGCGACCGCCAGGCCATCGGCATCGGCGAGCGCCGCCGCTGCGGTCTCGAGCCCGTGGCCGTAGGCATTCGCCTTCAGCACGGCCATGACGCGCGCGCCGGGCGCGATCTCCCGCACACGCGCGAGGTTGTGCCGCAGCGCTGAGACGTCAATGAGTGCGCGGGGTGGGTTCTGCACGGTCGCGGGCCGCCGATTGCCGGTCAGCCGCCGTAACTGTAGTCACCGGCTGCGAGGTTCTCGAAGCGCGTGTACTTGCCGAGGAAAGTCAGGTGCACTTCGCCCGTCGGGCCGTTGCGCTGCTTGGCGATGATGATGTCCGCGATTCCCTTGCGAGGCGTGTCGGGGTCGTAGACCTCCTCGCGATAGATGAGGATGATCACGTCTGCATCCTGTTCAATCGCACCACTCTCGCGAAGATCCGACATCACCGGCTTCTTGTCCGTACGCTGCTCGACGCTGCGGTTGAGCTGCGACAGCGCGATCACCGGCACCTTGAGCTCCTTGGCGAGCGCCTTCAGCGAGCGCGAGATCTCGGAAATCTCGGTGGCGCGGTTTTCCTTGGTGCCAGGTACCTGCATCAGCTGCAGGTAGTCGATGACGATGAGTCCGAGGCCGCGTTCGCGCGACAGCCGCCGCGCCCTCGCCCGCACTTCCGTCGGCGTCAGGGCGCCGCTGTCGTCGATATAGACCGGTGCGGACTTCATCTGCGCGATTGCGCTGTTGATTCGCGCCCAGTCCTCGTCGCCGAACATGCCCGTGCGCAGGTGGCTCTGATCCACGCGGCCGAGCGAGGAAATCATGCGCATCGAAAGCTGCTCGCGCGACATTTCCATCGAGAACACCGCGACCGGCGTGTTGCCAGCGATAGCGGCGTTCTCGGCGATGTTGAGCGCCAGCGTCGTCTTGCCCATCGACGGCCGACCCGCGACGATGACCAGGTCGCCGGGCTGCATGCCGGCAGTCATCCGATCCAGCTCGGTGTAGCCGGTGGCTACGCCCGTGAGCTGTCCCTGCGACTGGTGCAGCATGTCGAGCCGGTCGATGGTCGCGCCGAGGATGTCGCGCAGCGGTACGAAACCCGAGCCGGTGCGCCGGCCGGCCTCTGCGATCTGGAACACGCGACGCTCCGCGTCGTCGACCAGGTCCTTGGCGGGGCGTCCCTCGCTGTCGTACGCGCTGGCCGCGATCTCGCCGCTGACGCGGATCAGGTGCCTGAGCAGCGAGCGCTCGCGGACGATGTCCGCATAGGCGCGGATGTTGGCTGCAGTGGGAGTCTCGCGCGCCAGGCCGGCCAGGTACGCGAGGCCGCCGGTCTCGTCCGCCTGGCCCTTTGCCGCGAGATACTCGGCCAGCGTGACCGCGTCGGAGGGCTCGCTGCGCGCGGAGAGTTCGGCGATCGCGTCGAAGATCAGCTGGTGATCGCGACGGTAGAAGTCTTCCGCAGTGAGGCGGTCGGCGACCGTGTCCCAGGTGCTGTTGTCGAGCAGCAGGCCGCCCAGCACGGCCTGCTCCGCTTCGACCGAATGGGGCGGTACACGGAGCGTGTCCGCATCGGACGCGAGCCGCGGTCGCCGGCGGCTCCTGACGTCTCCCGCTTCCTGCTCCATGATTGCGGGTCCGGATCCGAGCGGCTTATTCCTCGCCCACGACGTCCACCGGCAGGTCGACGATCACGTCGCTGTGCAGGTGGAGCTTGACGTGGTGCTCGCCCACGACACGGATCGGGCCCGAGTGCAGGCGGACTTCGCTGCGCTCGATGCGGATGCCCGCGGCCGACAGTGCGTCGGCGATGTCCGCCGTGCCGATCGAGCCGAAGATCTTGCCTTCGCCCCCGACCTTCGCGTGGAGCTTGAGACGGAAGCCGTCGAGCTGGCCGGCACGCAGCGTGGCGCTCGCCAGTTCGTCCTCGGCAAGCTTCTCGAGCTCGGCGCGGCGTTCGTTGAACTTCGCCAGGTTAGCGGCCGTGCAGAGCGCAGCCTTGCCCTGGGGAAGCAGGTAGTTGCGGCCGTAGCCGGGCTTGACCTTGACCTTGTCGCCGATGTTGCCGAGGTTGGCGACCTTCTGCATCAGGATGACTTCCATCTTTGGTTCCTCGATCGATCTCTACGGTTTCAAGCATTCTGCGCCGACGGTCGCGAGCGCAGCCAGTTGTCCACGAATCCCCATCCAGCCAGCACGGCGACCATCAGCGGTGCCACGAGCACCAGCAGGACGTAAATCGCCCCGAGCCACACGCCATTCAGCCGGCCAGCAGCCTTGTACCGGTGCGCCGCTGCCAGTCCCACCAGCATCAGCGCGCCGAGAAAAATCCGCTCCATGTCGTCCACCAGCACGCGGTCGGTCAACAGCGACGCAACGATGAGCACCGCTCCGGCCGTGCCCAGCACCACGCCGAGGCGCAGTTGCTGGAATTCAGCCCCGAACCGGCCCGCGTCCTGCGGCAGGAGCCGCGTCTGCCACCAGCGCGCGAGAAAGATCGCGCTCATGGCGAGCAGTATCGTGAGCGCCGTTACCCAGCCCCAGAGCGTCCGCGCCAGCGTTTCGGCAAGGCCGTCCTTCTCCATGTCCATCGGCAGTCCGCGCTTCTGCATCTCCTCGGCAAGGTCCCGGACGAACGGCGCCCAGAATTTCGCCGGGTCGCCGAGCGTCAAGTGCAGGAAAGCCAGCAACACGACGCCCCCCAGAACCGCAAGCTGCAGGCACATCGACAGCGATCCGGTTCGCGAGAGGACCGCTGCCAGCGCGAGTGGCGGGCCCAGCACCCACGCCGAGTAGATCAGGCCCACCGGCACCGGCCGGCCGATGGTCCACATCGCGAGCGTCAGCAGCACCGTGGCACCGAGCGCGACAGCCATCCCCAGCCTCGGGCCGCGCACCAGGCCCACCAGCGCCGGCACCGCGCCCGGCAGGAAGAACGCAAATCCAAGTCCGAACAGCGGCAGCAGTCCGAGCAGACCGGTGGCGAACACCGCCCCGCCCGGGCTTTGCGTCAACCAGCTGGCGAAAGAGCGGTTCATGACTGCGCCTCGGCGGGTTTCCGCTAGGCGCGCGAACCGGCTCAGTGCTGGTCCGTGTACGGCAGCAGCGACAGGAAGCGCGCGCGCTTGATTGCCAGCGACAGCTGTCGCTGGTAGGTCGAACGCGTTCCAGTGATGCGGCTCGGCACGATCTTGCCGGTCTCGGTGATGTAGCCCTTCAACGTGGCGAGATCCTTGTAGTCGATCCGCTCTACGCCTTCGGCCGTGAACTTGCAGAACTTACGGCGACGGAAAAAACGTGCCATGGGTCACCCTGTCGTGTTTGTCTGGATTGCCGGTGCGAAGCTCAGCCAGCCATTGCCGAGTCGTCGGTGCTCTCGGGAAGGCTCGAGTCCTCGGCGCGACCGCCCTCTTCCTCCGCCTTCGCCATCGGCGATGGCTCGGTCACGGCGTCGGGCATGGAAACCACGAGGTTGCGGATCACCGCGTCGCTGAAGCGGAAGGCACCGGTGAGTTCATCGAGCGTCTTCTGGTCGCACTCGATGTTCATCAGCACGTAATGGGCCTTGTGGACCTTGGCGATCGGGAAGGCGAGCTGCCGACGGCCCCAGTCCTCGAGACGATGGATCGCACCGCCGCCCGCGCTGATCATGCCGCGATAGCGCTCGATCATGGCGGGGACCTGCTCACTCTGGTCAGGGTGGACCAGAAACACGATTTCGTAATGACGCACTTACAGCTGCTCCCTACGGTTAACGCTGCCCGACGAAAAATGCGCGGTGCAGCAAGGAGTTACAAAGGCCGCCAGGCTCAAGGGAGCCGTGACGGGCCGAGTAGGATAGCGGAAGGAGGGCCGATAGGAAAGCCGGCGGTGATGGGCATCGGGCGGTCGGCAGGAAGTCGTGACGTCCCCCTGTGCGGGCATCGCCTGCCACCTGCCCGCCACAGCGGAAGTCACGTGCTGGACTTTGACATCCGCTGGCGGACCGCCTCGAACAGCACGACACCGGCGGCCACGGACACGTTCAGGCTCTCCACCGCACCAGCCATCGGAATGGACACCAGCTGGTCGCAGCATTCGCGCGTCAGCCGGCGCATGCCCTCCCCTTCGGACCCCATCACGAGTGCGAGCGGCCCGGCGAGGTCAGCCTCGAAAAGCACGCTGGACGCCGTGTCGTCCGTTCCGACCAGCCAGATGCCGCGGTCCCTGAGGTCCCTGAGCGTGCGGGCGAGGTTGACGACCGACACCAGCGGCACCGTCTCGGCGGCACCGGCGGCGACCTTTCGCACCACAGGAGTGAGCCCTGCCGCACGATCGCGCGGCACGATCACCGCACACGCTCCGGCCGCATCCGCCGAGCGCAGGCAGGCGCCGAGGTTGTGCGGGTCCTGGACTCCGTCGAGAACGAGCAGCAGCGGTGGTCCGACGCAAGCTTCCAGGGCCTCCTCGAGCTGCGTCTCAGGATCACCGGAACGTGGCGTGAACTGCGCGGCGACTCCCTGGTGGCGCCCGCCTTCGGCGAGCTTGTCGAGTTCCGCTTCAGCGGCCGTCGCGACCTTGACGCCTGCGCGTTCCGCCAGCATGCGGATCTCGGCAATTCGAGCGGTCTGGCGATCGCCGGCGACCAGGACGCGCCGCACGCGTCCTGGGTTTCTGGAAAGCAGCACGCGCACGGCGTGCAAGCCGTACGCAATCGGATCGGCCATCAGCGCCGCCTGCCGGACTGACGCGGTCGTCGCGATCGCCCCGGGGTTTCCGTGGCGCCGGCGAGCTCGAAATCGACACGTCGCTCGT
>PDVJ01000220.1_pt1 | contig 17726 bp, 15 predicted proteins | sample 1369811 | NCBI WGS metagenome assembly PDVJ01 (sample SAMN07795376, study PRJNA414565) | Alkali sediment metagenome, whole genome shotgun sequencing project. | reverse complement strand
TGTAGTTTAATACCATATTATTTCAATAGTTTTACCTTGCAAAAGAGATTTTAATTCTTTTGCTTTGTAGCATCAAGGAAATCTGCCCACCATTGTAAAAGCTCACGTATCTGCTCGGTGTAATCAGCCATATGAGAATAAGCTCGTACAACTTTATTTTCCTCTTGATGGTCCAGTGCTCGTTCTAAAGCTTCGAAAGATGCCCCATGAGCTTTATGATGTGTTCGGGCTAAACTTGCATAGGTTCCTCTAAAGCTATGAAGTCTTTGCTTGCGTCCCTGCTCTTCATCATTAAAGCCCATCATTCTCACAGCCTTATTCCCACTTTCTTTATTGATGTAAGTTAAATTATCTTTTATTCCATGAAATACCCATACTCCCCATCCCGTGACTTCTTTTGTTTCTTTAAGTACTTCGATGGCTTGACGAGAGAGTGGTAACACAAAATCTCCTAAATTACGATCCTTGACTTTCATATCTGAACGCTTGATTTTGATTACCCCTTTATCAAAATCAATATTATCCCATTTGAGTGTCGCTAAATTCCCTATTCTTAGCATAGTCAAGGAGATCAGTCGCAATACATTTTTGACTATTACGCCGCCTTCCCCTTTATAGGCATCCATTGCACGCAATAATTCGCCTAAAATTTTCTCATCAGTAATCTTTGCACGATGTATCTGTTCATGCTTTTTAAATGCATCATTACTTATTCTGTCTGGTACATTGATTTCAGTGTGACCATGATTTATCGCATATCTCCACAAACGTTTACAATCTATAAAACGACGATTGACAACAACGGGGGCCGTGTCTTGTTTTTTGAGTAAAACTTTTAGCAGCTCTGGGTGTGTGATATCTTTGATGTGTTTAGAGGTGACGATATGATGATAACTATCGTAAGTACAAAATGATGGGAAAATGTCTCGTTCAAACGATGCGACTCGCTTTTTATGAGTACTATCTGCATTTGTAAGACTATTCAGCCAAGCATATGCCACTTTATGAAATCTCCCTTCCAATAATGCTTGATTTTCAATCTCTTTAGCAACAATGGCTTCTTTAACTTTCTTACGCTCTTCGATTGGATCTAGCCCATCATACACTTTGCTTTTAAGTTCATCACGTTTCGCACGTGCTTTTGCAAGAGTAACAGTAGGGTAAGTTCCGGCTGTGGTTTTCTTGGGCTTTCCATCAAGTGTATATCGAACTTCCCAAATTTTTCTACCATCAGGCTTAATAACCAGTTGCAACCCATTACCATCTGATAAAGTGTAATCTTTTTCTTTGGATTTAGCATTTTTGATCTGTGTGTCAGTAAGCGGAGCTACTTTTCTATTTGCCATCTTGTACCTCTTCATAATGTACTGCGAAATGCCATTGCATAAAGTACATTATCAGAAAGTACGTTTAAAAGTACATAAAAAGTATAGATGTCGTTAAATCACTTTAGTGTGAGTTAGACGATTTAAACTAAAAAAAGGCTATTTAGTGGGCTTTTAAGGGTTATTTTCAGACTATATTGAAGGGGATTAGATTATCTCGTGGTACCAGTGGGCGGACTCGAACCGCCACGCATCGCTGCACCGGATTTTGAATCCGGCGTGTCTACCATTTCACCACACTGGCATGTGTTTGAAGAGGGGAATTATAGGTATTGTTTACTTAAACTTTTGTAAAAGGGAATTTATTTAAAAAATACGGTCAAAATGTCGATTATAGAGATGGAACTTTATTTGCTTTAGTATCATTAACTTACACAAAGGATTTGACGTGAGAGTTACCGCAGCTTCATACTTTAATAATATTTATGGTGAGAATAATAAACTTAACCGTCAATTGTTCGATGTTAACAAACAAATAGCTTCAGGTCAAAAGATTCAGTATGCTCATGAAAATCCCGGTATTTTTATCGATACGCTTAGATTAGATGATGAGATTGCTACGCTTCAACAAACAAGAAGCAGCGCTCAAAATGCTCATAAGTTTAGTACACAAACCGACACAACAGTCGGTGAGATTGTTAAAACATTCGAAGCAATGAAAGTTAAGCTAATAAATGCCGCCAGTGATTCCAATTCGCAAAGCAGTTTGGATGCCATAGCTAAAGAAATGCGCGGATTGCAAAACCATCTCAAAACGCTTGCAAATACCTCGATAAACGGCCAATTCATATTTTCTGGTACAGCAACAGCACAAAAAGCAATTGATGCAGATGGCAATTATCAAGGAAACGATAAAGACATCCTCTCTTTTTTAGGTTCAGGTCTCAAACAAAAATACAATGTTTCCGGTTCGGAGCTTTTCTTGGGAGAAGAGAGCAACGTCAAGCGCACAATAACGACAAATATTGAACAATTAAACCTCACAAAGCTTTATCCGAGCGATTTGGAAAGTACTGCCATTCCCACGGATAAAACGGAAAAAGTTTTTATAAAAACAACCGATACAATCCGCGATTTGATGGGTGATACCGATGAAATCACTACGAATTCACCTACTAAAATGAGCCATTTTTACATTCAAGGGACACGCAGTAACGGCGATACCTTTAAGCATAGAATCGATCTTGCTATGGATGCCACAGTCGATGATTTACTTCAACAAATCAGTACGAATTCTTTTGGCAGTGATCAGGTAAATGTCACACTCAATTCAAGTGGCCAAATTGAAGTTGTAGATAAATTTTCAGGTTCTAGTAAATTGGATTTTCACATTGTCGGTGCCGTTGACCATGGTATTGATGGCATTGATTCCGCTGACGTTATTTCATTGAATTCATTGCAAAACCCAAGTTCTACAACAAACTTCGATGAAATCCTCTCGGGCAGTAAAGAGGTGTATGTTAAAGAATTCATCAAAAGCGGATTGACCTCCAGTGATCCAGCTATTACGATTGAAGGGTTAATGTACGATCAGTACTTTTTTGATCAAACGGGTGCAAAACTAACATCCAATGTTTCTCAAATCGTTCGCGATACCAATGAATTTGCTACTGCGTCTTCCAAATTAGTTGATGTATCGGGGATGACCAGTGTTAATGGCAGATCAATGTCTTTAAAAGGAAATAATGTCAATGGAACCCCTTATGACATTACCTTGACATTAAATACCCCTTCAACATTTACGGATAATCTCACCGCAACAACCTATAATATTTACGGCTCATCCTATAATGATCTCAATAGCAACGGAATCAAAGAAGCGGGAGAAGGTATCCCCTCAAATGCAGATGAAATAACTTACAAACAACTCATGGACGTTGTAAATATGGTTGTTACAGGTTCATTGCCAACCGTTATTGATCCGGTAGCTTATGATGCAGCAATAGATAATGCAAATGCACGAGGTAAAGCTTCTTTAACGCCGGATGGAAAACTCATGTTCGAAGACCTGATACATCCCGTTACTACTGCCAGTTTATCGATCTCTGATACCACAAGCAATAGTTTTTTCCCTCCATTAGTCACTGGTAATGCACTGGCTTTTCAAGTCAATAATGCTATTACTATCCGTGATCCTAAAAACAACCTGTTCTCTCAAATCGAAGAGATAATAAAATCGGTTGAACAAGGTAAAAAACATGCAGACGGTTCAAGTAGCAAAGACCCTAGAAATCTTGGGGTACAAAATTCAATACAAATGGTAGATGATTTGATTGAACACGTCAGTCGTCTGCAAGCTGAAGCCGGATCTTATTCTCAAGTTCTTGATTCAACTGTCAATCGATCTGATTTGCTCATTGTCAGTACCAAAACTTTGCGTTCCGATGTCATTGATACTGATATTGCAGAAGCGACATTGAAAATGCAACAACTTAGTCTCAATTATCAGGCACTGCTCTCGAATATTTCTAAAGTCTCAAAACTTTCATTGGTAAATTATTTATAGCATAATGCAATAAAAGGGTCACTTCTTCCCTTTTTTGCTATAATCAAATCTACTTTTATTATTTCAAGGATTCCCCATTTTACGTGATGTACTTTTTATTGCCGGTTTCGGAATACTTTTTTATTTAGGACTTGCCACAATTATCGGTGATGCGAGTATTATCGGTGCTTTTGGTGCCGGTTTTGCCGAAGCAAATATTCATTATTTCGGCTATGTTGCCTATACCTATCTATTGCTTTTGATGGTCCCACTTTTTTATTTTTACAAAGGGCATAGTGATAACAAGCGTCAACTGGAAGTTGGTGGCGTTTTTATGCTACTTTTATTTACACTTACTTTTTTTCAAGCAATGGTCGTTACAGGAGAGTATCGGGGAGCATTTGGTGGATTTATTACCGACTCTATTGGTATTTATGTTGGTAGTTTTGGATTATGGGTCATCTGGTTAATGTTGATTGCAGTTTCAATGATCATCATACTGGAACAAACGCTCTCTGAACTTGCATATCCTTTTAAAGAATTTATGAATCAGCCCTTGTCCAAGCCTCTCAAAAATACTGCCGATTCACCCTATCCGTTAGATGATGAGGATGACGATGACACCTACAAAAACTTTAACATAATTCCTTCTCCTGTTTCACCAATTGCATCCAATGAAACACAAGTACCTATGAGTGTTTTTGTTGAAAAAGAAGAAACTTTTACTCCCGAACCAACGTATGCTCCCGCTGATATAGCAGTGATTCCAGAAGATGAGCCTGAAGTTCAAACCACAATAAAAGAATCTACCATACTCTCAATGGCAAAAAAAGTAAAAGAGAACAAACAGCAGCATGCTCTCGTGGTTGAGGAGCTGGAAGAAAATAAAATACTCTTGGACCAAATTGATCGCGGTATCAGTGAAAAACCGAAAAATTTTAAACTTCCACCAACCGACTTTTTACAATACCCGCCAAAAAAACAAAACAGTGTTAATGAAGCCGAATTGGATGATAAAATACGTGATTTGATAGATAAGCTTTCACATTTTAATATCGAAGGGGATGTTGTTCGTACCTATGCGGGTCCCGTTGTGTCTACCTTTGAATTTAAACCGGCTGCGAACATCAAAGTTTCAAAGATTCTAGGGTTACAAGATGATTTAGCAATGGCTTTAAAAGCCCAAACCATCCGTATCCAAGCACCTATCCCGGGCAAAGATGTTGTCGGTATAGAGATTCCCAATAAAACGGTCGAAACCATTTATCTCAGAGATATTTTTGAAAGCAAACTGTTTCAAGAAGCCGCATCCCCCCTAACCCTTGTTCTTGGTAAAGACATTGTCGGCAATCCTTTTATTACCGATCTTAAAAAACTGCCACATCTCCTCATTGCAGGAACCACGGGAAGTGGTAAAAGTGTTGGCATTAACGCCATGATTTTGAGTTTGCTCTATAAAAATTCTCCCGACCAGTTACGCTTGCTCATGATCGATCCAAAAATGCTTGAATTTTCGGTTTATAATGATATTCCTCATCTTCTCACTCCGGTTATTACAAAACCTAAAGAGGCCATATCCGCTTTGAATAATATGGTTTCCGAAATGGAACGCCGCTATCAGCTCATGAGCGAAACACGCACCAAAAATATTGAAAATTTCAATGAAAAAGCGAAAAAAGAGGGGCAGACACCCCTCCCCTACATCGTTGTTATTATTGATGAGTTAGCAGATTTGATGATGACCAGCGGAAAAGATGTTGAATACTCCATTGCCCGTCTTGCCCAAATGGCACGTGCCAGCGGTATTCATCTCATTGTGGCGACACAGCGCCCAAGTGTTGATGTTGTTACAGGACTTATCAAAGCGAATCTACCATCGCGTATCAGTTATAAAGTAGGTCAAAAAATTGACAGTAAAATCATCCTTGATGGTATGGGAGCTGAATCCTTGTTAGGTCGTGGGGATATGCTTTTTACCCCTCCTGGTATGAGTGGATTAATACGCCTGCATGCACCGTGGAGTACCGAAGAAGAGATTGAGAGAATTGTTGATTTTATCAAAGCCCAGCGTGTACCAGAATACGATAACCGTTTTTTACGAGATAAAGATGATGTTTCAAAAAATAACAACGACCGTAATGATAACGAACCTATCGATGAGCTTTATGATGAAGCCATGAACATCATCTTAACAGAACAAAAAACATCAATCAGTTATTTGCAACGCAGACTGCAAATCGGATACAACCGCTCTGCACGTCTGATCGAGCAACTTGAACAAAACGGTGTTTTATCTTCACCTAATGCAAAAGGAAATCGTGACATTATTGTCAACTGATTTTATATGTTTCAATAATACTCATAATAAGTAAATATAGATCAAATTTGTGTTTATTATGGTAACACTGTTCAAACAATCCCTTCCTCTTCTGATATAATCGTGCAAAATTTTGAGGCAGGAGTCACCATGGCTTTTATGGACGATTATAAAGCACACGTAGCAGAACGGGCGGCACAGGGTATCCCCCCGTTTCCTCTTACTAAAGATCAAGTTACCGAATTGGTTGAATTAATCAAAGCGGAAAAAAGTAAAAACGCTGAGCTCATTGAGATGTTGGCAGAGCGTGTTAACCCAGGTGTTGATGATGCTGCTCATGTAAAAGCTGCTTTTTTACATCAAATTGTACAAGGGCAAGAAAAAGCATTTTTGGCAGATTCTAATGATATCAACAGTGATGATCATAAAAAAGCCGCGCTTAAAATTCTTGGGAAGATGGTAGGCGGGTACAACGTTAAACCACTCATTGATGCTCTCAGTATTGATGCTTTGGCATCAGATGCGGCTCATGAGCTAAAGCACACCCTTCTTGTCTATGATGCATTTAACGATATTGTTGAATTGTCAAAAACAAACAGCTATGCGAAAGAAGTATTGGCGAGCTGGGCAAATGCAGAGTGGTTTACTTCTAAACCGCTCATGGCAGAAAAATTCAGCGTTGTCGTCTTTAAATTCCCGGGTGAAACCAATACCGATGACCTCTCCCCAGCAAGTGCTGCATTTACGCGTTCTGATATCCCTCTACATGCTACCACCATGCTTCAAGCTAAAATGCCGGAGGGTCTTGCAAAAATTGCAGAACTTAAAAAAATGGGAATGCAAATCGCCTATGTGGGCGACGTTGTAGGTACAGGTTCAAGCCGTAAATCCGCAGCGAACTCCGTTCAATGGCACATGGGAGATGATATCCCAGGTATCCCGAATAAGCGTACAGGCGGTGTTGTAATCGGTAGTATCATCGCTCCGATTTTCTTTGCAACGTGTGAGGATTCAGGCGCACTTCCTATCGAAGCCAATGTTGAGCAAATGGAAACGGGTGATGTTCTCGATATTGACACACGTGCCGGAACCATCACTAAAAACGGTGCTGTCATCGCAACCTTCAGCCTTCGCCCTAACACTATCGAGGATGAAGTACGCGCAGGCGGACGTATCCCTCTTATCATTGGTCGTGGACTAACAGCTAAAGCGCGTACTGCTCTTGGACTGGAAGCTGCAACTTTCTTTGCTCAACCTATTCAACCTGCTGATACGGGCAAGGGCTATACGCTTGCTCAGAAAATGGTAGGAAAAGCATGTGGGATGGAAGGTGTACGCCCAGGCATGTACTGCGAGCCACATACATCAACCGTAGGCAGCCAAGACACAACTGGGCCAATGACACGTGATGAAATTAAAGAGCTTTCGGCTCTCGGATTCTCAGCGGATTTTGTTCTTCAGTCTTTCTGTCATACAGCGGCCTATCCAAAACCCTCTGACGTCAAATTACACGCTACCCTACCTGCGTTTATCTCTACACGCAGCGGTGTTGCTCTTCGTCCTGCGGATGGTGTTATCCACAGCTGGCTAAACCGTATGGTTCTTCCTGATACCGTAGGTACGGGTGGAGACAGTCATACACGTTTCCCTATCGGTGTGAGTTTCCCCGCTGGTTCTGGTCTTGTAGCATTTGCTGCCGTTACAGGGGCAATGCCTCTTGAAATGCCGGAATCGGTTTTAGTACGCTTTAAAGGTGACATGCAACCAGGTATCACACTTCGTGACCTCGTTAATGCGATCCCTTACTATGCAATCAAACAAGGTCTTTTGACGGTTGAGAAAAAAGGTAAGAAAAACATCTTCAACGGACGTGTTTTGGAGATTGAAGGTCTTCCAAATATGAAAGTTGAACAAGCATTTGAACTTAGTGATGCCTCTGCTGAGCGTTCAGCAGCTGCATGTACGGTTCATCTTAACAAAGAGCCTGTGATCGAATATCTAAAATCAAACGTTGCATTGATCGAAGCGATGATTGCAGACGGTTACGAAGACGCACGTACTCTACAGCGCCGCGCCGATAAAATGAAAGAGTGGTTAGCCGCCCCTTCACTGATGTCAGCCGATGCGGATGCGGAGTATGCAGCCGTGATTGAAATCGATTTGAACGAAATCAAAGAGCCTATTTTGGCATGTCCGAATGATCCGGACAATGTTAAATTGCTTAGCGACGTAGCAGGTGAAAAAATCGATGAAGTATTCTTAGGAAGCTGTATGACGAACATCGGTCACTATCGTGCTGCTGGTGAAGTAATGCGCGGTGAGGGCAAAATTGCCGTTGAAAAATTCTGGATTGTACCACCGACACGTATGGATGAGCAACAACTCATTAACGAAGGTTACTACGATGTTTACAAAGCGATTGAAGCACAAACCGAAGTTCCGGGATGTTCTCTTTGTATGGGTAACCAAGCAAGCTCACGTGAAGGTTCAACGGTATTCTCTACCTCGACTCGTAACTTCGATAACCGTCTTGGTAAAGGGACACAAGTCTATCTTGGAAGTGCAGAGCTTGCAGCGGTATGTTCAAAACTTGGCCGTATCCCAACGGTAGAAGAGTACATGAGTATCGTTCCATCAAAACTCGCTGGAAAAGAAAGTACCGTGTACAAATATCTCAACTTTAATGAAATCAATAATTACAAACTCGAAGCGCGTGATATTGCCCAAGATAAATACGGTGTAACGATTAAAGCCGTCTAATTTCCTTCTTTTTTACACCCTTTGCGGGGTGTGCTATAATTGCACATCTACATACCAAAGCAACATAATGTCCTCTTTTAAATCTCTATCTCTTCAAACTCCGTTACTTACCGCCTTAGAGCGTTTAAACTTTACCGCTATGACCCCCATACAAGCAGAGTCATTGCCCCTTATCCTCAATGGAAAAGACATCATTGCGCAAGCATCAACTGGAAGCGGAAAAACATTGGCTTTTGGATTGGGCATTTTACAAAATATCAATCCACGATTTTTTGCCGCACAAGCGTTGGTTTTGTGTCCGACACGCGAGCTGGCTGAACAAGTAGCCAACGTCATCCGTTCTTGCGCTTCTGAAATTGGCAATATCAAACTTCTGACCCTTTGCGGCGGTGTTCCGATGAAAGCTCAGCGCCATTCCCTCACCCACGGTGCCCACATTATCGTGGGAACGCCAGGACGTGTGCTAAAACTTTTGAGCATGGATAATCTTGATCTAAAATCATGTAAAATGGCTGTTTTAGACGAAGCTGACCAAATGGTTGATATGGGATTTATCGAGGATATTGAAGCTATTTTTGCCTATTTACCCTCACCGAAACAAACACTATTATTTTCCGCCACCTATCCCGATTCGATACGAGAGCTCTCATCAAAACTCACCCACGAAGCACTTTTCATAAAAGCACAAACCACTGAAGCCACGAAACCTTCCATTACAGAAATTGGTTATAGAGTCACCGATAAAGCAACCGCATTAAATACGTTGGTACACCATCATGACATTACAAATGCCATCATTTTTTGCAACACGAAAGTTGCCGCATCAGAACTTTGTGAGACACTGAAATATTCAGGCATTCATGCTTTGGCTTTGCACGGTGATATGGAACAGTTTGATCGCAATGAAACCATTATCCAATTTAGAAATGGAAGTGCCCCCTTTCTCGTAGCAACCGATGTTGCCGGTCGCGGAATTGACATACAAGGTCTTGACGCTATCATTAACTACGATGTCCCGCAACAGCATGACCGCTACATTCACCGAATTGGACGTACAGGACGTGCAGGAATGAACGGCCTTGCCATTACACTTGTCAATCCACATCAAACAGAAGCATTCTATGGACTTGAGCGCGGCATTGAATTGACTGAACTTCCCGCTCTGACACACCATCAGGACGTAACAACCAAAATGAGATCCATTTGCATTGATGCCGGGAAAAAAGAAAAACTGCGTGCAGGAGATATTGTAGGGGCATTAATCCATGAGTGCAATCTCACCAAAGAAGAGATCGGAAAAATCGATCAGCTCGATCACTTAAGCTATGTTGCACTTCCCAGAGATCTTTGTGAAAAAGTATATACTAAATTGAGCAAGTCAAATATCAAAGCAAAACGCTACCGTATGTGGCTGTTAGGCTAATTTAGATTATTTCTTTTCTGAAAAAAAACTTTCTAAAATTTTCTTTCCGTGCTCTACGCCGGGTTGATCATACGTATTAATTTCGAGTAATGCCCCTGCTGCAGAGGTAAGAAGCTCGTAATACATTATCATTTCACCAACTGATGATTCATCAATGCATTCCCACGTAATTTCATCAACACTAACGCCACTTTGCAGGACGCTTTGCATCGTTGCTTGGCATTGCGCATTAATCAGTGTATTAAATGACTCCCCATTCACAAAATCTGATTTTTCTAAAAAAGGTAATGATAATACTGGGATCATAAGCTCATCTCGCGAATGCTCGATGTTCATAAAGGTTACCGTTTTATTGAGAGGTCCTTCAATAATAAGCTGTAAAAAAGAGTGTTGATCTACCGAACCAATCAAAGAAATAGGCGTTAATCCAACGCGTTCACCTCGAGCATTACGTTTACCCAAAGATTCTCCCCACAACTGGACTACCCATTTACCAAACTCTTCAAAGGTATCAGAATAGGAAAACAAAACATTGAGCGGGAATAATTTCGCATTAGCAACATAAAATGATGCTTTTTGCAATAGATGTTCCTCTTTTCTAGCCCAAAAACGTTCGCCAAAGCTTTTTGCTCCATCAAGAACAGCCTCAACATTAAAACCTGCTAATACCAAAGGAATAACGCCAACTGCACTGAGCACTGAAAAGCGTCCACCGACATTAGAGGGGATAACAAAACGTTTTAAGCCATAATGATCTGCAAATTGACTGAGGACAGATTTTTCATCACTCACAACCATAATCTGAGCAGAATTTTCAAGATTCATATCAAACGTTGTAATCAAATATTTAAAAATCGATAAGGTTTCGACGGTTCCGCCTGATTTTGATACAACCACAAAAAGCGTTTTAGCGAATTCTATACGTGAAGATTCATACGCAATGCTAATGGGATCTGAATTTTCAAAATAAACGATCTTTTTGGCATTGAGCCGCCAATACCCACAACTGCAATGGTATTAAAAAAAACAGTATTACTTAATAAAGAATCTTTTACTTCAGAACAAAGAGCTAAAGATGAATTTGGAAGGTCATAATAGCCTATTGTTCCACGCTCGTATTTAAGCGCTTCATAGGCTTTTTCTAATGTAAAAGGGTCAAGGTTTTTTGTCTCGAAATACCCTTTAAAACTGGGCATATCAGTGATTCCCGATCAAAACCGTCATATCTACTAGACGACTGCTATAACCCCATTCATTGTCATACCAAGCCAAAACTTTTACTGTATTGCCATTAACCACACTCGTCATATCTGGAACGTAGGTTGCGCTGTACGTAGAGCCAATAAAATCACATGAAACACGTTGATCGTTATCCACTTCAATGAGTCCTTTAAATGCACCGTTGCTAGCCGCAGTAAATGCAGCATGAATCTCTTCCTTCGTCACACTTTTGGATAAATTTGCCGTTAAATCAACAACAGATACATCAGGCGTAGGTACACGCATCGCGTAACCGTTTAATTTTCCAAGCAAATGAGGCATAACCTTGCCAATCGCTTTTGCCGCACCCGTTGATGTAGGAATCATATTAAGAGCTGCCGCGCGAGCACGACGAGGATCTTTAGCATGCTTAACATCCAAGATGTTTTGGTCATTTGTGTAAGAGTGAATCGTAGTCATAAGAGCATTTTCAATTCCAAACGCATCGTCAAGAACTTTACAAACAGGACCTAAGCAGTTCGTAGTACAACTTGCATTAGAGATAATGGCTTCACCCTTATACTCGCTTGAATTAACACCGATAACGTACATAGGGGTATCATCTTTTGCAGGTGCGGATATGACCACTTTGCGTACACCGTTTTTCAAATGCTTTTGACAGCTCTCTTGATCTAAAAATACACCTGTACATTCGATAACAACTTGTGCGCCGGCACTTCCGAAATCAACTTTGTCAACATCACGCTCTCGAAACATACGCACATTTTTTCCAGCGATAGAAATGGTGTTCTCATCGATTACCTTTGCATCAATTCCACGGTGGACACTGTCAAATTTCAACAGATATTCAAGCATTTCCGGTTTTGACGTAGTATTGAGAGCTACTAGCTCTATATGATTACGCTGGGCAATAATTTTGGCTACAATAATTCCAATTCGCCCGGTTCCGTTGATTGCTACTTTAAGCGCCATGAAGTCTCCTGAAAAATTTCAATAATATAGAGATTATTTTAACAAAAAATGGCTAAAAGTGGGATAAGAAAAGAGGTATGCCTCATAAAATGAGGCATAAAATTTAATAGCTGTAGGTAACCGTTACTGGAATTTGTTTAAGAGGCTGTTCACTCTCAATACGAACTTCCTGACCTTTGACTTTAGCTACATTTATATATCCCGTAAGTACCTTACGTGATCGTGTCGTATAGACTGTTTCACATTTACGTACGACTCGATACGAATCACCTTGCGGCGTATTGTATTTACTACCAATATTTTGACCCGCTAAAACACCTAAAATGGCACCACCAACAGTTGCTGCTGTTTTGCCTTTGCCTCCACCAACCTGATGTCCTAAAACACCGCCGATAGCGCCTCCGGCAACCGCCCCTACAACATCCGCATTCTGTGTACCGCTTTGGATAGGTTCTTTTACATCTTGACACTGCTCAGAGGGGACATCTTCATTGATGGTTGAATAAACAGGAGTTGAACGACTTACAGAGATGTATTCTGTAGTTGAAAAACTCTCTGCACTTAAAACGCTGCTGCCCAGGATCATTGCTGCTAGCAAATAAGAAATTTTATGCTTTTTCATTGTGTAGAACCTTTTTTTTATGATAGGGTATTATAAGACATAATCGTTAACGGATTGTGAATTATTGCGGATACAATAAGTTATTGATTTTTGTGTATAAATCTAATATCTCACCTTTTTTTTCAAAAAAACTGTTTTTATTAGCGATTAGATGGGTTGTCGATTCCATAATGGTTTCGACTACTTCCAGTCCATTTTGCTTCATCGTAGCACCGGTATCAACAACATCCACAATCATATCCGCAAGGCCTACAAGCGGTGCCAGTTCAATCGAACCGTACAGTTTGATAATATCTGCCGCAATTGCGCGCTCGGCAAAATAGCGTTTTGTTATATTGACCATTTTTGTAGCTACTTTGATCTCTGATTTTGTAAAATCTGGTCGTTCACCTGCGCGCATACCGATGGCAACACGACACTTCCCTTTTTGTAGATCAAGAAGGCGAATAACATCCAAGCCCTGCTCTTCTAAGGTATCAAGTCCTACAACACCAATATCAGCCGCTTGATGGTAAACATACGTAGCCACATCCTGATTACGCACAAGAAGAAATTTAAAGTTTTCGGTTTCTAAAATCAATTTTCGATCGTCGAATTTAAAAGAGCTTCCAAATATTGACTCAAAAATTTCCAAAGTATCTTCGGCAATTCGACCCTTTGGCAGTGCAACACTTAGCATAATTGTCCTTTTTCGATGAGCTTTTTCATCCCTTTAAACACCAAGTGGTCATCAACAATAGCATCACTCAGTAATGATGAGAACACTTTTGAATCACCGCCCGTTACGTATATAGGAGTTCCTAAACACTTGATTTTCTCTATCAAGGGTGCCAGAAAACCTACCGTAATGGCATCAGGGGTATTTTTCGCCATTATAGTCAAATCAACCTCAAAGTTAAATGACTCAGCCAATGCAGGAGATAATTTAGCATAGGCTTCCTGTGCACTTCTAAGTCCTAAAGCAATAAAACCACCTGCGTAGCAGCCATCATGCATAACATCGACAGTAATAGCGCTGCCGGCATCCACGACAACACCTTCATCGATTGCCTCGCATGCCATGATTCTATCAATTCCCATTGAAGGATAATATTTTTTAAAATCTACACATATACTGATATCAATCCAATTTTCCAGCGATCTCAGGAGAGGCAATATTTTTGCATTGACACAAATATAATAAATGGTTTCAACATACTCAGCAGGATTAAAATCTTCAATACTTTGTTTTGAATACTCGCCCTCACAATCCCAATCTACCGTGGTATTGCCAATATCACATAATATCATACTGCTTCCTTCGCCATCGGGTGGCATTTTAATACCGTTTCGTGTAGATTGTGTTTTTGTACATGGGTATATATTTGCGTAGTCAACAAAGATGCATGTCCAAGTAGTTCTTGTACAACTCTCAAATCAGCACCGCCCAAGATAAGACCGGTTGCATACGAATGACGTAGAGTATGAGGAGAGGTACCTAAATATTTTTGACAAATTTTGAATGCCGAAATACGGCTTAACGGCTCGCCTCGATAATTTAGCCACAATGCATTGTGTCTAAACGGCTTTGCGTCTTGGTAGTGTCTTAATGCAGTAAGCGCTTCTTGAGCGATAGGAATGTAGCGCTCTTTATCCCCTTTTCCATGACGAACGCGAAGCCACTGTTCTTGAATGTCTTCTTCTCTTACTTCCAAACATTCACTGATGCGCGTTCCCGTAGCATATAAAAAGACGATCAAAGCATAATCCCGCATTCCTATCCAGTTACTTTTATCAATCAAACCAAGTGACTCCATGATCGATTCATAGGGTACATATTTCGGCAATGTTTTGGGAAGTTTTGAAAGAGAAAATTTTGAAAGGGTCGAATCAAACTGATACCGATGACAAAAATCCAAAAAGGAATTCAGTGCTGAGAGTTTTCGATTAAGCGTTCGTTTATTTTGAATAGAAGAAAGGGCTTGAAAAATTAATACAGAGTCCAAATCAATCAATGCCGCAGAAGCAGTCGATTCGATTTCATAGAGATCGCTGCGATAGGCACTCACCGTTTTCGCACTTAACGATCGAATAATCGTTATGTACTCTAAAAAGGCTTCAAGCTCTTTGGACATTATTTGATCGAAATATACCGATCGTCAAAATAAAATCGGTCATTACCAACAAAAACAGTATCATGATCCATATCAATATCATACACATCATAAGCAAGAAGGTTTTTTGTCAATGCGATCATATAACCTTCGCGTTCCAAAACATAAACACGGTCATTTTGAACACTGATCCCTACAAAATGGGCAAATGGAAATTTCTGTTTCCCTTTAAATTGTAACGTAGGACTTAGCGCTATTACTTCACCTTGCTTTGTTGTTAACCAGATACCTTCTGCCGTGTAGGCAATGTCACGTATCTCATATTTTTCACGCTGTTCTTTTTCCGATAATGCCAATATCCCATTTCCGGTTGAGGCCACCATATTGTTTTCAATAACATTGAGATAGGTAACGTTATTAAAATACTCTTCAGAGCCAACAATAATAGAGCGCAGGACTTGCTTATTCGCAATATTCACAATAACAATTTTCCCATCGAGTCCTAAAAACAAGGCTAAATCTTTTAAAAAGTATGGATTCGCAATACGGGCATCGACAGCAATAGGTGCACTGGAAGTTTCTTTAAATGTCATTTTTTTTGCTTGGAGAGAGTACAACGCCATTTCATTATTACTAAAGAGTATGGCCACCGTATCCTCTTGAATGCTCGCAGCAGCAACGGTTCTGTTCAATTCTAAAATAACACGCTCACCTGTTGCATCTTCTGGAAACAGTTCAAGATTGTTGTCCCTATTTTGGGTGATAACCCAACCGCCGCTAAGATTAATTAAACGATTTTCATTGGAGATTTTGAGGGATTTTTCTCCCTCTTTTGTCAAAATATGCCCGTTTTCAAGAACAGCAGCCGATTGTGAAAGCTGATCGATAGAAGCACTTAATCGTCCAGCATTTCTCCATTCACCTTTTACATTTTCAGGCTTATACACCTCTTTATGGGAACATCCTGCAATAAACAGTGTACTGCAAACACTCAATCCCGCTAAAAAATATTTCATTGCTTAACTCCAAAATGGCTTAACATTTGTGCCGTAGGATACACTGCAGAATCTTCTTTTATCAACGCCAATTTATTGTGCGCAGATTGAATGTCCCCTTTTTGAATCAATATCACCGCCAGTTCAATCAACGCCATATCTTGATAAATTGCGTCTTGTTTCTTCGTATAATTTTCCAAAGCAGTGTGATCGTTCTTCAAAACAGCCGTTTCATAGGCTGCCATATCCGCCACTTCAAGAGATTGAGATTTTTGAAGAGATTCAAGCGATTTCATGTCGCTTTCTTTAATCGCTTTGGATAAGCTGTACAATTCATACAACAAGCTATTTTCCTGACTCAGAGTTTTGAGCGCTTCTTTATCCGCAGGATTAGAGAGTAACGTATTCAAAGCTGTATTGGAGCTCTCAACCTTTGCTTGATCATAAGCTTGATACGCGATAGATCCGCCAACTACAAGTAATAGTGAGATAACAGATGCCATGAGAGGTTTTTGATATTTTTTAATAAAACGTTCTGTCCGTATCGCACTTTCAAAAAATTTTTCTTCTGAGTTTAGCTCGTCTTTAAGTGTTTGAATATTTTCTTTAGCCATCCACTCAATTTTTTGTGAATCGGTTAAATTGAGTGTTTTTAGAGCCAATGTTCGGTAAGTCGTCCCTTTGGTATTGAATAAAACCGAAAGATCAGCTTTTTTAGACCACTGCGTAATTTTATCTATTCCTACGGGAGAAATTTTAAAATCAATAAAAGTATGCTCAATTTCACTATCTTTTAAAAATTTGAGTGCTTTTTTGACAGAGTCACAGTTTTTAATCCCGTAAACAACTACCATGCTATCACTCTATAATTTTCGGAACAATAAAAAAATGGTCGCTTGCACGAGGTGCATGCGTCAAAATATCATCATTGACGGCTCGGTCAACGTATCCTTGATCCTCACGTAAATGCGTTGATGCATCGCTCATGATAAATGTTGGGTTAATCCCTTGGGTTGAGAGTTGTGAGAGATTGTCAACAAAGGAAACAATTTCGCTGAGTTGAGAAATCATCTCTTCTCTCTGTTCTTGTGGTATTTGTAGATAAGAAAGTTTTTCTAAGCGCTGTAAAAGATTTTCGTCTATTTTCACTGCTGGACCTTTGGTCTGAAATTTAATAACTTAATTGTAGCGAAAATATGGGTTTACTAAACTTTAACAATCTCTAAGTTATTATTATACTTTAACACAATTAACAGGAATGACAGGAACCCATATGAGCCTTAAAGAAAATATTCAAACGCTTAAAGATGAGCTAAACTCCGAAGAAAAATTTTTTGAAAGTGCAATACGAACGGAACGTTTCGTCAAAAAGTATCAGAAGCCTCTAATGGCATCCGTTATCTCCTTATTGCTCGTTGTTGCCGGAGCTATTGCTTATCAGGCCTACGATCAA
>PDVJ01000219.1_pt1 | contig 17844 bp, 15 predicted proteins | sample 1369811 | NCBI WGS metagenome assembly PDVJ01 (sample SAMN07795376, study PRJNA414565) | Alkali sediment metagenome, whole genome shotgun sequencing project. | reverse complement strand
ATGCTCAGGGACACGTTGACGGCGATGTTGCGGCCGGTGGTCGAGAGCCTTGGCTATGTGCTGTGGGAACTCGAGTGCGCCCCCGGGAAGGGCAACGGCTACGTGCGGCTGTTCATCGACGCGGACGCCGGCATTACGGTCGACGACTGCGAGCGGGTGAGCCGGGCGGTGAGCGAATTGCTCGACGCCGAGGACCCGGTGCCGTGGCAGTACAGGCTCGAGGTGTCCTCGCCCGGGTTCGACCGTCCGCTCAGGACGCCGGAGCATTTTGCGCCGTATCTAGGCGAGGCCGTGTTTGTGGAGCTGGCCCAGCCGCTGGACGGCAAGCGGCGGTTCCTGGGTCCGCTCGCCGCGGCAGGGGCCGAGACGATCGAGGTGGAAGTGGACGGTCGGCGTTGCGTGCTGCCGATCGCCGGAATTCGCAAGGCGCACCTGGCGCCACAAGCCTGATCCCCGCATGGCGGGAGGACGACAGATGAACAAAGAGATCCTGCTGGTCGTGGACGCCGTCTCGAACGAGAAGGGCGTCGAAAAGGAAATCATCTTCGAAGCCCTTGAGGCGGCGCTCGCGTCGGCCACGCGCAAGAAGTACGGCGAGGACATCGACGTGCGGGTGGCCATCAACCGCAAGACCGGCGAGTACGATACGTTCCGCCGCTGGAAGGTGTTCGCCGACGATTCCACCGAACTCGAGTTCCCCGAGAAGGAATTGCGGCTCGACGACGCGGTCGACGTCACAGCCGATGCCGAGATTGGCGGCTACGTCGAAACGCCGCTCGAGTCGGTCGCCTTCGGCCGCATCGCGGCGCAGACCGCGAAGCAGGTCATCGTGCAGAAGGTGCGCGAGGCGGAGCGCGCGCAGGTCGTCGAGCAGTACAAAGGCCGCATCGGCACGCTCGTCTCGGGCCTCGTCAAGCGCGTCGACCGCAACGGGATATTCGTCGACCTCGGCGGAAATGCCGAAGGCTTCATCTCTCGCGAACAGATGATCCCGCGCGAACCCGTGCGCACCCAGGACCGCATCAAGGCCTACCTGAAGGACGTGCGGACCGAGCCGCGTGGACCGCAGCTGTTTCTCTCGCGCACCGCGCCCGAGTTCCTGATCGAGCTCTTCAAGCTCGAGGTCCCCGAAGTGGGGCAGGGCCTGATCAGCATCCTCGGCGCCGCTCGTGATCCGGGCGCCCGCGCCAAGATCGCCGTGCGCAGCAACGATCCGCGCATCGACCCGGTCGGTGCCTGCGTCGGCATGCGCGGCTCGCGCGTGCAGGCGGTCTCCAACGAGATCGCGGGCGAGCGCGTGGACATCATTCCCTTCGACGACAACTCGGCGCAGTTCGTCATCAACGCGATGGCGCCCGCCGAGGTCAGTTCGATCGTGGTGGATGAGGAAGCCCACAGCATGGACATCGCGGTGGCGGAGGAAAAGCTGTCGCAGGCGATCGGCCGCGGCGGGCAGAACATCCGCCTCGCGAGCGAGCTCTCGGGCTGGAAGCTCAACATCATGAGCGAGCAGGCCGCGGAGGAGAAGAGCGATTCCGAGCAGCGCGAGCTGCGCGAGCTCTTCATGAAGCAGCTCGACGTGGACGAGGACGTCGCCGCCATCCTGGTCGGCGAGGGATTCTCGAGCATCGAGGAAATCGCCTACGTGCCGCAGTCCGAACTTGCCGGCATCGAGGAGTTCGACGAGACGATCATCCTGGAGCTGCGCAACCGCGCTCGTGACGTGCTGCTGACGCAGGCGATCGCCACCGAGGAGACCATCGAGTCGGCCGAGCCAGCCCAGGACCTGCTCGATCTCGAGGGCATGGACGAGGACCTGGCCGGCGAACTCGCGCGGCACGGCATCGTCACGCGCGAGGATCTCGCCGAGCAGTCCGTGGACGATCTGGGCGAGATTTCCGAACTGGACCCGCAGCGCGCAGGCGAGTTGATCCTGGCCGCGCGCAAGCATTGGTTCGAGCAGAGTCAGCAGGTCTGACCGGAGGTACCCCATGGCGGAAGTCACGGTCAGTCAATTCGCCGAGGTTCTGAAGGTCCCTGTCGAGAAGCTGATCACACAGCTCGACGAGGCCGGGATCAAGGTTTCCGGCGCCGATGACGTCATCAGCGACGAATCCAAGATGGAGCTTCTCACGCACCTGCGCCGCGCCCACGGCCGCGAGGAAGACGCGGCCGCCCCACGCAAGATCACTCTGAAGCGCAAGGCGCAGCAGGAAATCAAGGTGGCGTCGGTGCAGGGCCGTGCCCGCACGGTCTCCGTGGAGGTACGCGCCAAGAAGACGTATCTGAACCGCACCGTGCTCGAGGAAGAGCAGCGGCAGCGCCAGGACGAGCTCGACCGCGTGCGCCAGGCCGAAGAGGCCGTGCGGCTCGAGGCCGAGAGACTCGAGGCCGCCAGACGGAGAGTCGCGATCGCGAACGCCTAGAGCGCGAGCGCGCCGAGGCGGAGCGCCGCGCGGCGGAACCGGCGCGTCCGGCGCCCGTCGTCAAGCCGCGGGCCGCGGCCGAGCCCGAGCTGCGCAAGGGCTCGACCAAGTATGGCCGCCAGGAACTGCACGTCGGGGGCGACGCGAGCGCACGGTTCAAGAAGCGGCAGCAGTCGAGCCGGCACCGCCGGCCGGTGCAGGTCAGCGTCGACTCCCGCCACGGGTTCGAGCTTCCTACGGCGCCGGTCAAGCGCGACGTGCAGCTGCCGGAGACCATCACCGTCGGCGAGCTCGCTGCGCGCATGGCGGTCAAGGCCAACGAAGTCATCAAGACGATGATGAAGATGGGCGTGATGGCCACCATCAACCAGCCCATCGACCAGGATACGGCGCAGCTCGTGGTCGAGGAGTTCGGCCACAGCGCGGTGCGGATCAAGGAAAGCGCGCTCGAGGACCAGCTGCAGTCGTCCGCAGCCGAGATCGAGTCGCTGCCACGTCCGCCCGTTGTGACGATCATGGGTCACGTCGACCATGGCAAGACGTCGCTGCTCGACTACATCCGCCGCACGAAGGTTGCCGCGGGAGAGGCGGGCGGCATCACGCAGCACATCGGCGCCTACCAGGTCGAGACCGGGAAGGGCCTGATCACGTTCATCGATACTCCGGGCCACGCCGCGTTCACGGCGATGCGTGCCCGCGGTGCGAACGTCACGGACATCGTGATTCTGGTGGTCGCCGCGGACGACGGCGTGATGCCGCAGACGGTCGAGGCGATCCAGCATGCGCGCGCGGCGCACGTGCCGATCGTGGTCGCCGTCAACAAGATGGACAAGGGCGATGCGGATCCCGACCGGGTGAGGAACGACCTCGCCAAGCACAACGTGATTCCGGAGGACTGGGGTGGCGACACGCTGTTCGTGCACGTCTCGGCGCGCACTGGCGACGGCATAGACAAGCTGCTCGAGACGATCCTGCTGCAGGCCGAGGTGCTCGACCTCAAGGCGCCGCGCGACGGTCTCGCCATTGGCGTCGTCCTGGAGTCTGCGATCGAGAAGGGCCGCGGCCCGGTCGCCACCGTCCTCGTCAAGCGCGGCACGCTCAAGGCCGGCGACCCGATCATCGCGGGCCAGGAGTTCGGCCGCGTGCGCGCGCTGTTCGACGCGACCGGCAAGCAGGTGGAGTCCGCCGGGCCGGCCGTGCCGGTGGCGGTGCTCGGTCTTTCGGACGCGCCGAACGCCGGCGACGACCTGCTCGCGGTCGAAAGCGAGCGCAAGGCCCGTGAAGTCGCGCTCTATCGCCAGGGCAAGTTCCGCGACGTGCGGCTTGCCGGCGCTGCGAAGAAGGCGGAGGACGTCTTCTCGCAGATGGGCGAGGCCGCGGGCGAGACCGTGGCAGTCATCGTCAAGGCGGACGTGCAGGGCAGTTCCGAGGCGCTGCGCGACGCGCTTTCGAAACTCTCAACCGACGAGGTCGCCGTCAAGGTCATCGCGAGCGGCGTAGGCGGCATCACCGAGTCCGACGTGACGCTGGCGGCGGCCTCGCGGGCCCGCATCATCGGCTTCAACGTTCGAGCCGACGGCTCCGCGCGCAGTGCGATGAAGGAAACCGGCGTCGAGGTGAACTACTACAGCATCATCTACGAGGCGATCGACGACATAAAGGCCGCCATGACCGGCCTGCTGAAGCCGGAAATCAAGGAGCAGATCATGGGGCTCGCCGAGGTGCGCGAGGTCTTCCGCTCGAGCAAGTTCGGCACGGTTGCCGGGTGCCTGGTCGTCGAAGGCTTCATCAAGCGCGGCAACCCCGTGCGCGTGCTGCGCGACAACGTCGTCATCCACCAGGGCGAGCTCGACTCGCTGCGTCGCTTCAAGGATGAGGCCGGCGAGGTCCGGGCGGGCACCGAGTGCGGCATCGGCGTGCGCAACTACAACGACATCCGCGCGGGCGACCAGATCGAATGCTTCGCCAGGGTCGAGGTCGCACGAAACGTGTGACGTACCGGCATGCCGCGTGAAGTTCCCCGGGCGAGGCGCGTCGCCGAGCAGGTGCAGCGCACCGTCTCGGAGCTGCTGCGGCGCGAGATTCGCGACCCACGCCTGAAGCCGGTGACCGTGACGCACGTCCGCGTGTCGCCAGACCTGTCGCACGCGTGGGTGCAGTACACGCTGCTGACCGGCGACGCGCACGACCCGCTGCAGCAGGAGATCCTGGAAGAGGCGGCACGCTACCTGCGCGGGCCGCTCGGCCGCATGCTGCGGCTGCGCGTGGCACCCCACCTGCATTTCCAGCCGGATGACGAACTGGAGCGTGGCAATCGCCTCGACGACCTGATCACCAGGGCGGTGCGCGCAGATCGTGAACGCACCCCGGGCGAGGGTGAGGTGCCCGAGGACGAGGAACGGTGAGCGCCGGCCTGGCTGCACGCAGCCGCTGGCACGACGTGGACGGAATCGTGCTGCTCGACAAGCCGCCCGGCATGAGTTCCAACCAGGCCCTGCAACGCGTGCGGCGCCGCCTGCTCGCAGCGAAAGGCGGTCACGCCGGTACGCTCGACCCGATGGCTACCGGCATGCTCCCGCTCTGCTTCGGGCACGCCACCAAGGCCTGTGGCCAGTTGCTCGGCTCCGCGAAATGCTATCGGGCCACTCTGCGGCTCGGTTCTGCGACCGACACGGGCGATGCGGAAGGCGGCGTGATTCGCGAGGCCGCGGGCTGGACGAGCGGCTGGTCGCGTCCGTGCTGGCCGGGTTCGTTGGGGACCGCCAGCAGGTCCCGCCGATGTACTCGGCGCTCAAGCGGGATGGTCGGCCCCTGTACGAACTCGCGCGCGCGGGCCTGGAGGTCGTGCGCCAGGCGCGCCATATCCACAGCGACCGGCTGCGGCTGGTCGCGCTGTCGGCAGGCGACCTCGAGTTCGAGGTCGTCTGCTCCAAGGGCACGTACGTACGTGTGCTGGGCGAGGAGATCGCCGCCGCGCTCGGCACCTGCGGGCATCTCGTTGCGCTGCGCCGGGTCTGGGTAGCGCCTTTCGCCAGTGCGCCAATGGTGACGCTCGACGAAATCGAGCGATCGACGGCCGGGAACGGCTCCGCGCTCCATCGGCCCGCATGGCTGCAGCCCGTCGACCTGCCGTTTCGTGACCGGCCCCGCATCGAACTCGATCCCGCCCAGGCCCTGCACCTGCGCCAGGGGCGGGTCCTGCGCGCCCCGGAGGACGCCCCGGCATCGGCCGGCACGCCGGCCTACGGTCCCGATGGCGGGTTCCTCGGGCTGGTCACGGTCGGCGTCGACGGCTTGATCAAGATCGAGCGTCTGTTCGTGAGCGGCGCTGCCGGTTCGACCCAGCCTGCGACTTTCACTTGAGATCCGGGCCTCCAGACAGGTAAAATGCGCGGCTCAATTCAAGGGCCTACAAGGTTTCGAGGTTTTCCAACGATGGCACTGTCCACCGAGCGCAAGGGCGAGATCGTCGGCGACTATCGCCGCAGCAGCAACGACACCGGGTCGCCGGAAGTCCAGATCGCTCTGCTGTCCGCGCGCATCAACGAACTCGGCGAGCATTTCGCGACGCACAAGCGCGACCATTCGTCGCGTCGCGGCCTGCTGAAGCTCGTCACGCAGCGCCGCAGCCTTCTCGACTACCTGAAGGCCTCTGACCCCACCCGCTACCAGGAAGTAGTGAGCCGGCTCGGCCTGCGACGCTGACTCTCCCGACATCCGGCCCGCATTGCGGGCCGGATTCGTTTCTGCACCCCCAAACCCCATTGCAGCACGGGACACCATCGTGAACGTCCACAAGAAGACTTTTCAGTACGGTCCGCATTCCGTCACCATCGAGACCGGCCGCCTCGCGCGCCAGGCTGACGGTGCAGTCCTGGTTTCCATGGGCGACACCGTCGTCCTGGTCACAGCCGTAGGTCGCAAGAACGCCGACCCGAACAAGGATTTCTTCCCGCTGACCGTCAACTACGTCGAGAAGACCTATGCCGCGGGCCGGATCCCCGGCGGCTTCTTCAAGCGTGAAGGCCGGCCGTCGGAGAAGGAGACACTCACCTCGCGGCTGATCGACCGCCCGATCCGTCCGCTGTTCCCGGAGGGCTTCTACAACGAGGTGCAGGTCGTACCGACCGTGGTCTCGCTGGACCCTGAGATCGACTCCGACATTCCGGCGATGCTCGGCGCATCCGCCGCGCTGGCCCTGTCAGGAATCCCTTTCAAGGGGCCGATCGGGGCCGCGCGCGTCGGTTACATCGACGGGAAGTACGTGCTCAACCCGGCTGCCGCCAGCCTCAAGACTTCGAAGCTCGACCTCGTCGTCGCCGGCACCGCCGACGCCGTGCTCATGGTCGAGTCCGAGGCAAAGATGCTCTCCGAGGAGATCATGCTCGGGGCCGTGGTGTTCGGGCACGAACAGATGCAGGTCGCGATCAAGGCGATCAAGGAACTGGCGGCCGAGGCGGGCAAGCCGGCCTGGGATTGGACCCCTCCGGCCGAGGACGCGGCGCTCGTCGCGGCGGTTGCCGCACAGGCCGAGGCCGAACTCGGCAAGGCGTACAGCATCACCGAGAAGCAGGCGAGGTATGCGCGCGTAGGCGAGATCAAGAAGGCTGCCGTGGCAGCGCTGGCGTCGGGCGATGCGCCGAAGTTCGATGCCCGCAAGGTTGCCGACGAGATCGGCCGCCTGGAGTACAACATCGTCCGCCGTCGCATCCTGGCCGGCGAGCCGCGCATCGACGGGCGCGACATGCAGACGGTGCGCAAGATCACGGTCCAGACCGGCGTGCTGCCCCGCACCCACGGTTCGGCGCTTTTCACGCGTGGCGAGACGCAGGCGCTCGTCACGACGACACTCGGCACCGGACGCGACGCGCAGATCATCGACGCACTTGCGGGCGAGCGCAAAGAGCCGTTCATGATGCACTACAACTTCCCGCCGTTCTCGGTGGGTGAGACGGGCATGATGGGCTCGCCGAAGCGCCGCGAGATCGGGCACGGCAACCTCGCGCGTCGTGGCGTGAGCGCCGTGATGCCCGACATGACGTCGTTCCCTTACATCATCCGCGTGGTGTCGGAGATCCTCGAGTCGAACGGGTCGAGCTCGATGGCATCGGTTTGCGGCACCAGCCTGGCGCTGATGGACGCGGGCGTGCCGCTCAAGGCGCCGGTGGCCGGTGTGGCGATGGGCCTCGTGCTCGAGGGCGGCAAGTTCCAGGTGCTCACCGACATTCTCGGCGACGAGGACCACCTCGGCGACATGGACTTCAAGGTCGCGGGGTCGGCGGAGGGCGTGACCGCCCTGCAGATGGACATCAAGATCGAGGGCATCACGCGCGAGATCATGCAGGTCGCGCTCGAGCAGGCACACAAGGCCCGCCTGCACATCCTCGGCGAGATGGCCAAGGTGATCACCAGCGCCCGCCCGAACATGTCCGAGTGGGCGCCGACCATCATCACCATGAAGATCGACCCGGAGAAGATCCGCGAGGTCATTGGCAAGGGTGGTGCGGTCATCCGCGGCATCACGGAGGAGACCGGCGCCACGATCGACATCGAGAATGACGGCACGGTCAAGATCGCGTCTGTGAATGGCGCGGCCGGCCGTGAAGCCCAGAAGCGAATCGAGTTGATCACCTCCGAGGTCGAGGTCGGCGCGGTCTACGAGGGTAAGGTCGTGCGCCTGATGGACTTCGGCGCGTTCGTGCAGATTCTGCCGGGCAAGGACGGCCTGGTGCACATCTCACAGATCTCCGAGGAGCGCGTCGAGCGAGTGAGCGACAAGCTCAACGAAGGCGACGTCGTGCGTGTGAAGGTGCTCGAGGTCGACCGCCAGGGTCGCGTGCGGTTGTCGATGAGGAACGTCGACGCCTGAGGTCCGGAGCGACGGCCGATCGGTTGGCGGTCAGGGGATGCCCGGCGGAGCCGGGCGGCCCACTCGCGTCGTGCAGCCGCTGATCACTGATCGGGAACTGGTTTCCCTGCTCAGTCCTTGTCCTCACGGACCCACGGCCGTGGAATCCGGTTGAACACCTCTTCCTGCAGCGCCTTCCAGCGCTGGTAGTTTTTCTGTGCGACCGCGGTGACCGTCTCGACCGGGTCGATGCCCACGACGTTCTTGAATCTCTCGCGCAGTTCACGCTGCTCGCGGGCGAACTGCTGGATGCTCTCATCGAGGTAACGGCCGACGAAATCGTGCAGCCCGCTGCCGTAGGTGCGGATAACCTGCGAAAGGAAGTCGCGGCTCATGAGCGACTCGCCGGCGCCTTCCTGCTCGGCAATCACCTGCAGAAGGATGCTGCGCGTGATGTCCTGCTGGGACTTGCGGTCCAGCACGACGAAATCTACCCGCTCAACGACGAGGCGGCGCACGTCCGCCAGCGTGACATAGCGGCTCTCGACAGTGTCGTAGAGGCGCCGGTTCGGGTACTTGCGGATGACGCGGGGTGAGTTCTTGCCGCCCTCGGCTGCCTGGGCCCCGGTCTTCGCCCGTTTCGTCTTCGCTCTGGTCGCCATTGTCATTGATTCCTGTACCTGCGCTTCTTACGGCAGAAGCGGTGCCATTCGCGAAGCCAGCCCGGCCAGGCGCTCCGGATGCCAGTTGGATACCGCCCATTCCCAAACCGCGGGAACGTCGCCCCGTGCCAGCTCCGGCGGAGGCGTTTGTCCGAGAAACTCGAGTGCTGCTACCGCCAGTCGTGCGGGCGACGCTTGCATCAGCCCGGGCGCATCTTCGGACTTTGAAAGCTTAAGGCCGTCGCGGCCCACGGCAAGTGGGACGTGCATGTATGTGACCGACGGCAAACCGAGGGATTGCTGCAGCAGGATCTGCCGCGGCGTGCTCGAAAGGAGGTCTGCTCCCCGGACTATGTCCAAAATTCCCTGCTCCGCGTCGTCCACGACGACGGCAATCTGGTAGGCATAAAGGCCGTCGCGGCGCCTCAGCACGAAATCCCCGACACTTTGCGCGACGTTGATGGCCTGCGGTCCCTGGACACGGTCCATGAATGCGACAAGGCGGTCGGGCACCCTGAGTCGGATCGCCGCGCTCCCGGGCGCGTCACCTGAAACCGCCAGGCACGAGGGAGGGTGGAACAGCTCGTCGCCTGGCTCGCGGCACAGGTTTTCCGGCAAGGCGGCCAGCGCCGACCGGGTACATGAGCAATCCCTGAGCCGGCCGTCCCGAGCGAGGCGCTCGAGCGCGGCGCGATAGGCCTCGAGTCGCGTGCTCTGCCGCAGCACCGCCCCGTCCCAGTGCAGCCCCAGTCGATCCAGCGTGACGAGGATATCGTCCGCAGCTCCCGGCCTTTCGCGCGGTGGATCGAGGTCCTCGATCCGGAGCAGCCATTCTCCCCGGCGCGCGCGGGCTTCGAGCCAGCTGGCGGCCGCGGCGACCAGCGACCCGAAATGCAGAGGCCCGCTCGGTGACGGCGCGAATCGCCCCCGGTACGGCCGGGCCGGCTCAACGGTACCAGTCGTCGCGATCGCCGAACTGCTTTTCGCGCCGCTCACGGCGTTCCTGCGCCTCGACGCTCAGCGTGGCGACGGGGCGGGCCTCGAGCCGCTTGACCCCGATCGGCTCGCCTGTCTCGAGACAGTAACCGTAAGAGCCGTCCTCGATCCGCTTCAGCGCTTCGTCGATCTTGCGGATGAGCTTGCGCTCCCGGTCCCGCGTGCGAAGTTCGAGACTGAACTCGGATTCCTGGGTCGCGCGGTCGTTGGGATCGGGGAAGTTCGACGCCTCGTCCTTCATGTGCAGCATCGTTCGGTCCACTTCCTGCATCAGGTCCTGCTTCCAGCTGGAGAGGATGTAGCGGAAGTGGTCGAGCTGCTGCTTGCTCATGTACTCCTCGCCCTTGCGGGGAACGTACGGCTCGACATTTCGTGGCCCGGAAAGCAGGCTCATTCCGGAACGCAGGTCCTCCAACGGCCGCGGAGGCTGGACAGTCTTGATGATCGGGCCGGGCGGGGGCGTCGCAACCTGGTCCCGTGGAACCGGCTTCGCCGAAGCCTTCAACACCGCGGCCTTCGCGGCCGGAGCCTTGGCAACCGCGGCCTTCCCAACCACTGCCTTCGCAACAGGGGCCTTCGCAACCACAGCCTTCGCAACAGGGGTCTTCGCAACAGCGGCCTTGGTCGCTGCGGTCCTGGCGGGAGCCGGAACTGCCACTGCCTTCGAGGCCGGCTTCATGGCAACGGACCTGGCCTTGACCTTGGCCGCCGGCCTCCCGGCAGGCTTGGCAGCCGTCTTGGCGGAAACTGTCTTCTTGGGCCTGGTCGGCTTGGCAGACGGTTTCTTCGCAGGCATCTAGCGGCTCCGGGGGGGAAGATCGAAGGGAGCGGGATTATACAGACCGCGGGCGGCTGGTCCACCCATCCGGCATCGCACCCCGCGGCCGGCCGCCATCGCGTGGCAGCACGCTTCCCGGTGCTGTGAGACAGGCCGCTTTCTTTTACACTTGCGCACCCTCCTCGAGCCCCTTCCCTTGCGGGTGAACGATGCGCCTGACCAAGATCAAGCTGGCCGGATTCAAGTCCTTCGTCGACCCGACCACGATCAGCCTGCCGAGCAGCCTGGTGGGCGTGGTGGGGCCCAACGGTTGCGGCAAGTCGAACATCATCGACGCGGTGCGCTGGGTTATGGGCGAGATCTCGGCGAAGCACCTGCGCGGCGACTCGATGGCCGACGTCATCTTCAACGGCTCCGCCTCGCGCAAGCCGGTCGGTAGCGCCTTCGTCGAACTCGTCTTCGACAATTCCGACGGCAAGCTCGGCGGCGAGTACGCGAGCTATGCCGAGGTTTCGCTCAAACGCCTGGTCTCCCGCGACGGCACGTCGACGTACTTCCTGAACGGCGTTCGCTGCCGTCGCAAGGACATCACGCAGCTGTTCCTCGGTACCGGCCTCGGTTCGCGCAGTTATGCGATCATCGAGCAGAACATGATCTCGCGCGTCGTCGAGGCGAAGACCGACGAGATGCGGGCATTTCTGGAGGAGGCTGCCGGGATTTCGCGCTACAAGGAGCGGCGTCGCGAGACCGAGAGCCGCATCGCGCACACGCGTGAGAACCTCGCTCGCCTCAGCGACCTGCGCGACGAGGTCGAGAAGCAGTTGCGGCACCTGCAGCGCCAGGCCGCGACTGCGCGCCGTTACCAGGTCCTCAAGCAGGAGGAGCGCCAGCTGCAGGCGGAGTTGCTCGCCCTGCGCCTGCGCGAGGTCGAGTCCGCGCCAGGCGATAATGGGCGAGCGCGACCTGGTCCTGCAGTCCGCCCTGGCCGAACAGCGTTCCGTGGAGGCGGCCATCGAGCGTGCGCGGCGCGACCACGACTCGCACGGTGAAGCGCTCGCGGAGGTACAGGGTCGCTACTACCAGGTCGGTGCCGAGATATCGCGCAGCGAGCAGGCGATGGAGCATGCCCGCGAGATCCGCAGCCGGCAGCGCCAGGAACTCGAGCAGATTGCGCAGGGCCTGCAGGAGGCCGGCGCGCATCGCGTTCGGGACGCCGAGCAGGCGGCGGCGCTCGAGATCATGCTGGGCGAGCTCGGCCCCACGCTCGAGGCGGCCCGCGTCGCCGAAGAAGACTCGAGCGCGCGGCTGGCCGAGTCGGAAGCCGCGATGCAGGCGTGGCAGGAGCACTGGGAGTCATTCAACCAGTCACTGAGATCTGCGTCGTCCTCCGCCGAAGCCGAGCGCGCACGGCTGGGCGAGATGGACAACCAGCTCAGCCGCCTCGTGATGCAGCGCGAGCGCGCGACCCAGGAGCACGGTGCCCTGTCAGCCGCCGACGTCGCGGCGAAGCTTGCCGAGATCGAGCGCTCGGAAGCCGACGCACGAGCAGGCCTCGAGGCGGCACGGGAGCGGATCGGCGAGCTGGTTGCCTCGCTGCAGTCGCAGCGTGCCAGCGAGCGCGAACTCGCCGAGGCTGCGCAGGCGGCACGGCGCGAAACCCAGGAAGTCGAGGGCCGCATCGTTTCGCTCGAAGCGTTGCAGCGCGCGGCACTGGGGCAAGGGCAGGGCAAGGTCGTCGACTGGCTCAAGTCGCGCGGGCTCGACGGGAATCAACGACTCGCGCAACAGCTGTCGGTGGATTCCGGATGGGAACGCGCGGTCGAGACGGTGCTCGGATCCTACCTCGAGGCAGTATGCGTCGAGTCGATCGACGACGTCGCAGGAACCCTCGAGAGCCTGGCCTCCGGCACGGTGACGTTTCTTGAAGCCGGGCAGGGCCCGGCGAGCAGCGGCCGTGACGCGGGTTCGCTGCGCTCGCGTGTACAGGGGCCTGGCGGCATCGACGCGCTGTTCGACGGGATCGTTGCCACCGATTCGCTTGCCGAGGCGCTTGCGGTACGCCGGCAGTTAACGGGCGGGCAGTCCGTCATCACGCGACAGGGAATCTGGATCGGCCCGGACTGGCTGCGCGTCAGCCGTGACCGCGACGCGCACGAAGGCGTGATAGAACGCGAGCACGATCTCAGGCGCCAGCGTTCCGAGCTCGAGCGGCTGCAATCGCGCCATCGCGAGCTCGACCTGCAGCTCGAGGCGGAACGCGCCGGCGTACGCGACACCGAGGATCGCCTCGCTTCGGAACAGGCTCATCTGACGCAGACCGGCGCAATGCACATGTCGCTGCGCTCGCAGTTCGACAGCCTGCGCGCACGCTCCGAGCAGCGCAGCGCGCGCATGCAGCAGCTCGCCGGCGAGCTCGCCGAACTCGAAGGCGCGCTCGAGGTTGCCAACGCCGGCAATCGCTCCACGCGCGGCCGGTTGCAGGAAGCCATCGAGGCCATGGCCGGGCTGGAGGAGCGGCGCAAGGAACTCGAGTCGGACCGGGAGGCCTTGCGCCAGCGGCTTGCGGCAGCGCGCGGCTTCGCCGAGGAGCATCGTAACGTCGCACGCGAGGTCGCAATCCGCGTCGAATCGCGCCGTGCGAGTCACGAGTCGCTGCTGGCCGGCATCGCACGACTCGATGGGCAGATGGCGCAGTTCGCTGCCCGTCGCACCGACCTCGAGGCGGAACTCGCGGCGGGAGAAGCGGCGGAGGGCGGACTGCGGCAGACGCTCGAAACGGCGCTGCAGGTAAGGGTTGCGGTCGAGGATGAGCTGGCAGGCGCTCGGCGCAGGATGGAGGCCGTGGATGCCAGCCTGCGGCAGCTCGACGAGCGTCGCATGGGCACCGAGGCCGCCGTTCAGGAGGCACGCGACCTGCTCGAAAACGTCCGGTTCTCGGTGCAGGAGCTCAGGGTGCGTCGTGAAACGCTGCTCGAGCAATTCGCCGCCACGCGTCTCGAGCTGCAGGATGTGGTTGCCGCGCTCGTGGCCGAGGCCAGCGTCGCAGGCTGGGAGATCCGGCTCGCGGAGACCTCGGAGAAAATTGAGCGCCTCGGACAGGTGAACCTCGCGGCCATCGACGAGTTCAAGGAGCAGTCGGAGCGCAAGGAGTACCTCGACCGCCAGTTCACGGACCTGAATGACGCGCTCGCGACGCTCGAGGACGCGATGCGCAAGATCGATCGCGAGACACGCAGCCGCTTCCAGGACACTTTCGACCGCGTCAATGCGGGCCTCAAGGACAAGTTCCCCCGCCTGTTCGGCGGCGGCCACGCCTACCTGGAACTCGTCGGCGAGGACGTGCTCGAGTCCGGCGTCGCCATCATGGCGCGTCCGCCCGGCAAGCGGAACAGTTCGATCAGCCAGCTCTCCGGCGGCGAGAAGGCGCTGACCGCGGTGGCCCTCGTGTTTTCGATCTTCGAGCTCAATCCCGCGCCTTTCTGCCTGCTGGACGAAGTCGATGCGCCGCTCGACGAGAACAACGTCGGACGCTTCTGCGAGATCGTCAGGGAGATGTCGGGGCGCGTCCAGTTCGTGTTCGTCACGCACAACAAGTCGACGATGGAACTCGCGAACCAGCTGCTTGGCGTCACGATGCACGAGCCGGGGGTCTCGCGGCTGGTGACCGTGGACGTGGAAGAGGCCGTGCGTCTGGCTGCGGTCTGACGAGGAAAGATGTCGGAGCTGCGCTGGATACTGCTTGGAGCCGGCCTCGCGCTGATCGCGGGGATCTACCTCTGGGGCGTTCGGGCGCGGCGCATTTCGGCTGCTGCGGAACCGGCGCGTGCCGGCGTTTTCGAGCAGCCCCCGGCTTCCGAGCGCCTCGAGCCTGCGCGGATCGAGCCTCTCGTCGAATTCGAGGACGACGCGGGTGCGGACGGACAGCCGCTCGTGCCGGAGGTCGATGATGACGAGGACCTGCCGCCCGCTCACGCGCAGCCCGCGGTACGACGCGAACCGACACTCGGGCAGCGTCTTGTTACGCCTGAGCCGCAGACACAGCCGCAGTCGACGTTCGCGGAAGCGCGCGGACCGGAAGGTCGGAGCGAGGAGCCGGTGTCACGCGACCAGCCCGGGGCGCCCGAGGACTCCTCGCAGACCGCGGTCGTTGCGAGCGCGCAGCGTATCGTCGCCATCCGCGTCACTGCACCGTCGCCGTCCCGGTTCGAAGGCTCACTGCTGCAGGAGGCGCTCGCGGCCGAGGGTTTCGAATTCGGCCGGTATCAGGTATTCCATCGCCTCGACAAGACCGGCCGGCCCGTCATCAGCCTGGCGAGCCTGCGCGAGCCGGGAACGTTCGACCCGGCCACGATGGCCGGTGCGGCCTACGCCGGCGTCGCGCTGTTTTCAGTACTGCCGGGTCCGCTACCCGCCCAGCAGGCGTTCGAGGAATTGCTGGGAGTCGGGCGCTCGTTCGCGGGAAGGCTCGGCGGCAACCTGCAGGACGAGCGCGGCGCTCCGTTGAGCGTGCAAAGGGTCGCGCAGCTCCGCGAGGAAATGACCGGTCTTGACCGTAGCTGGGCCGGACGATCCGGCCGCTGAAGCGGGCGCGATGGCAGATAGCGTCGATCTGAAGCGCGCCGACGAACTTCGCCGGCAGATTGCGCACCACGACTACCGCTACTACGTCCTTGACGACCCCGAGGTCTCCGACGCGCGTTACGACGCGCTGATGCGTGAACTGCGCGAACTCGAGGCAGCACATCCGGAACTGGTGGTCGCCGACTCGCCGACTCGCCGCGTGGGCGGCACGCCATCCCGTGTGTTCGCCGAGATAGTCCATGCGGTACCGATGCTGTCGCTCGATAATGCCTTCGACGAGCAGGATGTGCTCGATTTCGACAGCAGGGTACGCGAACGGCTCGACGTCGAGCAGGTCGGGTATTCAGCGGAACCCAAGATCGACGGCCTCGCCATAAGCGTGCGCTACGAACGCGGGCGGCTGGTGCAGGCAGCGACGCGCGGCGACGGCGCCACGGGCGAGGACGTGACGGCCAACGTTCGCGCGATCCGTTCTGTGCCGTTGCAGCTGCTCGGGCGCCACGCCCCGGCGGTCCTCGAGGTCCGCGGAGAGGTCTTCATGACCCGCCGCTCGTTCGCGCAGCTGAACAGCAGACAGTCCGGCAAGGGCGACAAGACGTTCGCCAACCCACGCAACGCGGCAGCGGGCAGCCTGCGCCAGCTCGATCCACGCATTACGGCCAGTCGTTCGCTTGACCTGTATTTTTATGGCGTCGGCGCCGCCGAAGGCTTTTCCACGCCGCAGCGGCACAGCGAAGTGCTCGCGGTGCTGCGCCGCTTAGGCCTGCGCACCTGCCCCGAGATCGACGTGGTGCAGGGCGCCGCAGGCTGCCTCGAGTACTACGCGCGGATCGGTCGCCGACGCGACTCGCTCGGATACGACATCGACGGCGTCGTCTACAAGGTGGACCGTCTCGACTGGCAGCGCGACCTGGGGTTCGTCTCGCGCGCGCCGCGCTGGGCAGTGGCGCACAAGTTCCCGGCGCAGGAAGAGACCACGACGGTTCGGGACGTCGAGTTCCAGGTCGGCCGGACAGGAGCGCTGACGCCCGTCGCGCGACTCGAGCCGGTCTTCGTCGGCGGCGTCACGGTCAGCAACGTGACGCTGCACAACATGGACGAACTGGAACGCAAGGACATACGCATTGGTGACACGGTGGTGGTGCGAAGGGCGGGCGACGTCATTCCGGAAGTCGTGCGTGTCCTCCCGCAAATGCGGCCTTCCGACGCGCGCCACGTAGAACTGCCGCTGCATTGCCCTGTGTGCGGTTCGCGCGTGGTGCGCGATGAGGGCGAGGCGGTCGCGCGCTGCTCCGGCGGGCTGGTCTGCCTTGCCCAGCGTCGCGAGGCGCTGCGCCATTTCGCATCGCGCCGGGCGATGGACATCGAGGGGCTCGGGGACAAACTGGTCGAGCAACTGGTCGATCTGGGTCGGGTCAGGACACCGTCCGACCTTTATGCGCTCGATGCGGACGCGCTCGCTGCGCTCGAACGCATGGGGCAGAAATCCGCTGCCAATCTCGTCGAAGCGCTGGAGCGCAGCAAGCGGACCACGCTGCCGCGCTTCCTGTTCGCGCTTGGGATTCGCGACGTCGGCGAGGCCACGGCGCTTGCCCTTGCGCAGCATTTCGGCAACCTCGACTCGCTGCAGCAGGCGAGCCTGGACGATATCCAGCGGGTACGCGACGTTGGTCCCGTGGTCGCCGCACACGTCCGTTCTTTCTTCGACGAACCTGGCAATCGCGAGGTCATCACGTCGCTGCGCAAGGCTGGCGTGGATTGGCCGGAGGGCGACGGGGCGCAAGAGCCTGCCGGGGGTCCCATGGCCGGCGAAGTCGTGGTCATCACCGGCACGCTCGGATCACTGAGTCGCGACGAGGCCCGCAATGCGGCGCGTGCCGCCGGCGCCACGGTCACGGACTCGGTGTCGCGCAAGACGACGCTGCTCGTGACGGGCGGTGAGCCGGGATCGAAGCTGCGCAAGGCGCAGGAGCTGGGTGTGCGCATCGTGGAAGAGGCGGAGTTTCTGCGCCTGCTTGGCCAGGCGGGGCGCGAGTGAAGGAGACCGCACGGTGACGCGGTACGCGCTGCGCAGGCTGGTCGGCATCCTGCCGACGCTTTTTGCGATAGTCACGGCGGCGTTCTTCCTGATGCGGCTGGCGCCCGGCGGGCCATTCGACCAGGAGCAGACCGTGCCGCCGCAGATCCGGGCCAACCTCGAGGCCGCTTATGGACTCGACCAGCCCGTGCTCGTTCAGTACCGGAACTACCTGGCCGGCCTGCTGCATGGGGACCTCGGGCCTTCCTTCCGCATGAAGGACTTCAGTGTCGCCGAGCTGATTGCACGCGGCCTTCCGGTGACACTTACGATCGGCGCCGCGGCGCTGGCGCTCGCGCTGCTGCTCGGAGTGCCGCTCGGTCTGCTGGCTGCGCGCAGGCACAACGGATGGACAGACCACGCGGTGATGGGCATTGCACTTGCCGGCATCGCCGTGCCGAACTTCGTCGTGGCCCCGGTGCTGGCGCTGGTGTTCGGCGTCCGGCTCGGCTGGCTGCCGGTGGCCGGCTGGGAGC
>PDVJ01000217.1_pt1 | contig 17868 bp, 19 predicted proteins | sample 1369811 | NCBI WGS metagenome assembly PDVJ01 (sample SAMN07795376, study PRJNA414565) | Alkali sediment metagenome, whole genome shotgun sequencing project. | reverse complement strand
TATGACCTGTTCCCTTGCAGGATAGGACATCTGTAATTTATTTTTCGCAAGTGCCTCAATCCTTTGTGGTGATTTCAGCGTCGCGATTTCAACGTTCAACTTTCTCTGCTCTTCTAAAAGGTTTTCTTTTATGCTCATTTCTTCAGCGACCATATATTCCAGCTCAGTCATCCGGATATGTGACCATACATACACGAGGGCCACCGCCATGAGCACTAAGGTAACAAAGATAAAGGGGGAGTATTTTAATTCGGAGGATGCCGTCTCCTTAATACTTACATTCCCATGAATGACTTCTTCTGACTGCATTCGTTAAATCCTCTCGGCAGTTCTCAGTTTGGCGCTTCGTGCCCTCGGATTGGCGTGTATTTCAGAGCTCTGAGGTATTAGGGGTTTTCTCGTTAATACTTTTAGCTTGGCTTTTCTGTGACATGTGCAGAAAGGAAAATTCGTGGGACAAATACACCCCTTTTCCCACGAACGAAAGGTGTTTTTTACTATGCGGTCTTCCAGGGAATGAAACGATATAATGGAAATACGTCCGTAGATTTTGAGTGCATTAATCCCCTGATTAATGGCGTCATAGAGATTCAGCAATTCATTATTTACATATATCCTTATTGCCTGGAACGTTTTCGTTGCGGGGTGGATTTTTTGAGACCTTGAGCGTGCGGGCAATGCCTTGAGGATAAGAGCGGCAAGTTCCGATGTTGTTTTAATAGGGGATACTTTTCTTTGTGCCGTGATCATCCTTACAATCCTTTCCGCCATTATCTCCTCTCCATACTCTTTAATGATTCTCACCAACTCTTTTTCTGGAAAAGTATTAATGATGTCGTACGCACAAGGACCACGGCTCTGATCCATTCGCATATCCAGGGCGGCATCCAAAGAGAAGCTGAAGCCCCTGTCAGCTGTTTTCAGCTGATACGTAGAAACCCCCAAATCAAGAAGGATACCGTCAACCTCCTTGATGTGTAAATTGCCTAAGATTTTAGTGATATCTGCAAAATTACCCTTGACAAGTATCTTCCTCTTACCAAAGGGCTGTAACAATTCCTCCGAAGCCCGGAGTGCATCATCATCTATGTCGATACCTACCAGCAGACCATCGGGAGCGGTAACACGGAGAATCTCGCTGGCATGTCCTCCCCCTCCGACGGTTCCATCCACATAAATACCGCCTGGTCGGCACTGAAGAGACTCAATAACCTCTCTCTGCATGACGGGTATATGGAATGTACACATGCCATAGGCCTTTGCTATATCCCTAAATCAGCCATATATTTGCTGAAATTGTCGATGTCGCCTGCTGTTTTCTTCATCTCTTCATCAAATCGTTCTTTACTCCATATTTCTATAACCTTGATCATGCCCGCCAGAACTATGTCTTTATCAAGAGCTGCGTACTCTCTCAGGTTAGGAGGAATGAGAACCCGGCCCTGGTTGTCGAAAGAGCAGTCTACTGAGGGAGAAATGAAGAAACGTTGAAAAGCCCTGACTTCCCTGCGCAACAGCGACTGATGACTGACCTTTTCCTCAAGGATCCGCCATTCGTCATAGGGAAAGACCATTAAATAATTGTCCCAGTTTGTGATAACCAGCCTGCTGTCGTATTTTTCGGCGAAGACGTCCCGCAGTTTTGCCGGAAAGATGATGCGGCCTTTGTCGTCTATGGTATGATAGTACTGACCCCTGAAGACAGACACGAGATTTTCCTCCACAACAAACCACTTTGCTCCACTGTGGTCAACTATAAGGGGAGGAATTTTGTTTGTCAAGAAAAAAATTACTCTTTTTTTCTTTTAATTTGATATTTTAAAACCGCTTTCTGGTGAGCAGAAAGGGAGGATGAAAATTGGTGGGAACCATCATTATTCGACACGAAATAAAGATAATTTACAGGGGCAGGGTAGAGGGCTGACTGAAGTGAATCAATCGCGGGGTTGGCAATAGGGCCGGGAGGCAATCCGCTGATAAGGTATGTATTGTAGGGGGTATATCTCATAAGATGTTTTTTTGTTATCATTCCGGAAAAATTTTTCACACCGTACACGGCAGTAGGATCGCATTGCAGTCTCATTCTTCTCTTCAGCCGGTTATGAAATACAGCCGAAATCAAAGGTTTTTCTTCTTTGTATCCCGATTCTTTCCCGATTAAAGAAGCCAGGGTTACCACCTGGGGTATTGTCATGCCCATTTCAGTTGCTCTTTTTTGCATCTCCGGGTTAAACATTTTCCAGAATTGAGTTACCATCATCTTCATGATATCCTTCGCGCTCATCGATTTATCGAAGCGGTACGTATCCGGATAGAGGTACCCTTCTGCGTGTCTGCCCTCTATACCTAAAGAGGCTAAAAATGCGACATCTGAAGAGAGGGAAAGAAACACACTCTCCTCGACAAGATTGTACGAGACCAGACGGGAGGCGATTTCACTTACCTTAAAATCCTCGGGGATGGTAACTTCGTAGGAGAGAATATCACCCCTCACTAATTTATCAATCATGTCCATCGGCGACAGAGAGGTTGCAAGTTCATATTCGCCTGCCTTAATATGGCTTTGCGCGTTTTTCGAAATTGCGAGCAGGTAAAAGAGATACTTGTTCTTTATCAAATCCGCTTTTTCAAGAATGGCCACTGCGTGGAGAAACCCGGTACCTCTGGGAATATTCACTATCACGGTTCTGTTTTGGTTATCTGCCGGGTTGACGGCATAGTGGATCGTTATGAACGCGAGAAGGATACAGACAACCCCGGTTGAGATAATGATTTTTTTTACGAATTTGTTTTTCATTCTTTGTCGTTGCATGAATTGCGCTGCCTAACCGCTATGCGGGTTACCCATACGTTTCCGGTTGTCCAGGTATCCCTGGAGAATCAGGGTGGCGGCAAGTTTGTCAACCACGAGTTTCCTCTTTTCCCTGCGCACATGAGCCTGTATCAGGATATCTTCCGCCTCTTTTGTCGTAAGGGTTTCGTCCCATTTGATCACGGGGATGCGAAGTTTCGCCTCCAATAGTTTTGCAAATCTACTGACTTTTTCACATTGGATACCCTCACTGCCGTCAAGTTTTATCGGGTAGCCTATGATAATCTTTTCCGCACTATATGTTCTGATAACCTTGGCGATCTCATCGAGATCATTTTTTTGATTTTTTCTGGTGATGGTGGCCAATCCCTGGGCGATGATTTCCAATTCATCGCTCACTGCGACACCAATCCTTTTGCTTCCGTAATCAAGACCAAGTATTCTCATAGACATAACGGTCCTTTCAAAGTTAATTATGCTAACAGATTTAAACTTATTATTTCAAGTGAAGATTTTATCCGCCGTTCATGCAGAGAAAAGCACGATTGCGCATAAATTGAAAAGGAGATTTTTGTTATTGTGAAATACTATGTAGTTTGTTATTTAAGTCCTCATGAAACACTTCATAATAGGCACAGCCGGGCACGTTGATCATGGAAAAACAGCCCTCATTAAGACTCTCACCGGAATTGATACGGACAGGCTCAAAGAAGAGAAGGAAAGGGGAATCAGCATTGAACTCGGTTTTGCTTCTCTTGTTCTGCCACGCGGTGAGACATTCGGCATAGTGGATGTTCCCGGACATGAAAAATTCATAAAGAATATGGTGTCGGGAGCCGCGGGTATCGATATGGTGATCCTGGTTATCGCTGCGGATGAAGGCGTCATGCCCCAGACACGAGAACACATGAACATCTGCTCGCTCCTCGGCATTAAAAGAGGCTTGGTCGCCCTCACCAAAATAGACATGGTAGATGAAGAATGGCTTTACCTTGTGAATGAAGATGTTCATGAATTCCTAAAAGGAACGTTTCTGGAAGCGTCTCCTGTGGTCCCGGTTTCTTCCCTGACGGGCGCAGGCCTGAATGAATTGCTGGATGTCCTGGGGAAAGTGGCGTCAGAGATAAAAGAAGAAGCCGATGCGGGTCTTTTCCGATTGCCCGTGGACAGGGTGTTTACCATGAAGGGGTTTGGCACGGTTGTTACGGGAACCCTGATTTCCGGGGATGTAAAGATAGGCGAAGAGGTGGAAATACTACCCACGGGAATTACCGCGAAGGTTCGAGGTATCCAAGTCCACAATCAGAGTGCGAACGTTGCTGAGGCGGGTCAAAGGACGGCAATAAATCTGCAGGGAGTCGAAAAGGCCACGATTTCCAGGGGCGATGTGCTCTCTCGTCCGCATATGCTTAAGCCAACGAACCGGTTGGATGTATTCATTGAATATTTAGCGCACAACGAAAAAAAAATAAAAAACAGGAGTCTGGTAAGGTTCCATGTGGGAACAAATGAAGTAATAGGCCGGACAATACTTTTAGATCGCGAAGAGATGGAACCAGGAGCCAGAGGCTATGCACAGCTTATTCTGGAGTCCCCAATTGTTGCCGTATCCGGTGACAGGTTTGTCATCAGGAGCTATTCGCCCGTGACGACAATTGGAGGAGGCATAATAATCGATCCCCTTCCTAAAAAACATAAAAGACATTCTGAAAAGGTACTTCTTGAGTGTGATCTGTTACACAGTGGCACTGATTCAGAGAGAGCTACCCTTATTATTGAGCGGTCGGGAATTGTGGGCATAGAGCTCCTGGAGCTTGTCATAAGAACGGGGATTCATCAAAACCGCCTAAGGGAAATTCTCAAAGAACTTTCTTCCGCGAAAAAGATTGTTATTTTAGATGTTGATGAATCCAGATGTATATTTGCCCCCGTGTATGAGGATCTCCAGAGGCAGATTCTGCGGGATGTGCAGGCGTACCACGAGAGGCATCCCCTGAGAGAAGGCATTGTAAAAGAAGAGTTGAGGAATGCCACAGGCCAATATGTAAGCCCAAGGCTTTTCAATAAGGCAGTGAAAGAGATGGAGAGGAAAGGAACGTTAGTCATTGAGAGAGAAAACCTTCGCATACCCGGGCATCGTGTAGATTTAAAGGGCGATCTGGATGATCTGCGGAATAGGATGGAAAACATCTATATTGAGTCAGGACTTACTCCCCCTACCCTCAAGGAGGTTATGGAAAAGTTTGCCGACCGGAAAAACCAGGTGGAGAGCGTCCTCAATGTAATGCTCAAGGAGGGCACACTTACAAAGATTAATGAAGATCTCTATTTTCATAAAGAAATTTTATTGAAACTCAGAGAAAATTATAAAAACCTTCTTTTGAGAGAAGGAAAAGCCACACCGGCAAGTTTCAAAGAATTGACCGGCCTCTCAAGAAAATTCATCATACCGTTAATGGAATACTTCGATATAACGAAACTCACGATCAGAGCAGGTGATCACCGCATTTTAAGAGAGAAATAGCACCATGGCAGCCAAGGCGGATATCGAGAAATTTGACATACATGTGTACAACGATGACGGTTTCAGGAAGGCCTCTGCTGATATCATTAAAGAGGTGCCTCTCGAGATATTTCTTAATGGTCAGAAGATTATCACTCTCGCCTGCAATGGAAATCATACAGAAGATCTTGCCGTTGGTTTTCTCAGATCGGAGGGGTTCATTCGGCACGCAGCAGACATAGCGCAACTGGAAGTTTCTCATGAGAGATGGAGTGTCGCTGTCTCAACGAAAGGCGAGATCCGATTACCTTTGAATGGAAAGGATGCGGGAAAGATCATCGCCTCAAGCGGAGCCAGAAGCTGGGTAAGGGACGATATAAGTCATGTGCCGAAGAGTTTATTGGAGAAGGGCATCTGCATTTCTCCGAAAATTATATTCACTCTCGTGGAAAAACTGATTGACTCTTCGCACTTTCATAAGATAACAGGGGGTACCCATTCATCCGCGCTGGCTCAAGGTGAGCGTATTATTATTGTGCGGGAAGATATCGGGAGACACAACACAATTGATATGCTCGGCGGCTACTCCCTCCTCAATGACATTGACTGCTCGGACAAGACCATTGTGAGAACGGGGAGGGTTTCTCTGGAAATAGTGAACAAGGTCTGGAATCTGGGGATACCGTTAATCGTATCCATGTCGGTTCCGACGTCCACTGCCATTCATGCATCCATGGAGGCGGGAATAACCCTGATAGGATCTGTAAGGGGCGGTAAAATGAATGTGTATTGTCATGAATGGCGGGTGGTTATATGAAAACGAAGTCTGTGTATATCAAGGACATCAAGCCAGGCGAGAGGGTCAATGAATCATTTCTTGTATCAGAAAAAAATATGGCCTTTTCTCAAAGAGGATCCCCATATCTTAACATTCGCCTCAAGGACAAAACAGGCGAGGTCGATGGGAAGATTTGGGAAAACGCGATCGAATGGGATAAGGTTTTTAAAAAAGGAGATGTAATCCTGGCACAGGGGGGGGCAATCAGTTTTAAAAACACCATTCAAATTACCATAAATAGTCTCAGGAAGATGGAAGATTCCAATGTCGCTCTGGCAGAATACTTGCCTGTTGCAAAAGGAAGCATCGATGAGATGTTCGCAGACCTCATGGCCTTTATCGAACAGATACAGACCCCGTGCCTGAAGAAATTGTTGCATGCATTTTTCCATGACGAGAAGATAGCCGCCCTGTTCAAAAAGGCCCCCGCAGCAAAAGGTTTTCATCATGTGTATATTGGAGGCCTCCTCGAACACACCCTCTCGGTGATTCGCCTGTTAGATCAGCTCGCGCACTATTATGAGGGCATCAACAGGGACCTTTTGATAACGGGCGGGCTTCTCCATGACATAGGGAAGATTTATGAATATTCTTATGACAGTATTTTTGATTATAGCGATCAGGGGAGGCTCATTGGGCATATCGTAATCGGTATAGAGATGCTGGATACAAAAATTGCCTCTATAGAAGATTTTCCGGAGCACTTGGCCATGGAACTCCGGCATATCGTGCTGAGTCATCATGGCACGCATGAATTCGGTTCACCGAAACGCCCAAAGACTCTGGAGGCATTGATCGTCCATCATATTGATGATCTCGATGCAAAAGTGAATGCCTTTCAGGAATTCATCGAGGATTCCAGTGATGATGATTCTCGCTGGACTCCCTTTCATAAGTTGTTCGAAAGGTTTATTTATAAGGGCTGACGGCATTTCTTTCTTGCATCACTCTCTTCCTCTCTTTTTCGGTCAGGAGACATCCGGTCAGACAATAACCGACGCATTTGCCGTCACAGGGTTCAGTGTGAACGGTGACGCTCGTATTGAGGAATTGAGTTTCAATGCTTTTTGACAACGTGTCGGTGATCTGGTGAGATTCCTCGACAGACATGCATGGCTCAACCTTAATATGGAAGTCTACAAAGCGGAAATTTCCGGCCTTACGTGTACGCAATTGATGAAACCCGTGTATGACAGGCTGGTGTTTCATAATCAGTGCGCGTATCCATGCCTCTTCTTCCGCGGGAAGAGTCACATCCATCAGATCCCGGGCCGATTGAAGTGTCAATCTATAGGCAGCGCCTAATATAAGTAATGCAACACCGATCGCTGCGACCGGGTCCAGCCAATGGATTTGAGGGTCAGGCGTAATAAGATGACCTATCCAAATCAGCGCAAGGCTTACCATGACACCGATAGAGGTATACACGTCCGTTCGCAAGTGCCAGGCGTCAGCTTCCAGGGCTATGGAATCGGTTTCTTTTGCGACCTTGAAGAGCAATCGGGATACGATTATGTTCACGACAGTGGATATTGCCATCACACCGATGCCCCAACTGACGTATTCAATAGGCTCCGGATTCAAAAGTTTTTTTGTTGCCTCATAAATAATCCATATGGCGGCGAGAAATATCAGCAATGCTTCGATGACGCCGGAAATATTTTCAAGCTTTCCATGACCAAAGGGATGGTTTGAATCGGCGGGGAGACTGGATTTGCTGACAGAAAACGTGGCGATCAGTGAGGCAAGGAGATCCACTCCTGAATGGATCGCTTCAGACATTATGGATACAGAACCGATCATCAGCCCGACCGCAAGCTTCATAACCACAAGAGCGGTATTCGACAGCACTGAAAGCCGTGCTACATGAATTTTTCGTTTCTGCATATCCATGCGGGGAATTGACCACGAAAACAGCCACCTCTGTTTCCCCATTGGTAAAGAAAGGCAGGGAGATTTGGAAGGTGACTGAAAAATCCCCATAAGTCTCCCTGTTTTCAAGGGCGACTCACGGGGGGAGCGTTATTTATTCCTTCCTGGCACGCCCCAAAGGGTATGAGGCGTTGTGATAAGAGCACTTTATATCCAGTTCAATACCGAAATACTGCCGCTATCGGTGCATCATCCGGCATTTTTTCTGAAGGAAGCGAAAAGACGGTGCCGCCATTCAAGAGCGTCTGTATGGCGGAAAAATCCCCAAGGCCCTCACTACCTTGTTTCATTTTTCCGTGTAATTCCAGTTCATTCCGTTCCTGATTAAAAAACCCCCATTGCTGATGACCTGTGGTGACAAAAAGCGATGAAATCCGTCCATGATATGCGGCCGGGACAATTTCTTTAATATCATTGGAAGTCAATCCTGTACCGGAAGACTGTCTGTATTGGGCGATAGCGTCTTGTTCGGCCTTGAGAAAATATGGTTTTACGACCTCCAATGTCTGTTTATGGAGTTGTTCCGTACTTAGTCCCTTGGGATTCCCCGTAATCCCTTCATCCATGAGATGAGGATAGGTATTCGCTTCTCTATAAATCGGGAAGAGATAATCGACACCGGCCAGCACCAGAGGTATTTTTTCTTCTTTCAGCAGGGCATGTAATCCCTTGTCAATCTGTCTGAAGTATTTTAGTATGTTTTCCTTCGCATCATCCAGCTCTGCCCCACCGCCCGAAAGCATTGATCCGCGCTCTCCGCCTCTCGCCGTGCCTCTATGAAAACGGATTTGTTTTTCCAAATCATCATACTGGAGCGCCTCGGCAAGACTTTTGGGGATCGCTTCCAGTTCAATCTTTCTTATGCTTTGCTTTGTACCCTCATAAAGATAACTTCCCTTTTGGCTGAGGGTTAAAATGAAGAAGCGCCCCTCACCACTGAGCACCGGCAGAAGCGGCTTCACGTGAAAACGTTCGGCGACGACTAAAAATTCATCAAAATGTATCGGCAGACAGTAGTAGTTAAACACATCAACGGAGAGAAATACGGCAAGGCCGTCACTCTGCTGCCGCCAGAAAATGACATTCCCCAAGAGCCCCTGCACGGGTTCAAGCAACTTCTTTACCTCACTCGCACGAAGTCCCTTGGCGAGTAATTCTTCTTCGGCATGACGAAGAAGATTTCTGAGTCTTATTTGATTTTGCTGAATTTCAACGCCCGCACGATAGGTGGGCATAAATAATGAAATACACGGTGGATTTTGTGTGCTCATCAAAGCTTTCATCTCATCTTTCGATAGTGATTTCATAGATATGGTCTCCTTTAATGCAATAACCGAGGCTTATAGTGAAATCTTTTGCAGGGGGATCCCTCAGATCTCCCCTGAATTATGCATTTATCCTCGAAGCGTTCCCAATTTATTTTGATTCTTTTTTGTCCTTAAGAAGGGCCTCATTGGCCGCTCTTATCAAATCTTCTGCGTGATCGTGGCAATCACACTGAACAACACCCGCATGCATGGTGATGTTTTCCCTTTTGCTTTTGGATTCTTCCCTTCTCACCTGTTCAATAATATCCCGCATCATCTCCGGATATCCCATTTCATTTCTCCATGATGTATGGTATGCATTATCACTCATTCCGTTTTTTTATGCAATGGCTAATACATAAGGAATTCATACCGGAAATCCTGCAACGATCCCATATATCTCTTCGACTGAAGTTTGTTTTTCACATCCATTATTCCTCATGGTAAATAAACATCTCTACATTCATGCATTTGCCCGGCAATAAATTTTAAGCGCGCCCTATAAGACATATTAAAAAAATATGCAATATTTTATTTTAATAATTATCCTACCTCGGGGATTGGGGAAAATTCTCGCCTTCTTGAGTCCTTTAAAAAACACTGGTCACTTTTTAAGAAGTAATCATGGTTAACCTTTTACGGGGACATTTTTATGGGGTTCTCGTTTGTATTAATTAATTATTAGTGCTATAAATTTTACCATAGCGGGAAACCTTTAAAAAATATTATACAGGGAATGACCCTGAGCATGAAATCGATGAACAATGCCGATGTGGTGAAAGCATGGCCCCATGTGCCGCCGAAAGACTGGTATGATTGGGAATGGCAATATAGGAATCGTATACATACCATTCCTCAATTGGCCAGGGCTCTCGGCATAAGTGCGGCAGTTCTTAAAGAATATGAAACGGTGGTAAGGTTTTATCCCCTTAGTATTACTCCGTTTTATTTTTCTTTAATGAATGCGGCGGATGAGAACGACCCCATTGCTCTTCAGTGCTTTCCTGATCGGAGGGAAATTGAATTTTCACTGGGCGGGATGGACGATCCTTTGGAAGAGGTGCGGGACATGCCTGTTCCGGGACTGATACACCGTTATCCCGATCGCTGTGTCGTGATCATTACCAATACATGCGCTTCATATTGCCGGCATTGCAACCGCAAGTGGATGTGGAAGAAAAAATTACCGCGAGATAAGACGGCATATCTTACACGCATGATTGAATATGTGTCTGCGGCGCCGGCCATACGCGAAGTCATCCTTTCCGGAGGTGATCCCCTGACTTTAGACGAAGGCACTCTTGAATGGTTTCTTGGATCATTACGTGCAATTTCCCATATGGAAGTACTTCGTATAGGGAGCCGCATCCCCGTTGTAATGCCCATGAGAATCACCACGCAACTGTGCTCCATGCTGCGTAAATACCGTCCTCTCTGGTTCAATACTCAATTCAATCATCCCCGTGAGATTTCCCCGGAGGCGTCGCGTGCCTGTGAAATGCTGCTGGAGGCGGGGATTCCCGTTTCAAACCAATCTGTGTTTCTTCGAGGCGTCAACGATAGGTATGAAACATTGAGGGATCTTTATTATGGCTTGCAAAAGATATCCGTCAGGCCTTATTATTTATTCCAATGTGATCCGGTAAAAGGTGCGGATCATTTTCGCACCGATGTGCAATCGGGATTGAGGATAATGGAAAAACTGTGGAGAAATGTATCAGGACTCTGCGTGCCTCAGTATGTTTTCGACGTCCCGGGGGGGATGGGCAAATACCCTCTCTCTCCGTTTTCCGATTCTTTGGCGAAATGTCTTGAGAAACGTGAATATTTTTTTGACAAGAACGGGGAAGTGAATTAAGGAATTTGAGAAAACGAACGGGAGAATTCGTCGGAACGAAAGGAGAGCAGGTGCAGCATGTACAGTGCGAGTGATTTGAAGAAAGGCTTAAGGATTAAGCTGGAAAATGAGCCGTATATCGTTACGGAATTCAACTTTGTAAAACCGGGAAAGGGGCAGGCTTTGTACCGGTCCAAACTGCGCAACATGATCACGGGAGCTCAGTTTGAGAGGACGTTCCGATCCGCGGATACTTTTGAGCCGGCGGACCTCCGGGAGCAAAAGATGCAATTCCTTTACAAAGAAGAACAAAAATATTGCTTCATGGATAATGAAAGTTATGACCAGGTATTTCTCACCGAAGAGCAAGTTGGAGAGGCCAGAAATTTCTTTATCGATAATTTAGAGGTAGAAGTTCTTTTTTTCGAAGACAGGCCCTTGGGGGTCACAGTGCCGAATTTTGTTGATCTGGTTGTCGTAGGAGCTGAACCATGGGCCAAGGGTGATTCTGTGTCGGGTAAAACAAAGCCTGTAACCTTGCAGACTGGGTATCAGATTCAGGTGCCTCCTTTTATCGAAGAAGGAGAAAAGATCAGAGTCGATACACGCAGCGGCGAGTATCTTACAAGGGTCAAGGGATAAACTCCCGATGAGAGATAATTGGAGACTGGAAAAAAATCGGGACGCCTTACATACGCGTGCCAGAATGATCTATGCCATTCGGGATTTTTTAGTAAACAGGGATTATTTAGAGGTAGAAACACCTTCTCTCGTTCCGTCACCCATTCCTGAACCTCATATTGATGCCGTTTCCTGTGGCGATCTGTATTTGCATACATCTCCGGAACTCTGCATGAAGCGGTTTCTTGCAGCGGGTTATCCAAAAATATTCCAAATCTGCAAGTGTTTCCGCTCCGGTGAGCGCGGTTCATTCCACCTCCCTGAGTTTACCATGCTGGAGTGGTATTGCCGGGGCATGGACTATCGCCTTTTGATGGAGGAATGCGAAGATTTGATTATTTCTGTTGCCCATAATCTTGGGTATGGGGACATTATCCTTTACCAAGGCAAGACGCTGAGCTTCAGGAAACCATGGGAAATAATCTCAGTCCGAGAGGCTTTTTCCCGCTATGCGCCGATACAGATGGATGACGCGGTGAATGAGGGCTTATTCGATGAGTTCATGGTCTGTCATATCGAACCGCATCTGGGATCAGGGCGGCCCACCATTCTATTTGACTATCCTGTTTCAGGGGCAACCTTGGCAAAGGCGAAAGAAGAAGAGCCGGGCGTCGCCGAACGATTCGAACTGTACATGGGGGGAGTGGAGATAGCGAACGCATGTTCTGAACTTACCGACATGAAAGAACATCATGTGCGGATAGAAAAGGTACAAAACTATCGGGATTCAATGAATAAGACACTATATCCGCTCGCAGAGCATTTTCTGCAGGATATTGCCGATATGCCTGATGCAGCCGGCATTGCCCTTGGTGTGGACAGATTGGCGATGATTTTTAGTAATGCGTCTGTAATCGATGACGTTGTTGCGTTTACTCCGGAATTCGGGTGATATGTATGCTGTTTTTTTATTTTTCATGAGATCGGGCCATTGGTGATTTTATTCGTTTTCGAACATCCCTTTCGGGCATACATTATCCTAAAACTATTGACAAAGAAAATTTTTTCCATTACAGGTAATCCCGTGAAAAAATTGCGTGAGGAGAAAAAGAATTGAAAGAGATTACGTCTGTGACCGCCGCAAGCCTTGGAGGACAGTTCCATGGCAGTCTGTTTAGTATGATCGTTAATGCAGGAGTGATGGTACAATTTGTGTTGCTCTTGCTCCTTTTCTTTTCTGTTGTATCATGGGCCATTATTTTTATGAAATACAGGAGCATGAAAAAGGTAAAGAAAGAGAACGATCTTTTTTTGGACGTCTACATGAAAAGCAATAAGCTCTCTGATATTTTCCCTGAGTCGAAGAAATATAAACACTCCAGTATTGCGGAAGTATTTCAGGCCGGCTATACGGAACTGGTCAAGATTACCAAGGTTATGAGGGGGTCACCCACGGTGAAAGAAACCGATGAATCTCTGCCCAATCTGGAGATGAAAGGGATCGATAATGTCGAGAGGGCTCTCAACAGAGCGTGCAGCGCTGAGGCAACAAAACTTGAGAGCACCCTCAGTTTCTTGGCAACGACGGGAAGCGCTTCGCCGTTCATCGGTTTATTTGGAACTGTATGGGGTATCATGGACACATTCAGGGGTATCGGGACGCGGGGTTCAGCAACTCTCGCCGTGGTGGCGCCGGGCATTTCGGAGGCGCTTATCGCGACGGCTGCGGGTCTCGCCGCTGCCATACCCGCCGTCATTTTTTATAACTATTACCTCAATAAGGTTAAGGATATGTCTGGGGAAATGGATAACTTCGCTTCCGAAGTACTAAATATTATTGAACGATATTATGTAAAAAAATAGAGGATTGTATGCGGTCTTTCAGGAAACGTAATAATGGAAGTAAGCTTATCGCTGAAATCAATGTCACCCCTCTTGTCGATGTCGTCCTGGTGCTATTAATAATCTTTATGGTGACGGCCCCGATGCTTCAGATGGGCATAGATGTAAACCTTCCCCGCGTGAAATCAAAGAGTATAGATGTGACAGAGGAAAAACTTATACTGACTATTAACGGAGGGAAAGAGATATTTATTAACAAGAACAAGATATCTATTACCGACCTCGGTGCAAAACTGGAAAGTATATTTGCAAGCAGGATAGACAGAGAGGTTTTTATGCGGGCTGACAAGAATGTTCCTTATGGATTTGTGGTTGAAGTGATGTCTGCGGTGAGAAAAGCAGGAGTTGATAAACTGGGGATGATCACAGAACCGCCAGAGGAACCAAGATGACATTTCACAGGATGACGGGGGATTATGACAACGGCCGCAATAAAATGATATTCTTGTCGCTGTTGCTTCATACCGTTGTGCTTGTTTTCATTTTTTCTTTACCCCTCCTTCCCTCTCCACGATGGACATTCGGTCCTGTCTACACAGTATCTCTGGTCAGTTCTTCTATGGAATTTCAGGCGAAAAAAACGACGTCGGCGATTGCACAAGAATTAAAAGGAACACTTTCCGGTGACCGGTTGTTAAGGAAAAACACAGATGCTTTTGTTCCCATAAGGAGAATAGACAGGCCCCAAAAGCAGACCAGCAGTGTGGATAAAGCAATCGACGATATTAGGAAAAGAACAGAGTCCGCGTCGTCAACATCGAGACAGGCGTCTGAATCAGAGTCCGGCACGCAAATGCATGAGTATTACGCGTTAATCTGGTCCAGGATTAAGGGTCAATGGGCGCTTCCCCCGGGCATATTGCCGAGGGAAAACATTGAAGCAATCATCCAGACACAGATATTGAGAAATGGCACAATTGCGAATGTGAGTTTTGAAAAGCGCTCGGGAAATAGATATTTTGATGAGTCCGCCTTAAAGGCTATCAAGAAGGCGAGTCCTTTACCCCCTTTTCCGGCATGGATGAGGGACAGCAGCATCGACGTGGGCATCAGGTTCTATTCTGCAGAATTCCGATAACGTCGTCGCATGCAGACTACTATGAGTCCGAGAGGTGTTGGTGATATTGAAACGGTGTAAAATGAGATCATTAAAGTTATTCATATACATAGTATGCGTGATGTGTGTCGTTTCTCAGGAATATTATGCCTTCGGCAAGGTATATATCGACATTGATTCCCCTGCTTTCCAGAAATTTCCCATTGCCATAACAGATTTTACAAAAATGAGCGGATATAGCCCCCAGGGAGATCTATCCGGCTGGTTTTCCGATACCCTGGGGAAGTATCTGGAATTTACGGGATTCTTTAATATAATCGGCAAAAAAGCGTTTCTCGAAGATGCGAAGCGGGCAGGTGTAACTGCGGGGAGTATCAGGTTTGGTGACTGGACAGCCATTGGCGCGGAATACTTGGTAAAGGGGAGTTTTCAGTATAAAGGCAGGGAACTTATTGCGGATTTTTATCTTTTCGATGTGGTAAAAGGGGATGTCATCATTGCGAAACGATATACGGGAAAAATTGAAGATAAAAACGTAATGGTGCGCAAGTTTGCCAGCGAGATTCTTACTGCCCTAACAGGAGATGAGGGTGTATTTAATACAAAAATCGCGTTTGTCCTGAAAAAAGGCCGGGGGTCCGATATTCATACAATCAACTTCGACGGGACCGATCTTGCGAGAGTAACCAAACACCAAACTATTACTATGTCGCCCCGATGGTCGCCCGACGGTAAATACCTTGCGTTTACCTCGTATAAGGATGGGAAGCCTGATGTATATGTAACAGCGATGAATGCTCCCACAGCGGTAAAGATGGCAAATTTCGACGGGATAAATCTTGCTGGATCATGGTCACGGGATGGGAAGAGGCTGCTGCTCACCCTGAGCAAGGATGGAAGCGAAAACATTTACGTAATGGACATTGAGAAAAGAAGTTTCAGGCGCCTTACCAATAGTTATGCCATCGACGTTTCACCTGCATGGTCACCTGATAATCAGAAGATAGCCTTTGTCTCGAACCGCTCCGGCTCCCCGCAAATTTATATAATGGATACAGACGGAAGTAACATCAGAAGACTCACGTATGAAGGAAATTACAACACGTCCCCTTCCTGGTCACCGAAGGGCAACAGAATCGCCTATGAAGGCAGGGTGAACGGCCGTTTCCAGATATTTTCCATTGACGAGGATGGCCGCAGTAATGTGCAGCATACCGCCGATAATGTGGATCATGAAACTCCGTCTTGGTCTCCTGACGGCAGATACCTTGCCTTTAGTTCCAGGGGAAACGGCAAAAGCACAATCAGCGTGATCAATGCGAATGGGTCAAATCTGAGAATACTGTATGAAAATACCAGCGGATGCATGAGTACGTCCTGGTCTCCGCGGTTCAAATGATGCAAGTAATCAAGGTTAATCTCCACCTCTTAGGTTCAGAAAAAATCGTAACAAACACTTGAATCCTCAAATCCCTTGTGCGGCGAAACGAGAAATGAATCCCAAATTTAATGTTGACTTTCGATGGGTTTGGGTTTACAAAACCCGTGATTATTCCTATCAACTACTTTTCACCAATTTTGGGGGAGGAGGGTACATGATGAAAAAGAGTGTTGCATTAATAGGTATCATCGGATTGGTTTTGTGCTTTTCGATTATGATGACGGCAGGGTGTGCGAAAAAGTCGGTGGTGAAGGAACAACAGTCTGTCACGGGGGAACAGAAAGCGGCAGTGGCGGAGACCACGAAAGAGGTGGCGAAAAAGGAAGGATCTGTCAGGGAAGAGCCTGTCACGCAAGAAGTGGCGAAAGTAGAAGAGGAAACAATAAAAGAGAAGGCTGCTCCAGGAGAAATGTTCAAGGATATTAATTTTGATTTTGACAAATTCAGCCTTAGAACGGAAGCGAGAGAAATTCTTAAACAGCACGCGGATTACCTCGCGAAAAACAAGGATGTGAATATCACCATTGAAGGGCACTGTGATGAGAAGGGGACATCGGAATATAACCTTGCGCTCGGCGAAAGACGTGCAAAGGAAGCAATGAAGTATCTTAAGGAACTCGGCATTAGTGCAAAGAGGATGAAGACAGTAAGCTACGGCAAAGAAAAACCGTTGGATCCGGGACATAATGAAGAAGCGTGGGCAAAAAACAGACGGGATCACTTTGTCATTACACCCTAAATAAGGAAGTTATGATCGGGAGGTGTAGCAATTGAAGAAATTTACATCCTTGCTAATTCTTATGTGTTTCTTATTTACGGTAGGTTGTGCCACCACGGGTGATCTCCGCAGAACTCAGGGAGCACTTGATAGGAAGATCCAGACGTTAAAAGAAGAAAATGCGAATCTCCGCAAAGATATTGATAAACTCAACGAAGCATTGTCAACGTTACAAAAAAATCAGGCTGAGGCGCGGGCAGATATTACTGAAATAAGGGACACTCTACAAAGCCTGAAAGGGTCTGTTGAGGGATTGAAAAAGGACGTTTCCGCGCTCGCGCGGACAAGCCAGGATAAAGAAAAGCTGGATAGTCTGTCTTTCAAAGTAAATTTCATCGAAAACTTTCTCGGTATCGGCAAGAAAGAAAATCATATGGAGGGCGATAAGTCAAAGGCAGTCTCTAAAAATGGCCAGAAGGGAAAGTTGGACAAGGAATCTGCCTATGCAACGGCATACGAAACTTTTAAAGAAGGGAAGTATGAAAAAGCGAGGACAGATTTTCAAAATTTCCTGAAGACGTATCCCGATTCGGAGTATTCCGATAATGCACAATTCTGGATTGGGGAAAGTTATTACTTTGAGAATAATTATGAAAAAGCGATTCTCGAATATGAAAAGGTAATAAAAAAGTATCCTCAAGGGAATAAGGTTCCGTATGCTTTGCTGAAGCAGGGTCTTTCTTTTTTGAATCTGGGCGACAAAGCAAGCGCACGCCTCATCCTTCAAAGAATAATAAAAAATTATCCCAATACGAATCAGGCGAGGATAGCACGGGCGAAACTGGTCGAAATTAAGTAAGGATAACCCTTTTACACGTGAGATGATATGAGAAAGCCCCG
>PDVJ01000216.1_pt1 | contig 17888 bp, 15 predicted proteins | sample 1369811 | NCBI WGS metagenome assembly PDVJ01 (sample SAMN07795376, study PRJNA414565) | Alkali sediment metagenome, whole genome shotgun sequencing project. | reverse complement strand
GAGAACGTCGCGCGCGACGACCTGCACATGATCATTCCGCAGGCCGCCGACCTGCGCATCGTGCAGCCATGAAGCGCAGCACGAGTCGCGACCAGGACTCGGGGCGCCAGCGCTGGCGTCACTGGCTGGTGCTCGCGGCGCTCGGCGTTGGCGGGCTGGCGCTGCTCGCGCGAGCCGTCTACCTGCAGGTAATCGACCAGGACTTCCTCGAGAAGCAGGGCGACGCGCGCATCCTGCGCGTGGCGAAGCTCTCGACGAACCGCGGCATGATCCTCGACCGCAACGGCGAGGCGCTCGCCGTGAGCACGCCGGTCGATACCGTCTGGGCCGACCCGCGCAAGCTCGCGGAAGTGCCGCAGGATTTCCCGCGCCTCGCCAAGGCGCTCGATCGCGACCCGCAGTGGCTCGCGCGCCGCGTGACCAGCAATCTCGATCGTGAGTTCGTCTTCCTCGCACGTCACATGCGACCCGCGGACGCGGCCAGGGTCAAGGCTCTCGGCATCCCTGGCGTGGATACGCTGCGCGAGTACCGACGTTACTACCCGGCGGGCGAAGTCACCGGGCACCTGCTCGGATTCACCAACGTCGACGACGTCGGCCAGGAAGGGCTCGAACTCGCCTACGACCAGTGGCTCGGAGGGGAGCCCGGCGCAAAGCGCGTGATGCGCGACAGCCTCGGCCGCACGATCGAGGACATCGAGCGCATCAAGGCACCGCGACCCGGGCAGGACCTGCGCACCAGCATCGACCTGCGCGTGCAATACCTCGCCTACCGCGAGTTGAAGGCCGCCGTGCAGGCGAACAAGGCGCGCTCGGGCTCGGTGGTCGTGATCGACATCGCCACGGGCGAAGTGCTTGCAATGGTGAACCAGCCGGCCTTCAACCCGAACGATCGCGACCAGTACGCCGCCTCGCGCTATCGCAATCGCGCCACCAATGATTTCCTCGAGCCCGGTTCGAGCATCAAGCCATTCGTGATTGCGGCTGCCATGGAAACGGGTCGCTATCACGCGGACACACTGATCGACACCGGGCCGGGGATGATGCGAGTCGGCATCAAGACGGTGAAGGACCACAACAACCTCGGCACGATCGACGTGACGACGGTGCTCGCGAAGTCGAGCAACGTCGGTACCGTGAAGATCGCGCTCTCGCTGAAGCCGCAGGAGATGTGGAGCGCGCTGGACGAGTTCGGCTTCGGGCGGGTCACGGGATCGGGGTTCCCGGGGGAATCTGCCGGGATCCTCACTGGCTACGAGCACTGGCGCTCGATCGGACAGGCCACGATGGCCTACGGCTACGGACTGTCGGTCACGCCGCTGCAGCTCGCGCAGGCTTATGCAGTGCTGGGAGCCGGCGGCATCCGCCGGTCCATCAGCCTGCGCAAGGTCGACGCGCCGCCGGCAGGCGACAGCGTGGTCCCGGAAGCAGTGGCTCGTGAGATCGTGCAGATGCTGGAGAGCGTGGTGAGCGAGACGGGCACCGCGCGACGTGCCGCCATCATGGGGTACCGCGTATCCGGCAAGACCGGCACCGCCTGGAAGGCCTCCGAGACCGGCGGCTATTCGACGAAGAAGTACATGGCGATCTTCGGCGGCGTGGTGCCGGCGAGTAATCCGCGTCTTGCGGCCGTGGTCATCATCGACGAGCCGAGCGATGGGGCGTACTACGGCGGCGAAGTCGCCGCCCCGGTGTTCGCCTCGGTGATGTCAGGCGCGCTGCGCCTGCTGGCGATACCGCCGGACGACCTGCAGCGCGTGCCGGCGACGACCCTCGTGCAGGCCCAGGATCCATGGTGAGCCGCGCCTTGTCCGCCGACGTCGGGGTCGTGTCAGGGTCGGGCGGCGTGCCCGCGTACCGCACTTCGCTCGCGACGCTGCTCGGCGCGGCCGAGCGTCCACTGCGCGACGTGGAGGTATCGGACCTCACGCAGGACAGCAGGCAGGCTACACCCGGCAGCGTGTTCATCGCCTGCCAGGGGCGCACGTCGCACGGCGTGCAGCATGCCGCGGTCGCAGTCGAGAGGGGTGCGGTGGCGGTGCTCTGGGAGCCGGCAACGGGTCTCGAGGCTCCGCAGCTTCCGGCGCATGTCGTCGTGCACGCGATTCCCGGACTCTCGCATCGCGTTGGTGGAATTGCCGACCGGTTCTTCCGTGAGCCGTCTGCCGGACTCGACGTCGCAGGCATCACCGGCACCAACGGCAAGACGACCACGGCGTACCTGCTCGCACAGGCGGCCGACGCGGTCGGCCGCAAGGGCGCGTACCTCGGCACCATCGGCTTCGGCCGGCCTGGCGCACTGAGCGACGTCGGACTCACGACCCCCGACTGCGTGAGCGTCCACCGTCGCCTGGCGCAGGCCCGCGACGCCGATGCGAAGACGATGAGCCTCGAGGTCTCGTCGCACGCGCTCGACCAGGGTCGCGTCGACGGCGTGCGTTTCGGCACGGCGGTATTCACCAACCTCACCCGCGACCATCTCGACTACCACGGCACGCTGGAGGCCTACGGTGCCGCGAAAGCGCGGCTCTTCGCCATGCCCGGCCTGGATCGCGCTGTGATCAACGTGCGCGACGAGTTCGGCCGCCACCTTGCCGACTCGCTCGACCCGTCGGTCGAACGCGTGCTCTTTTCGACTTCGAATGACATCTGGGCCCCCGGCGACTGCGGCTGGATCCGCGTGCCGGAGCTGCGTGCGACTGCCGTCGGCCTGACGCTGCATGTCGAGACCAGCGCCGGTGCCGGCACGCTGCGCTCGCGGCTGGTAGGCGAATTCAACGCGGAGAACCTGCTCGCGGTGCTCGGCGTGCTGCTCGGATGGCGGATTCCGCTGCAGCAGGCGCTCGTTGCGCTAGCGGCCTGCGCCCCGCCGCCGGGGCGCATGGAGTCGTTCGGCGGCGGCGCGCAGCCGCTCGCGCTCGTCGATTACGCGCATACCCCCGACGCACTCGGCAAGGTGCTCGATGCGGCCCGCGCGCACGTGAAGGGCAGGATCTTCTGCGTGTTCGGCTGCGGCGGTGACCGCGATCCGGGCAAGCGACCGATGATGGGCGCCATTGCCGAGGACCGGGCGGACGTGGTGGTGGTCACCGACGACAATCCCCGCACCGAGGATCCGCGGGCGATCATCGAGCAGATCCTCGCCGGCATGAGCAGGCGCGATGCGGCGCACGTCGTCTACGATCGTGCGGAGGCGATCCACTTCGCGCTCGCCGAGGCTGATGCGGGCGACGCGGTGGTCATCGCCGGCAAGGGCCACGAGGACTATCAGATCGTCGGTCGTGACGTCCGGCCGTTCAGCGATCGTCGCGTGGTGCTCGACGCAATGGGAGCGGAAGCATGATCCGCGACCTGGCAGAGTTCGCGCGCGTCTCTGGCGGCACGCTGCACGGCGAGAACCGCGCGTTCGCGGCCGTCGCTTCCGACAGTCGTACGCTCGAGCCAGGCGCACTGTTCGTGGCGCTCTCCGGCGAGCGCTTCGACGGTCACGATTTCGTCGCCAAGGCGGCTGCCGGCGGCGCGGCGGGCGCGGTCGTTGCGCGTCGGGTCACCGCCCCGATTGCGCAGGTGCTCGTGCCGGACGTGCTCGCCGCGCTCAGCCGCTTCGCCAACGCCTGGCGCCGGGATTTCGCCGGCACCGTCGTCGGCATCACCGGCAGCAACGGCAAGACCACGGTCAAGGAGATGACCGGCGCAATCCTCGGCGCCTGCGGCCCCTGCCTCGCCACGCATGGCAACCTGAACAATCACATCGGCGTGCCGCTCACGCTGGCGCGCCTCGACGCGTCACACCGCTACGCGGTGATCGAGATGGGCGCCAACCACGGCGGTGAGATTGCGCATCTGGCGGCGATCTGCGAGCCGGACGTCGGGCTGGTCATCAACGCCGGACCGGCGCACCTCGAGGGCTTCGGCGGAATCGAGGGCGTCGCGCGCGGCAAGGGCGAGATGTTCGAGGCGCTCGGTGCCGAGGATACCGCGGTGATCAATGCCGACGACAGGTACTCGACGTTCTGGCGCGGCCTCGCGCGTGCGGCCGGCCGCATCGTGACCTTCGGCATGCGCGAGCGCGCCGACTTCAATGCATCGGACGTGCGCGCACAGCCCGCCAGCGATGGCTTCGCGACCGGGTTCGAGCTCGCGAGCCCGCTCGGACAGCGGCACATCCGGCTGGCGCTTGCCGGCGAGCACAACATCATGAATGCGCTTGCCGCCGCCGCCACGGCCTCGGCTGCCGGCGCTACCCTCGATGCGATCGAGCAGGGACTGGCCGCAATGCGTCCGGTCTCGGGTCGTCTGCAGTCGCGCGCGGCATTGAATGGCGCGCGGCTGATCGACGACTCCTACAACGCGAACCCCGGTTCGGTCCGTGCCGGCCTCGCTTCGCTGGCCAGTCTGCCCGGCGAGCACTGGCTGGTGCTCGGCGAAATGCGGGAACTCGGCCCGCAGTCCGCTTCGCTGCACGCCGAGATCGGCGAACTCGCCCGCCAGGGCGGCGTGAAGCGTCTGCTCGCGGTCGGCGGGGATGCGCGCGGCGCGGTCGAGGCGTTCGGGCCGGGGGCGACCTGGTTCGCGAGCGTCGAGGACCTGGTCGACTCCGCAAAGTCGGGCCTGCACGCCGGCGTGACGATCCTCGTGAAGGGGTCGCGCTCGAACCGGCTCGAGCGCGTTGCCGACGCGCTCGCGGCGGACGGTAACGCCGCGGGCATGGGGAGCCACTAGCATGCTGCGCTACGTCACCGAGTGGATCACCCAGTACTACTCGGGATTCAACGCGTTCAGCTATCTCACGCTGAGGGCGATCCTTGCGGCCCTGACCGCGCTCCTGATTTCGTTCCTGGTCGGTCCGGCGATGATCCGCAAGCTCGCCGAGCGGCAGGTCGGTCAGCGCGTGCGTTCCGACGGGCCGCAGAGCCACCTGTCGAAGGCCGGCACGCCGACGATGGGCGGTGCACTGATACTGGTCGCGATCGTCGTCGGGACGCTGCTCTGGGCGGACCTCGCCAACCGCTTCGTGTGGATCACGCTGGCCGTCACGGTGGCTTTCGGACTCATCGGCTTCTGGGACGATTACCTGAAGCTGGTCGTGGGAAATTCCCGCGGGCTGATCGCGCGCTACAAGTATTTCTGGCAGTCGGTCGCAGGGCTCGGGGCGGCGATCGCGCTCTATGCGACCGCGCGCGCGCCGGCCGAAACGACGCTGATCCTGCCGTTCGTCAAGGACTTCGTGCTGCCGCTCGGGCCGGTGGCGTTCGTGGTGCTCGCGTACCTGGTGATCGTAGGCTCGAGCAACGCCGTGAACCTCACCGACGGCCTCGACGGCCTCGCGATCATGCCCGCGGTGCTGGTCGCAGGCGCGCTCGGCGTCTTCGCCTACGCGTCCGGCAACGTCGTTTTCGCGAACTACCTCGCGATCCCCTATGTCGCGGGCGCCGGCGAGGTGCTGGTGATGTGCGCCGCGATCTTCGGCGCAGGCCTCGGTTTCCTGTGGTTCAACACGTATCCGGCCCAGGTGTTCATGGGCGACATAGGCGCGCTCGCGCTTGGCGCCGCCCTCGGCGTGATCGCCGTCATCGTCCGGCAGGAGATCGTGCTGTTCATCATGGGCGGCGTGTTCGTGATGGAGACGGTGTCGGTGATCCTGCAGGTGGGTTCGTTCAAGCTGCGCGGCAAGCGCATCTTCCGAATGGCGCCCATCCATCATCACTTCGAGCTCAAGGGCTGGGCCGAGCCTAAGGTGATCGTGCGCTTCTGGATCATCACCGTGATCCTGGTCCTGGTCGGTCTCGCGACGCTGAAGCTGCGATGAGCGCGACCACGCACAACCTCGCGCCGCTCGAGCCGGGCACCCGGGCGCTGGTGCTGGGCCTCGGCCGCACCGGGCTCTCGAGCGCCCGATATCTCGACCGCAAGGGTCTCGAGGTGCGCGTCGCCGACACGCGTTCAGCCCCGCCCGGACTCGCAGCCCTGCGGGAGCAGTTGCCCCGCGCCGACGTCCGCACCGGAGCGTTTGAATCCGCGCTGCTCGACGGCGTCGCACAGGTGGTGATTTCGCCGGGACTCTCGCTGCGCGAGCCTGTCGCGACCGAGGCGCTGAGCCGCGGCCTGCCGGTGGTTGGCGACATCGAGCTCTTCGCGCGCGACGCGCAGGCTCCGGTGGCCGCCATCACTGGCACCAACGGCAAGAGCACCGTGACGGCGCTTCTGGCGGAAATCGCGAACGCCGCGCATCGTCCGGCGATCGCCGGCGGCAACCTCGGCGAGCCGGCCCTGGACCTGCTCGAGCGGCCGGTGCCGGATCTCTACGTTCTCGAACTGTCGAGTTTCCAGCTCGAGACCACGCATTCGCTCGAGACGACGGCTGCGACGGTTCTCAACGTCACGCCCGATCACATGGACCGCTACGACTCGGTCGACGCGTACGCCGCGGCCAAGGCACGCATTTTCGATGGGTGTGCGGTGGCGGTGACCAACGCCGACGACCCGCTGGTGCGCGCAATGCCGCGCGCCGGCCAGCGCGTCATATCGTTCGGCCTGGAGGACGCGGGTGCGGACTACACGCTGGTCAGCGTGCCGGAGCCCGTCCTCAGTTGCCGCGGCGAGGCGCTGCTGCCCGTCTCGGCCATGCGCCTGCAGGGGACGCACAACGTGGCCAATGCGCTCGCGGCACTTGCGATGTGCGAGGCGCTCGGGCTTCCCCGCGGCCCGGTGCTCGAGGCGCTCGCCGCGTTCGGCGGACTCGCGCACAGGACGCAGTGGGTGGCCGACGTCGACGGTGTCCGCTACGTCGACGACTCGAAGGGCACCAACGTCGGCGCCACGCTCGCGGCTGTCTCGGGCCTCGCCGGCCCGCTGGTGCTCATTGCCGGCGGCGACGGCAAGGGCCAGGACTTCGGTCCGCTGCGCGCGGCGTTCCGCGGCAAGGTCCGGCACGTCGTATTGATCGGACGCGACGCGCGTGCGCTCGCGAGAGCGCTCGACGGTGTCTGCAGTACCGAGATCGCCGGCGACATGCGCGCGGCCGTGCTCGCAACCAGGGCAGCTGCCCGCGAGGGCGACACGGTGCTGCTTTCACCAGCCTGCGCCAGCCTCGACATGTTCCGTGACTACGCGCACCGGGGCGATGAGTTCGCGGCCGCCGTCAGGAGTCTCGCCGCATGACCACGACGACGATGTCCTACGCCCGCTCGACCGGCCAGCCCCGGCGCTTCGCTTTCGATCCGTGGCTGATCTGGACCATCGGGGCGCTGCTGCTCGTGGGCCTGATCATGGTGGCCTCGGCGTCGATCGGCGTGTCCGAACGCGAGACCGGCAACCCGTTCTTCTACTTCCAGCGGCAGGTCGTCTACGTCGGCCTCGGTCTCGTGGCCGCCCTGGTGGCGATCTCGATCCCGACCAGCGTGTGGGAGAAGCATGCTGGTGCTGGTGATGGTCCCCGGCCTCGGCCACGAGGTGAACGGCAGTCGGCGCTGGATCCGGCTCGGCTTCATGAACTTCCAGGTGTCCGAGCTCGCCCGCGTGATGCTGCTCACGTACATAGCGAGCTACGCGGTGCGCCGCTCCGATGAATTGTGCTCGAGCTTCAAGGGATTCATGAAGCCGGTGGCCGTGCTGGGCGCGGCCGCGGTGCTGCTGCTGGCGGAGCCCGACTTCGGTGCCGCGACCGTGCTGCTGGCGACCGGGCTCGCGGTGCTGTTCCTGGCCGGCGTACGGCTCCATCACCTGCTCGTCCCTGTGCTGGTCGCCGTGGCCGGAATGGCGGTGCTCGCGGTGACATCGTCCTACCGCATGCGTCGACTCACGGCGTTCCGCAACCCCTGGGAGGATCCGTTCGACAGCGGCTTCCAGCTCGTGCAGTCGCTGATCGCGATCGGGCGCGGCGAGTGGTTCGGCGTCGGCCTGGGATCGAGCGTCCAGAAGCTCTTCTACCTCCCGGAAGCGCACACGGACTTCGTGTTCGCTGTGCTTGCCGAGGAGTTCGGCTTCGTCGGCGTGGTTGCCGTCGTGGGCCTCTTCGTGCTGCTCGTCGGCCGCGCACTCGAGATCTCGCGCAGGGCGGCCGAGGCGGGCCTGACGTTCCAGTCGTACCTTGCCGCGTCGATCGGCATCTGGGTCGGCCTGCAGGCGTTCGTGAACATCGGCGTCAACATGGGTCTGCTGCCGACAAAGGGGCTCACGCTGCCGCTGCTGTCATACGGCGGCAGCAGCATGCTGGTGACGCTCGGGGTGCTCGGCGTGCTGCTGCGCATCCATCACGAGACGCAGATGACGGGCCGTTCTGCCGTGAGCCGGGAGGCACGCCGCGAATGACCCGCCCGACCGCAATGATCATGGCAGGCGGGACCGGTGGACACGTGTTCCCGGCGCTCGCGACGGCACGCGTGCTGCGCGCCCGTGGCTTCGACATCGTGTGGCTCGGTACCCAGCGCGGCATCGAGGCGCGCCTGGTGCCGGCCGAAGGCATCCCGGTCGAATGGCTGAGCGTGAGCGGGCTGCGCGGCAAGGGGATCGCGACGCTGGTCGTCGCCCCGTTCCGTCTCGTGCTGGCGCTCTTTCAGGCGCTGCGCGCGGTGCGCAGGCATCGCCCTGGGGTCGTGCTCGGCGCAGGCGGCTTCGCCTCGGGCCCGGGCGGGATCGCGGCCTGGCTGCTGCGCCGGCCGCTCGTGGTGCACGAACAGAACGCGGTTGCCGGACTCACGAATCGCGTGCTCGCTCGCTTCGCCGGCCGCGTGCTCGAAGGCTTCCCCGGCAGTTTCGGCGCCGGCGTCGAGGCCGAGCGCGTCGGCAATCCCGTGCGGCCCGAGATCGCCGACGTGGCCCCGCCGGAACGGCGCTACGCCGGGCGCGAGGGCAAGGCACGCGTCCTGGTGTTCGGTGGCAGCCAGGGCGCAGCACGGCTGAACGCCGTAGTGCCTGCGGCGATCGCCGAGCTGCCCGAGTCGCTGCGACCGGACGTGCTGCACCAGACGGGCGCGCAGGGCGTGGACGAGACGGCGGCGGCCTACAGGTCCCGCGGCATCGACGCGGACGTGCGTGCCTTCATCGACGACATGGCGGGGGCGTACGGGTGGGCCGATCTCGCCGTCTGCCGCTCGGGTGCGCTGACCGTCGCCGAACTCGCGGTCGCAGGAGTGCCGGCGATACTCGTGCCGTTCCCGGCGGCGGTCGACGACCACCAGACGAAGAACGCCCGCTACGTCGTGAGCGCCGGGGCCGCGGTGCTGCTGCCGGAGTCGGAGCTGACGCCCATGTCGCTCGCGGCCCGGCTGCGCGAGCTGCTCGATTCGGGCCGGCCCAGACTGATGCAGATGGCGCTGGCCGCGCGCGCGACGGCGATCACCGACGCGGACCAGCGACTGGCCGACGCCTGCGTCGCAGCGGCGGGAGGTGCGGCGTGAAGGACCGCATGCGTCGCATCCACTGCATCCACTTCGTCGGCATCGGCGGCAGCGGCATGAGCGGCATCGCCGAAGTGCTGGTCAATCTCGGTTACGTGGTGCAGGGATCCGACCTCAAGGCCGGCGAGTCGACGCGCCGTCTCGAGGGCCTCGGCGCCCGCGTCATGCTGGGCCACCGGGCCGAGAACGTCGCTGGCGCTGACGTCGTGGTCGTCTCGAGCGCGATCAACGCGCAGAACCCGGAAGTGGCGCAGGCGCTGGCGCAGCGCATTCCAGTGGTGCAGCGCGCGGAAATGCTCGGCGAGCTGATGCGCTTCCGCTACTCGATCGCCGTGGCCGGCACTCACGGCAAGACGACCACCACCAGCCTCGTCGCAAGCGTGCTGGCCGAGGGCGGCGAGGACCCGACGTTCGTCATCGGGGGACGGCTGAAGAGCGCGGCGACGAATGCGCGTCTCGGGGCCGGCGAGTATCTCGTCGCGGAAGCCGACGAGAGCGACGCGTCGTTCATGCACCTGCAGCCGATGATCGCGATCGTCACCAACGTCGACGCGGACCACCTCGGCACGCACGGCGGCGACTTCGGCAGGCTGAAGCTGAGCTTCGTCGAGTTTCTGCACAATCTGCCCTTCTACGGCCTGGCGATCATCTGCTCGGACGACGCCAATGCCGCCGCGCTGGTTCCGCAGATCGCGCGTCCGTACCTGACCTATGGCTTCGGCGACTCCGCCGACGTGCGCGCGGTGAACGTCGAGCGCCGCGGCACGAAGTCGTTGTTCGACGTCCTTCGCCCGGGGCGCACGCCGCTCCCGGTGACGCTCAACCTGCCCGGCCGCCACAACGTGCAGAATTCGCTCGCCGCGATCAGCGTCGCGACCGAGCTCGAGGTCGAGGACGCCGCGATCCAGCGCGCTCTTGCGGGCTTCCAGGGCATCGAGCGGCGCCTGCAGTGGCTTGGCGACGTGAACGGGCCTTCCGGGCGCGTCACGCTGGTGGACGACTACGGCCATCATCCGACCGAGGTGGCCGCGACGCTCGAAGCCGCGCGCCAGGGCTGGCCGGACCGGCGCATCGTGCTCGTGTTCCAGCCACATCGCTACACGCGCACGCGCGACCTTCTCGACGACTTCGCCCATGTGCTCTCCGCGGCCGACGCGCTCGTCGTCGCCGAGGTCTATGCGGCCGGCGAGGAGCCGATCGCGGGCGCGGATGGCAAGGCGCTCTGTCGCGCGATTCGTTCGCGCGGACGCGTCGAGCCCGTGCTGCTCAAGTCGCTCGACGAGCTGCCGCAGGCGCTCGCCGGTATCGCGCGCGACGGTGACGTCGTGCTGACGATGGGCGCCGGCAGCATCGGCGCAGCCGCACAGGCACTGCCGGCGGCTCTTTCCGGTCTCGCCGCACGGGAGGGCCGCACATGACGCTCGCCACGAATCGCATCACCGACCCGCGGGAGTTCGGCCGTGTCGCGGTCCTGATGGGCGGCACGTCGTCCGAGCGCGAGGTTTCGCTCGATTCCGGACGCAACGTGCTCGAGGCACTGCAACGGCGCGGCGTCGATGCCACGCCCGTCGACGGCATCCAGGAACTCGCGCGCCGGCTCACCGGGCCGGGCGAGCGGGGCTTCGACCGCGTCTTCAACATACTGCATGGCCAGCGTGGCGGCGGCGAGGACGGCATCGTACAGGGGCTGCTCGATGCGCTCGGCGTTCCCTATACGGGATCGGGCGTGCTCGGCTCCGCGCTGTCGATGGACAAGATCCGCACCAAGCAGGTCTGGCTCGCGCTCGGCCTGCCGACGCCTGGCTACGTGAGCCTCCATCGCGGCGAGGACGTGGTGGCCGCCGCACACAAGCTCGGGCTCCCGGTGATCGTGAAGCCGGCGTGCGAGGGATCGAGCGTCGGCGTCACCCGTTGCTTCAAGGACTCGGACCTCGCCGCGGCCGTCGAGCTTGCTGCGCGGTACGCCGGCCCGCTGCTCGTCGAGCAGCTGATCGAGGGCGACGAGTACACGGTCGGGGTGCTCGGCTCCGAGGCGCTGCCCTCGATCCGCATCGTCCCCGCCGGCGACTACTACGACTACCACGCCAAGTACGTTGCCGAGGACACGCAGTACATCTGCCCCGGCGCGAGCGGCGCGACCGAGCAGGAACTGGGCAGCCTCGCGCTCGCGGCGTTCTTCGCCGTGGACTGCAGCGGCTGGGGGCGCGTGGATTTCATGCGCGACCGCGCCGGCAAGCCGTGGCTGCTCGAGGTGAACACGGCGCCTGGCATGACCAGCCATTCGCTGGTGCCAAAGGCTGCGCGTAGTCGCGGGGTCGAATTCGACGAACTGGTCTGGCGCGTGCTCGAGACGAGCATGGCCGTGCGGACGGGCTGAGGAAGACGCATGGTACTGCCCTGGAAAAAGCGTAATCGACGCCAGAGCGCGAAAGGCGAGCCTGACCTCCTCGAGCGCGTCAACTGGCGCGCGATCGCCGCGGCGGCAGGCATTGCGGCGTTCGGAGTCGCCTGTGCGTGGCTGCTGCTGGCGGGCCTCGATCGCCCGGTGCGGCGCGTACTCGTCGAGGGAGCGTTCCAGCGAGTCTCTCCGCCGGAGATCGAGAGCGCGGTCGTCGAAGTCGTCGATGGCGGGCTCGCGTCGGTGGACCTCGAGCGCATCCGCAAGAGGATCGAGCGTATCGACTGGGTCGACAGTGCGGTCGTGCAGCGGCGCTGGCCTGACGCGATCCGCGTGGCGGTCACCGAGCAGGTCGCGGCGGCACGATGGAACGAGGCCGGGCTGCTCAACGAGCGCGGCGAGCTGTTCATCCGCAACGCCCGCTACGTGCCGCCGGAGCTGCCGTTGCTGCAGGGACCCGAGGGCAGCGAAGGCGTGGTGGCCCAGCTCTACCTCGACTCGCAGGGCAGGCTGGTAGAGACGGGGCTGCGCCTCACGGGCGTTCGGCTCGACGAGCGCGGCTCGTGGGAGATCGAGCTGGCGAACGGCGTGGCCGTGAAGCTCGGACGGCAGGCCGTCAACGACCGCCTCGAACGGTTCATCCACCTCGCGAGTCCGCTGGTGGCCAAGCGACTGGCGGAGATCAAGTACGTGGACATGCGCTACACCAATGGATTCAGCGTCGGCTGGAACGCTCGTTCCGCCGTCGCCGTCGCCCCGCAGGAGGATGCGACACCCGATGCCTAGAAAGCCTGAACGCAACCTGATCGTCGGCCTCGACATCGGCACCTCGAAAGTGGTGGCGATCGTCGGAGAGCTCGGCCCCGACGGCACGATCGAGGTCGTCGGCGTCGGCTCGCACCCGTCGCGCGGCCTGAAGAAAGGCGTGGTCGTGAACATCGACTCGACCGTGCAGTCCATCCAGCGCGCGGTCGAGGAGGCCGAGCTCATGGCCGGCTGCGAGATCCACTCGGTCTTCGCCGGGATCGCCGGCAGCCACGTCCGCTCGCTGAACTCCCACGGCATCGTCGCCATCCGCGACAAGGAAGTCGCGCCGGGCGACGTGGACCGCGTGATCGACGCCGCGCGCGCCGTGGCGATCCCGGCCGACCAGAAGATCCTGCACATCCTGCCGCAGGAATTCATCATCGATGCCCAGGAAGGCATCCGCGAGCCGATCGGCATGTCCGGCGTGCGCCTGGAAGCAAAGGTGCACATCGTCACGGGCGCCGACAGCGCCGCGCAGAACATCGTCAAGTGCGTGCAGCGCTGCGGCCTCCAGGTCGAGGACATCGTGCTCGAGCAGCTGGCGTCGAGCTATGCAGTGCTGGCCGAGGACGAGAAGGAGCTCGGCGTCTGCCTGGTCGATATCGGTGGCGGCACGACCGACATCGCGGTGTTCTCGGGCGGCGCGATCCGGCACACGGCCGTGATCCCGATCGCGGGCGACCAGGTCACCAACGACATCGCGGTGAGCCTGCGCACGCCGACGCACCATGCCGAGGAGCTCAAGGTCCGCTACGCCTGCGCGCTTTCGCAGCTTGCGAATCCCGACGAGACCATCGAGGTGCCCAGCGTCGGCGACCGGCCCGCGCGGCGTCTTGCCCGGCAGACGCTCGCCGAAGTCGTCGAGCCGCGCTACGAGGAACTCTTCGCGCTGGTGCACGACGAGCTGCGCCGCTCCGGATTCGACGAAATGATCGCGGCCGGCGTCGTGCTCACCGGCGGCAGCGCGAAGATGGAAGGCGTCATCGAACTCGCCGAGGAAGTCTTCCACGCGCCGGTGCGCCTCGGGTTGCCGCAGGGCGTGAGCGGGCTCGTCGACGTCGTTCGAAATCCCATCCACTCGACCGGTGTCGGCCTGCTGCTGTTCGGGCGGGAGAACTACGTGCGGCGCGGCCGCGCGGCGCCCGTGGCGAACGGCATGCGCAGCGTCGTGGACAGGATGCGGGCGTGGTTCCAGGGGAATTTCTGAAGCGGGCGGTCAGCGGAAAAGGTCAGGCAGTCGGTGAAAAGCGGGGCAGAGAGATTCGAATTTCTGAAGGGGTCCGGCGGGGCAGCCGGCCTTCACTGAACACGGGTTACTGGGCATCAATCATTCTTTTCGTCACTTATCAGCGGAGCAGCAACAAATGTTCGTACTTGCAGACACGGAGAATCAGGGGGCCATCATCAAGGTCGTCGGTGTCGGCGGCGGTGGCGGCAATGCGGTCACCCACATGGTCGGTTCGGGCATCGAACACCGATGCGCAGGCGCTGAAGCACTCGAAGGTCAAGGCAAGCCTGCAGATCGGCTCGAACATCACCAAGGGCCTCGGGGCCGGCGCTGACCCGGAAGTCGGTCGCCAGGCTGCGATGGAGGATCGCGACCGCATCGTCGAACTCGTCGACGGCTCGGACATGATCTTCATCACCGCCGGCATGGGCGGCGGCACCGGCACGGGCGCGGCGCCGGTCGTCGCGCAGGTTGCCAAGGAACTCGGCATCCTGACGGTCGCCGTGGTGACGAAGCCCTTCGAGATGGAAGGCAACAAGCGGCTCGCCTTGGCGGACCAGGGCATCGCTGAACTCAGCAAGTACGTCGATTCGCTGATCACGATCCCGAACCAGAAGCTGCTCACCGTGCTCGGCGGCGACACGACGTTGCTCGATGCGTTCAAGGCGGCGAACCAGGTGCTGCAGGGCGCTGTGCAGGGAATCGCGGAGCTGATCACCCGGCCGGGCCTCATCAACGTCGACTTTGCCGACGTCAAGACGGTCATGGCGGAGACCGGTATGGCGATGATGGGTTCGGGCGCGGCCACGGGCGAGAATCGCGCACGAGCCGCAGCCGAGGCCGCGATCTCGAGCCCGCTGCTCGAGGACGTCAACCTTTCGGGCGCGCACGGCCTGCTGATCAACGTCACGGCCGGCATGGACCTGCGCACCAGCGAGTTCCACGTCGTCGGCGACACCATCAAGCAGTACGCGTCGGAAGACGCGACGGTGGTCGTCGGCTACGTGATCGACCCGGAGATGACCGACCAGATCCGCGTCACCGTGGTTGCGACCGGCATCGGCCGGCCGGCGGCGGTCCGCGGCCTCGGAGGACGCAACATCCGCCGGGGGCTCGACAACTATGCCGACTACGACACGCCGGCCAACATGCGCCGCCGGCAGCGAGCCGTCGGGGACGACGTGCGCGCCGACGTGGGCGGGGAGTCGTATCTCGACATTCCGGCATTCCTGCGGCGGCAGGCGGACTGAAGCGGGTGGCTGGGCCGCGGCCGGGGACCAGTTCGACGGAGGTGCCGTCGACTGGCTCCGCGGCCTGCGGCGACCCGCGTACAGCGCGCCTCGGCAGTTGGATTTGATGGCGTCAAAAAGCCATAGGAATCAATTGTCTAAGATCGTTATGCTGCGCTGTGATAGACTTTCTGGCTGACTTAATTCAAGGGGACGCGTGCGCGCGGCCATAACCCCACGATGCTCAAGCAAAGAACGCTCAAGAACTCGATCCGCGCGACGGGCGTAGGCCTGCACACCGGCAAGAAAGTGCTCATGGTGCTGCGGCCGGCACCGGCCAACCACGGCATCTGGTTCCGCCGGACCGACCTCGATGAGCCGGTAGACATCCCGGCGCGCGCGGAGAACGTCGGCGAAACCACGCTCGGCACGACGATCGCGGTCGACGGCGCCAGGGTCTCGACGATCGAGCACCTGCTCTCGGCCCTCGCCGGCCTCGGTATCGACAACGCGATCATCGAGTTGAGTGCCGACGAAGTGCCGATCATGGACGGTAGCGCCGGGCCGTTCGTGTTCCTGCTGCAGTCGGCAGGAATCGAGGAACAGAACGCGCCGAAGAAGTTCGTGCGCATCAAGAAGAGCGTCAAGGTCGAGGACGGGGAGAAGTGGGCGCGGTTCGACCCCTACGACGGCTTCAAGGTTAACTTCGAAATCGAGTTCGACCACCCGGTCTTCAAGCGGCGGTCACAGGTGGCCTCGATGGAATTCTCCACGACGACCTTCCTGCGCGAGGTGAGCCGGGCCCGCACCTTCGGCTTCATGCGCGACCTCGAATACATGCGCTCGCGAAACCTGGCGCTCGGCGGCAACCTCGACAATGCGATCGTCCTGGACGATTACCGGATCCTGAACGAGGATGGCCTGCGCTACGAGGACGAGTTCGTCAAGCACAAGATCCTCGATGCGATCGGCGACCTTTACCTGCTTGGTCACAGCCTCATCGGCGAGTTCAGCGGCTACAAGTCGGGCCACGGCCTCAACAATCGCCTGCTCCGCACGCTGACAGCGGACCGCACGGCATGGGAAGACGTGACGTTCGAAACGCTGCAGGATGCGCCGATTTCATACGTTGCGGCTGCGACCGCGGCCTGAGGGAAAGAGCCCACCGCGACCGGCGGTCGACAGTCATCGGGGAACAAGCAGGGCGCCATTGGAGCGCATCCCTGTTGAATGCCGGCCAACCTAGCGCTCGCTGCCTCTCACCCGGACTCGAACCTTCCCGTTCACCAGTACGCCCAGATCGGCAAGCCGCGCCACGAGCCGTGGTCCCGCATAGCGGACGCGGGCGGACCAGGCGGCCGAGTCGACCATGATCACCAGGTCGCGAGCGCGTCTCGCGGCTCCCACGACGTGTGGCCTGAGCGGTTCGGGCAGCTCCTGACGCACCAGTGCCGCGAGCGACACAGCCTCTGCCGCCTGCTTCGCCAGAAGTCCAATGCCGTCCAGCGGTCCCGAAAAAAGTGGTCTGAGTCGGTCGGCCATTATCAACAAATAATATACGAATTCGGTTTTTCGAATTGCCAGCCCGAGCCGGTTCGTTCATAGTCTGCCGCCTTGCGGCTGGGTGGGTCCACCTCCCGGGCACCGACTTCGATATGCGGTGGCCGATTGGTGATTTTTGTCCCGATCCGTCCGGCTTGAACTGTGACACAGCGCGAGGTTGTGCGCCTTGATGAATCTACAAATTATGACCGGCCGGACCGCCAGGACCCGCCATGTCGACCTGAAGGCTCCGCGGACGCTGTTCGCCATCGGCGGCGGCGCGCTGCTGGTCACTGCCGCGATCTTCGTCGCTGGCGTCCAGTTCGGCCGTTTCATGGCTGGCCCGATGCATGGTCGCAAGCTCGAGCAGGTGATCGACGAGCAGCGCATGGACCTGCAGTCCGCCCGTGGGCAGCTGCAGGGCAAAGTCGATGCGATCGCGTCGCGCGTCGGCACGATGAATGCACACCTGATCCGGCTCGATGCACTCGGTCGCCGCATCACCGACCTCGCCAACCTCGATCGTGGTGAGTTCGACTTCGACAAGCCCCCTCCGACCGGCGGCCCCGACGGTGGCGAGGTGGCGTCCGGATCCGCGCAGGTGCCCGAACTGACCGCGGTGCTCGATTCGCTCGAAGCACAGCTCGCGGACCGTGAGCGGCAATTGACGGTGCTCGAGAGCCTGATGTCTACGCGCCGGCTCGGACAGCGCATCATCCCTGGTGGCTGGCCGGTGATTGGCGGCTGGATCTCCTCGCATTTCGGCTATCGGTCGGACCCGTTCACCGGGCGAGGCGCATTTCACTCGGGCGTCGATTTCACCGCCATACCGGGTACGCGTGTCATTTCCACCGGCCCCGGTGTCGTCTCGTTTTCCGGCTACAAGTCTGGTTACGGCAACGTAGTCGAGGTCACGCACGCCACGGGCTACCTGACTCGCTACGGGCACAACGCGCGTAACCTGGTGCGGGAAGGCGAGGCCGTGCAGAAGGGCCAGGCCATCGCAGTCATCGGCAGCACCGGCCGGTCAACCGGCACTCACGTGCATTTCGAGGTCGAGCGGGACGGCAACACGCTGAACCCGATGCGGTACCTGAGCGCTCCCTGACGGGCGCGCCAACGAGCGGGCCGCGATCGGGGTGGGCGGATAGTGCGGGCAGCCCGCGGGTGGCGGCTGTTCCTGCGCTCACTATCCGCCAACCCCCAATCATCGCCGGATTTTGCTGTAAAATCCCGCCTTTCCCCTTCGCGCCCCTTCACTGGAGCCCCCTGTGGCCAATTGGCTC
>PDVJ01000084.1_pt1 | contig 17913 bp, 22 predicted proteins | sample 1369811 | NCBI WGS metagenome assembly PDVJ01 (sample SAMN07795376, study PRJNA414565) | Alkali sediment metagenome, whole genome shotgun sequencing project. | reverse complement strand
AACGTGCAAGTTGAAGGCCCGGGAGGATGGCGGTCCGACGCTGGTTCGACCGCCGTCGTCCGTTGCGTTGGGCATGCTGTGGCCAGTCGTCGAGCACGAATTCGCCGCACGTCTGGCGACGACAGGGGACCTCGAAGGCGAGGCGTCGCCGGATATCGTCCGGGAGCCGCCGCTGCGTCGGTTGCCGCTGGCCTGGCGCGTTCCGCAACCGCGATCGCCTCGCATCGCCTCGATTTGCACGCCAGCAGCGGCCGCGCGGCCGCCGGTGGAGTTCGACTGGGCCACCGAGACGGCGCGTCATGTCGGCACGGTCGTGCATCGGGAACTGCAGCGCGTCGCGCGCGACGGCATGGCCAACGGGGCCGGCGTGCCGGCCGCGCGCCGCCGGTACGTCGACGAACTTGCCGAGCTGGGCGTGCCGGCCGAACGGCGCCCGGCTGCGGCAGAACGCATCGCGACCGCCGTAAGGCGCACTCTGGACGATGAGCGTGGGCGGTGGTTGCTCGACGAGCGCCACGCATCGAGCGCCAACGAATTCGCGCTCACCGGCCAGATCGACGGGACGCTCGTCTCCGTCATCATCGACCGCACGTTCATCGATGAAGAGGGAACCCGCTGGATCGTGGACTACAAGACCAGCAGTCACGAGGGCGCGGACGTCGACGGGTTCCTCGCGAGCGAGCAGGAGCGCTACCGTGCGCAACTCGAGCGTTACGCTTCGCTCATGCGCCACCTCGGCCCGGAGCCGATTCACCTCGGGCTTTATTTTCCGCTGCTGTCCGCATGGCGGAGCTGGGTCGCGGCCGGGCGCTAGATCGTTCCGCTCACGCCGAACTGGCGACGGCCGGCTGCGTCCGCCGGTCCCAGCAGCTCCAGCGACCGTCGCAGCGCGGGTGGCGTGTCGCCTCGCGGCGCGAGTGTCCCTTCGAGCAGGAAGCTGCGGTCCGGCGACACCGTGAGCCGGCCATCCACGGCGAACGGGCCTTCCTTGTCCGTGACCCGCGCCGAGATGCCGGCGTCCGGCTTTGTCTGCGACTTCGGGTCAGGCAGCACCGCGCGGTAACTGCCGATGGAAGCATTTCGCGGTGGCGGCGCGACGAGGCCATCCATGTCGATGGTTCCGCTCACGCTGACCGGCCAGCCCTTTGCGAGTTCGAGTTCCGCGAACTCCGCGTGCAGTTGCCCGCGCCAACCCTTGGGCAGACCCACCGGCAGCACGCCCAGTGCCGCCACCGGAAGGTCCACTCGCGCATCGTCGAGGCGCAGATTCCCTGCCAGGGTGGCCGCGACGTCTGACTCGATGCGACCGTCCGGCCGCGTCAGCAGCACGTGCGCGCCCAGCCGACCGCGCAGCAGCTCGAGCGGCGCGATGCGCCAACGCAGGTCGCCAAGTACGGCTCCGCGCCAGGTGAGTGCCGAAGCTGCACCGGACCAGATCGATCCCGTGAAGGCCACGGAGGTCACGCCGTAGCGCTGAAGCCGTCCCGCGAGAAGACTCGACGGAAGCGTGGCGATGGCAAAGACGAGCAGGGCGGCGATGCCCAGCGCGATGAGAGGCCAGGCCCTGCGCATGCCGGACGGCGCGTCGCGCGCCGACCGGTCACGGCGCTGCGGAAGAGCCATGCGTGAGGGTCAGGCTGGCATTGACCAGGCCGGGGGCCGATGCGGCATCCACGTTCGCGGCCTCGACGCTCACCCCGTGCTGCTGTTGCAGGGCCACCAGCCAGGTGATCAGCACGTCGAACGGCGCACCCTCGAGGCGCAGCCTGAGTCCGTTGTCGCCATTCGGGCTCTGGTCACGCACCGAACCACCGAGCCCAGCCTCGCGCGCGGTACGGTCGACGAGGACGACCAGCGATTCGCCGGAACCGGCGCTGCCGCCCGCGGCACTCGCGGCCATCACCTGGGGTGCAGCCTGCTGCATCCAGGCAAGATCGGCGGATTTCTGGTTGACACGAGCAGCGGCACGCGCGGTGAACGCGTGGAGCGGCATCACGACGATCAGATAGACAGCCGCCAGCGCCACCAGCCCCGCCGCGAGGTAGACCAGCCGCTTCTCGCGTGGCGCAAGTTCGTCGAACCGCTGGCGCAGGTTCATGCCTTGCCCAGCCGGACCTGCAGCCGGCCCTCGAAGGTCTGGCCGCGCGGCGTCGCGGATTGCAGTTCTGCGCTGAGGCCACCCTGGCTCAAGGCCTGCTTGATGGAGTCCAGCGCCTCGACCGAGGGCGCCGTCAGCCGCAGTTCGAGCGCGTCGCCCCGGAAACTCATCGACTCGACCTTGGTCTGCGGCGTCTGCGACACGGCCGCTGCGAGCGCCGCCACCGCAGGCAGCAGCGCATCGCGCTTTGCGCCACCACTGCCGAGCACGCCCTGCATCTGCGCGCGAGGATCCACGGACTTCTGACCGGGCATGGCGGCCGCGAAGATCGCTGCAATCTCGGTATCGAGTTTCTTCTCCGCCTGGCCGAGCTTCCAGATCGAGAAGCCCTGGCCCGCCAGGAACAGCAGGGCCGTCGCTGCCGCGAGCGCCGCGGGCACGCGCCACTCACGCAGGCGCACGGACAACGACGAGCGCGCCGCATAGGGGCCCTGCAGCAGGTTCACGCCAGTGTCGTTCAGCGCCTGCGCTGCCAGCAGCGGCAGCGTGCCGTCTGGCAGCAACTTGACCTGCAACGTAGCGGTGCGCGAGCGCAGGCCCTCGATCGTTTCGCGATGCTCTTCGTATTCGGCGGGACTTGCGAAGAAAACCACGTTCTCGGCCGCGTCGGTGCCGTCGCCGAGCGCGAGATCGAGCGCGGTTGCGAGTGGGTTCGCGTCGAGAGCGTAGGGCACGCCATCGGCGCGACGCACGAACAGCATGCCCTCGTCGAGCAGCAGCGTGCAGGCTCCCGGCGATACGGGGAGGGCCGTAGTGTCGGCGTAAGCGGCGTTCGGATGAATGCCTGCCGCGTCGCACATGGCCTGCCAGCGCTCCATCAGGCTGCGCGCGACGAAAGCCACCGGGGTTCCCGCAGCGCCCGTGTTCTTGGCGCCGACAGCGAAATGGACCGTCTCGACCTCGGAGGCAAGCTGCTCTTCGAGAGCGAACGGCACGGCCTGCGCGAGCCTTGCACCGCCGCGCAGCGGGAGCTCGGGTTCCGCGAGCGCAACGTCGCCGCCCGGCAGCAGCAGCACCGTCGAGCGGCCTTCCGCGACGTTGATTGCGTCGGCAACAGGGCCGGTGTGCACTGGCCCCGAGCGGCCACCGCTGCGGTCCACGATCAGCCACGAGGCCGGCGCCTCTTCAGCGGCGCGCAGACGGATCACCAGTGTCTCAGACATCGGGCCTCGGGATCATTCGGTTCCGGAACTGCGCAGATAGGGCCGTACCGAGCCACCGTCACCGCGCGCGAGCAGACTGTACAGGGTGAAATCAGTGGTGCCAATAGTTACCCACAGCGTGGCGCGGAAGAATCCGCTCGATTCCGTGAGCGACTCCTTCATCTTGTCGAATGCCTCGTTGCCGAGCGAGCCCTTCAGGTCCTCCAGCGTTGGAAAGCAGGCTTCCTTCCGGCGGTTGGCGAGATCCTTGGGGTTCAGTCCGTACTCACGCGCGTTCTCGCTGAGTGCATCGAGAACGATGCCCGGCGCCGTGCAGACGTTGAGCGGCGTTCCAACCGGCAGAGCCGTGACGAACGGCTTGAGCTTGGCGTAGCGCTCGGCGCCGAAACCGGACAGGGCCATGAGCTCGCTCGTGCGCGTGATCGGCATGTTGGCCGTGAGGTAAGGCGGGCTCTCTCCGGTATAGGCCGAGTCCTCGGCGCCATCCGGAAACCCGGGCTGCGTGTCCGGGTCGATCCAGTCCGCCATCGCGGTTGCCCAGCCGGGCTCGAGGTCGAGCGCTGCGAGAATGCGTTCGAGTTGCTTGACCGCCTCGCCGTTCACGGTACCGTCGGGGAACAGCATGCTGTTCAGGTTGAAGCGGCCCTGCAGGTCCTCCAGGCGACCGGCAACGGATCCGCCGTCGACAGGCAGTGGCGGCATCGGGCGCGCCCACGGTTCGCCGAGATGGTCCGTCTTGGTCTCCTGCTTGTCCTGGCGCAGGAAATCGGCGGCCCAGGCTTCGGCGCCCAGCGCGATCTGGAACGCCTGGTCGCGGGCGAAAATCGTCGCGCTGCGGCGCTGGTCGAGCATGCCGCGGAACGCGACGTTGACCGCGAGGATGGTGGCCAGCGCAACCATGAGCACGGCCGTGATCAGTGCCACGCCACGCTGAGCATTGCGCGACGCGCCGGAAGATCTGCGGATCACCCGGCCACCTCGACCACGCGGCGCAACGTGCCCCAGTCCTCGAGATCGAGCGTCACTTCGATCGCCGCGGGCCGCGCGCGTCCGTCGGTCTGCGGGTCACCTTCGGCCACGGGCCAGCGCTCGACCCAGTTTCGATTCGCATCCATGAAGCGGAAGGTCACTGCGCGGACACCGCCGAGCAGCTTGCGGCGCGTCGGTTCTGTAGCGAGCGTTCGGTCGAGCACGGGCCAGTGGTCGCGCCACAGGCCGTCCTGGTCCAGCCGGTATCCGACACGTTGCAGCGTCGAGCGTGGGAGCCCGGCGGTGTTGCTCCAGCCGCCGCGCGTCAACTGCAGCTCGTAGTCTACCGAGTCCCCGGAGAGCACCGCCGGCAGTTGCGACTCGCCGAGGGGTTCGCGAACCGGCCGCGGCTCGGCCTGCTCGAGGTCCTGCGTGAGCGTCTGCACCGCGGTCCGGACCTCGCGCGTTCGTGCGAGCCGCTGTTCCGCATACTCGCTCTGCTTCTGGAGCTGCGTATAGCCGCTCAAGGCGAGCGTGCCGACAACCGCGAAGATTGCGACCGAGACCAGGAGCTCGAGCAGCGTGAACCCCGCGCTGCCGAATTTGCGACGGTGCCGCGTCATTCCTCCTCCACCTGGCCACCGGGTGGCGGGTCCGGGGTTGGTGCGGGCGGAGGCGATCCGGGCTGGCCGGATTCGCCCGGTGCGCCGGGCGTGGCCGGCTTGCCGGCATTGTCGCCGTCGTCCGACTCGTCGCCGCCCTCATCCTCGCCGGCGCCTCCCGGCTTTCCGGCACCGCTCCAGTTGAGCCGGCTGCCCCCGGCGGCACCGATCGCAGTGCCGTAGAAGCCTGTGACCGTAGCGAGCGCCGAGGAATCCGGTGCGTCCGCCGGGCGCACGGATACGTCCATGCGTCGCAGGCTCGTTACCTGCGTCTGGGTGACCTGCATGCTCCAGCGCCAGCGCTGGCCTGCGAACTCGACGTCGGCCGACGACTCGGCGACTTCGGGTGCCTCCTGCTGCAGACGCGTCTCGGTGATCACGTTCAGGGCAATCCAGTGCGCAAGCGTCTTCTCGCGGAGGTAGGCGCCGTTGCGTGCCGACTGCGTGACGGCTTCGATCACTCCGAGCATGCCGAGCGCTACGATGACGAGCGCCGCAAGCACCTCGATCAGCGTGAAGCCGCGAGCATGTCGGGCGCTGCGGGGCGGCAGATCAGCCTTGCCCGGATTCATCGTTCTTCTGCACGGAGATGGCGCCGTCGGCCGCGCCCTTGATGCGGCGAACTTCTTCGGTTCCGTCGCGACTCAACGCCACCTCGAACGGGACGAGGTCGCCGGAGGCCTGCACCACGACCTGCGGCGTGTAGCGCTCTTCGCCGGTCGGCGTGGCGCGAGCCGGCAGCTTGACGTCCCGCGACTCGATCGTGAGGGCGGCGACGACGCCGTCGGGCAGGGCACGCTCGCGAAGCAGCGGATCGTCGGACACGATCAGCCAGCGTTCGTTACGGGAGTCGTAGCGCAGGAAGTCATACCCGCGTGCGTCGATGCGCAGTCCGACGTCCTGGCCCTGCAGCATCGCGTCCTCGCGAACCTGCATGAGCACCGCGCGAAGGCGGGCCGCCTCCTGGTCGATCTCGTGGTCGCCACCGAGCACGTTCACGGAGACCACGGCCATGCTCGTGACGATGCCGATGATGACGATCACGACCAGCAACTCGAGCAGCGTGAAGCCCGAGTTGCGGTTGCCGGGCCGGACTGGCGGCAGCGGGCTACTCGATGTTCCAGTTGCCGATGTCGGCATCCTGGCCCTCGCCACCCGGCTGCCCATCGGCGCCGAGGGTGTAGAGGTCGTAGTCACCGCGGGAGCCCGGCGCGAGGTACGCGTAGTCATTGCCCCAGGGGTCCTTCTTGATACCGTCGATGTAGCCGCCGTCCTTCCAGTTGCGGATGTTCGGATCCACCGGCCGCGTCACCAGGGCCTCGAGTCCCTGCTCGGTAGTCGGGTAGCGGAAATTGTCCATTCGGTACAGGTTGAGGGCCGTCTCATACGCACGGATGTCCTGCTTCGCCTTGGCGACGCGGGCATCGTCGATACGGCGAATCACGTTCGGCGCAACGAGCGCCGCCAGGATGCCGAGGATCACCACCACGACCATGATCTCGATAAGGGTGAAGCCGGCGCTCGGACCGCTGCCCGCCGCAGGGCGCCGGACGCCCTGTGCGGGCGCGTCGTAGAATAAGTTCATCGCTTGGTCGAGCCTGTGGCTGTACAGTCGCTGATCATAGCAAATCAGGGTGCCGACCCCGCGACCGACCTTGCCCAATCGAGCGTTACGTCTGGATTTGCGCGACTGGCTCCTGCCCGGAGCCATCGCGATGCTGCTGGTGGCGGTGCACCTGGCCGGCCCCCACGCGACGGAGGCATTGCGCTACGAACGCGGCGCCATCGCCACCGGCGAGGCGTGGCGGCTTGCAACGGCCCACCTGGTGCACCACGACTGGCCGCACCTCAGCTGGAATCTCGCCGGGGTCGCTCTCGTATGGCTGCTCTTCGCCGGCGAATTCACCCTGCGCGACTGGCTGCTGATCCTGCTCGCGTCGATCGTCGCGATCGACCTGGGGTTCCAGCTCTTCGAGCCTGAGCTGGCCTGGTACGTTGGATTCTCCGGGGTGCTGCACGGCTGCATGGCCGCGGGACTGGTCGCCTGGCTCAGGCGCGAGCGCGATGCGTTGACGGTCATCGTCGCGCTGCTGTTCGGCGCCAAGCTGACATGGGAGCACGCAGTCGGTCCCTTGCCGTTCACGGCCGTTACGCTGTCTCTGCCGGTCATCCACGAGGCACACACGTACGGGGCGGCTGGCGGGGCGCTGGCGGCCCTTTGGCTCCTGCGGCCCCGGTCCCCGTCGGTGGCACCGCTATAATCCCACGGCGAGGCGGGGCAGCCGTCCAGAACGAGAACGACCATGACGCTGGCAATCGTCTTCCCGGGCCAGGGTTCCCAGTCCGTCGGCATGCTTGCGGCCCTGGCGACGGCGGAGCCGCTCGTCCAGCAGACCTTCGATGAAGCCTCCGGGGTGCTCGGCTATGACCTCTGGGCGCTGTGCCAGCAAGGGCCGGAGTCGGACCTCGGGTCCACCGAGAAGACGCAGCCCGCCATGCTTGCGGCCGGTGTGGCCACCTGGCGGGTCTGGCAGCGTCATGGCGGACCGATGCCGGTCGCCATGGCGGGTCACAGCCTCGGCGAATACACGGCACTGGTGTGCTCGCAAGCGCTCGATTTTCGCGTGGCGGTGGATCTTGTCAGGTTCCGCGGAGAGGCCATGCAGCGCGCGGTTCCGATCGGCACCGGGGCGATGGCGGCCATCCTCGGTCTCGACGACGACGAGCTTGCGGCTGCCTGCCGCGAGGCGGCACAGGACGAAGTCGTCGAGCCTGTGAACTTCAACGCCCCGGGGCAGGTGGTGATCGCCGGGCACGCCGCAGCGGTCGCACGTGCGATCGACAAGGCGAAGTTGCGCGGCGCGAAACGAGCCATCGTGCTCCCGGTGAGCGTGCCATCCCACAGCAGCCTGATGACGGGGGCCGCCGAGCAGCTCGCCGAACGGCTGCTCACGGTCAACCTGGCGACGCCCGTGGTCCCGGCCGTATACACGGTCGACCTGCAGACGCACCGGAGTCCGGACGGCATACGCCGCGCGCTGCGCGAGCAGATATTCAAGCCGGTGCGCTGGGCCGACACGGTACGCGCGATGATCGCGAGCGGCGTGACGACTTTTGTCGAGTGCGGACCAGGCAGAGTCCTCACCTCACTCGGCAAGCGCATCGACCGGCGGCCCGAACTGCGGATGCTGGCCATCGACGATCCGGATTCACTTTCAGCCGCGCTGGCCGCGGCACGGGGGATCGACCATGCTTGAGAATGAAGTCGCCCTGGTGACGGGCGCATCGCGAGGCATCGGACGAGCGATCGCCCTCGAACTCGGCCGACGCGGCGCCCGCGTCGTAGGAACGGCGACCACGGAGCAGGGTGCCGCTTCGATCGGCGAAGCGCTCGCGGATGCCGGTGTCGAAGGCAGGGGCATCGTGCTCGACGTGTCGAGCGCGGGCTCTGTCGAGCAGTGCTTCAAGGACGTCGAGGCCCGCGAGGGTACGCCAACGGTGCTGGTCAACAATGCCGGCGTCACGCACGATGGCCTGCTCATGCGCATGAGCGCCGAAGACTGGCAAACGGTGATCGAGACCGACCTCTCGTCCGTCTACCGGACCTGCAAGGCGGTCATGCGCGGCATGATGAAGGCGCGACGCGGCCGCATCGTCAACATCGCGTCTGTCGTGGCCGTGATGGGCAATGCCGGCCAGACAAACTACTCGGCCGCGAAGGCCGGCATGATCGGCTTCTCGAAGAGCCTGGCCAGGGAGATCGGCTCGCGGGGTATCACGGTGAATGTGGTTGCGCCCGGGTTCATCGTGACCGACATGACCGACGCGCTCGGCGAGGAGACCCGCAAGGCGCTCGCAAGCCAGGTACCCCTCGGGCGGCTCGGCTCGCCGGAGGACGTCGCCCATGCCGTGGCGTTCCTGGCGTCACCCCAGGCCGGCTACATCACCGGCGAGACGCTGCACGTCAACGGCGGCATGTACATGATCTAGAAGGGAATCTGTCATGATTGGACCCGATTCGACCCTTAAACTAGAATACGCCCCCCATGGCGGACCCCCCGAAGGGCGGGTCGGCACGCATCGTCTCCCACAGAGGACTCCGAAGAATGAGCAGCATCGAACAGCGGGTTAAGGCGATCGTCGCCGAGCAGCTGGGCGTCAAGGAAGAGGAAGTCACCAACGATTCGTCGTTTGTGGACGACCTGGGCGCGGATTCGCTCGACACCGTCGAACTCGTAATGGCGCTCGAGGAGGAGTTCGAGACCGAGATCCCGGACGAGGACGCCGAGAAGATCACGACCGTCCAGCAGGCGATCGACTACATCAACGAGCGTCGCACCCAGGCCTGAGTTGCGGCCCGTACAGGGGGGCGCCGTTTGACGAAGCGCAGGGTCGTCGTCACAGGGCTCGGCATCGTTTCGCCGCTTGGAAGCGACATTGCCTCTGCCTGGGGCGCCGTCTGCAACGGCCGCAGTGGCGTGGTGACCCTCACGCGACTCGACACCAGCGCCTTCCCCGTCCACATCGGGGGCGAGGTCGTCGGCTTCAACGCCGAGGACTACATGTCGCCCAAGGACGTGCGCAAGTTCGATGCCTTCGTCCCGTACGGGTTCGGGGCCGCGGTGCAGGCGGTCAAGGATTCCGGCATCACGGTAACCGAAGCGAACGCGCCACGTATCGGTGTTGCGATCGGTGCCGGCATCGGCGGCCTGGGCACGATCGAGGAAACCACTGCCAAGTGGCTCGAGTCGCACACGCCGCGCAAGATTTCGCCGTTCTTCATTCCGGGCAGCATCATCAATGCGGCCGCGGGCCAGGTGTCGATCCACTTCGGCCTGAAGGGGCCGAACCTGGCGCTGGTGACGGCCTGCACGACCTCGACGCACACGATCGGCATCGCGGCACGCCTCATCCAGTACGGTGACGCGGACGTGATGGTCGCCGGGGGTGCCGAGGCGGCGTTTACCCCGCTTGGCCTCGGAAGCTTCGGCCAGGCGCGGGCGCTTTCGACGCGCAACGACGAGCCTGCGCGAGCCAGCCGGCCGTGGGATCGCGATCGCGACGGATTCGTGATGGCCGAGGGTGCCGGTGCAATCGTCCTCGAGGAGTACGAGCACGCGCGTGCGCGCGGGGCGTGCATCTACGGGGAATTTGCAGGCTTCGGCATGAGCGGCGACGCGTTTCACATCACGTCGCCGCCGGAGGATGGCGAAGGCGCGCGCCTCGCCATGGTGAACGCCATTCGCGATGCGGGCATCAACCCGTCGGACATCCAGTACATCAATGCACACGCCACTTCGACCGAACTCGGCGATCTGGCCGAGACGATCGCGGTAAAGCGTGCGTTCGGCGATCACGCCGCGCGAGTGGCCATCAGTTCGACAAAGTCCATGACCGGCCACCTGCTCGGCGCGGCGGGCGTGGTCGAGGCGATCTTCTCGATTCTCGCCATCCGCGACGGCATCCTGCCGCCGACGATCAATCTCGAGAATCCGGACCCGGCCTGCGACCTCGACTATGTTCCTGGCAGCGCGCTCCGCGCCCCGATTCGAATCGCGCTGTCGAACTCGTTCGGATTCGGCGGTACCAACGGCAGTCTCGTATTCCGCGCCCTGCAGTGACGCCCCGGGCAGCCCTGCCTGCGGAAGCGTTGCCCAACCTGCACGCACGATTTCCCGAAAGGTATCCGGTCCTGCTCGAAAGCGTGGGCGGCGGAGCGGCGCTTGGGCGCTATGACGTCCTGCTGGCGCTGCCGGGTGCGCACCTCGTGCAGGCGGCCGACGGCAGCCTGCAGGGCCATCGTCCGGAATCCCAGTCGAGCTTCCTGGGCTCGCTCGACGCCTGGTACCGGTCCGAACAATCCCCGTCGACTGCTCGAGGGTCGCCGTTCTGCGGCGGCTGGTTCCTCTATCTCGGCTACGAGCTTGCGGGCGAGATCGAGCCGAGTCTCGCGCTGCCGCGATCGCGCCACGTGCGAGCGATCGCGTGGCGTATGCGTGGTGCGATCATCCGCGACCGGGTCAGTGGCGAGGTGTCCGTGCTGGCTGAAGGCGGAGACTCCGACGCACTGGGCCGGCAGGCGGTCGCCGACCTCCAGTTCGTCCGTCCGCTGCTCGGCGACGGCGGCCGTCTGCTCGACGGGGAGATCCTCGAGGAGCCGGCTGAGTGCTTCCTGCGCGGCGTCGAGTCCGTGCTCGAGGCGATCGGTCGCGGCGACGTCTACCAGGCCAACCTGTCGCGAGGCTGGCAGGCCACGCTGGCCGAGGGTGCCACCGCGGCCGACCTGTATCGGCGACTTCGCCGTGCCAACCCCGCGCCGTTTTCAGGCAGTGCGGCGCTCCCGGGCTTCGACCTGCTCAGCTCCTCGCCGGAACGCCTGCTGCAGATCCGTGACGGCATTGCGAGTACGAGGCCGATTGCAGGGACGCGCCCGCGCGGCCAGACTTCGCTGGCCGACGCGACGCTCGTGCGCGAGCTCATGCTGAACGAGAAGGAGCGCGCTGAACACGTGATGCTCGTGGACCTGGAGCGCAGCGACCTCGGCCGGATCTGCCGGGGAGGCACGGTGGAGGTGGATGAGTTCATGATTGTCGAGACCTACGCGACCGTGCACCACATCGTCTCGAACGTAACGGGAATCCTGCGCGAAGGTGTGACGCCCGGGCAGGCGATTGCCGCGGTGTTCCCGGGTGGCACTATCACGGGCTGCCCAAAGGTCCGCTGCATGCAGCTGCTGGCCGACCTCGAGGGCGAACCACGGGATGCCTACACCGGGTCGATGGGCTACCTTGGCGTGGACGGCGCGCTCGACCTTAACATCCTGATTCGCACACTGACCGTGGCCGGGCGCAGGATCGATTTTCGCACCGGCGCCGGCATCGTTGCCGATTCGCAGCCGGCCGCCGAGCTGGATGAGACACGTGCAAAGGCACAGGGGCTGCTGCGCGCGCTGGGGAGGAATACATGATGAAGCGACGTCTCGTGAACGGGTCCGACACCGGCGGAATCGCGCTCGACGACCGCGGCCTCGCGTACGGCGACGGCCTGTTCGAAACCATGGCGGCCACGGACGGGCGCGTGCACCACCTTGCGCTGCACCTCGCGCGGCTGGAGGAGGGTTGCAGGCGGCTGGGCATTCCGATGCCGTCGCCGGGGCTGCTCGAGGAAGAGTGCGGGCGCGTGCTCGAAGGACTGGGCAACGGTACGGTCAAGCTGATCGTGACGCGCGGCCCCGGGCCGCGCAGCTATCGTCCGCCGCCGGACCCCAGGGTCACGCGCATCGTCACGTCGGCCGCACCTCGTGCGCGCGGTGATGTGCTGGCGCCCGTTGCCGTGCGGCTGTGCCAGACGCGGCTCGGCCAGAATCCGCTGCTGGCGGGCCTGAAGCACCTGAACCGGCTGGAGCAGGTCATGGCCTGCGCGGAGTGGGACGACCCGGCGGTCGCCGAAGGCCTGATGCTGTCGATGGACGGCCGCCTGGTCTGCGCCACGGCAGCAAATGTCTTCGTCGTGACAGGCGGACGACTCGTCACGCCCGCCATCCGCGACTGCGGCGTGTCGGGCGTCATGCGCCACGGCGAGCTCGTTGGCGTGCGCAAGTGGGCTGTCGGTGAGATCACGCGAGCGCTGGTGAAGGGCACGAGCGGAGTCGGCGCTTGAGGGCAGCGCGGATCGCCGCGTTTTCCGTGCTGGCTGCCACGCTGCTGCTCGGCGCGGGCTGGCTGCTGCTCGAACGCTGGCTCGGGACGCCGCTCGACATCGGGGACAGCCGGGCGAGAAGCGAGATACCGCGTGGCCAGCCACTCGCGCACACCGCGCGTGAACTGGAGCGACGAGGGCTGCTCGAGCACGCGCGACTGCTCTCGATGTACGCGACGCTGACCGGTGCCGATTCGAAGATCCGCGCCGGCGAGTACGACATTCCGCCCGGAACGACACCGCGGACGCTGCTCGCTCTGTTCGAGTCCGGCAAGGTGGTGCAGTACTCCGTCACGATCGTCGAAGGCTGGACGTTCCGTGATCTGCGGCGCGCGCTGGAGCGGGAACCGGCGCTCGTCAGCAGGCTGGCCGGACTGGACGACGACGCGGTCATGCGCGCGCTCGGGGAGCCGGGCGTGCAGCCAGAGGGGCTCTTCTTTCCCGACACCTACGTCTTCGGCAAGAACGCGACCGACGTCGATATCCTGAAGCAGGCGCGTGAGCGCATGCGACGCGAGCTCGACCGCGCGTGGGCCGCCCGCGACAAGGACCTGCCACTCGAGGATGCCTACCAGGCCCTCGTCCTCGCGTCGATCGTGGAGAAGGAGACCGCGCTGCCGTCGGAGCGCGCAAGGATAGCGGGCGTGTTCACCGACCGACTGCGCACTGGCATGCGACTGCAGACCGATCCGACGGTCATCTACGGCCTCGGACCCGGTTTCGACGGAAACCTGCGACGTTCGGACCTGGAACGCGATGGACCGTACAATACGTACACACGCGCTGGCCTGCCGCCGACGCCGATCGCGCTGCCGGGCGCCGGGTCGTTGCAGGCCGCCGTGCGGCCCGACGCGCGTGGCGATCTGTTTTTCGTGGCCACGGGTGAGCCCGATGGCAGCCACGCGTTCTCGCGCACGCTCGCCGAACACGAGCGGGCGGTCGCGCGATACTTGAAGCGCTACCGGCAACAACAGACGGGGCGCTGAAAGTGCAGGGTCGGTTCATCACGTTCGAGGGCATCGAGGGGGTCGGCAAGTCGACGCAGCTGGAGCGTTGCGCCGCCTGGCTGGGCGCGCGGGGCGTAGATGTCGTGCGCACGCGCGAGCCTGGCGGGACCCCGCGGGCGGAGCGACTTCGACAGCTGCTGCTGGAGCGCGACGATGAGCCCATGCCGGTGTCGTGCGAACTGCTGCTGATGTTCGCGGCACGCTCGACGCACCTCGATAACCTGATTCGCCCTGCGCTCACGCGCGGTGCGTGGGTGCTGTGCGACCGATTCACCGATGCGACCTACGCATACCAGGGCGGTGGACGTGGCCTGCCGGAACGCCAGATCGATGCGCTCGTCGAGACGGTTCACCCGGGATTCGGGCCGGACCTGACGGTGCTGCTCGACGCGCCGGTGGACACCGGGCTCGCTCGGGCGCGAGCGCGCAATGGTGCCGATGGACCAGACCGGTTCGAGGCCGAGCGACGCGGGTTCTTCGAGCGCGTGCGCGCGGCTTACCTGGCCCGCGCCTGTCGCGAGCCGCAGCGACTGCAGGTGGTCGATGCGAGTGACGGCGTCGAAGCCGTGGCGCTGCGCATCCAGGCGCTGGTCGCCGCGCTCCTCGAGGCCGGCCGGTGACCGGGCAGAGCGCGAGCGGCCCGCTGCCTCTGACCATGCTGCCGTGGCACGGGTCGGCGCGCGGTCGGCTCGAGGCCGCTGTCGCGAGCGACCGCCTGCCGCATGCGGTGCTGCTGCATGGTCCGGCCGGCGTGGGCAAGGAGCGTTTCGCGGCGTCGCTCGCCGCAGCACTTCTCTGCACGAATCGTGGGCCCACGCTCGAGGCCTGCGGAGAATGCGCGGACTGCGCGCTGAGTCGTGCCGGCTCGCACCCGGACCTGCACTGGCTGCGACGGCTGGAAGACAAGAAGTCGATCTCGGTGGACCAGGTGCGCGATGTCTGTGAGCAGCTCGGCATGACGAGCATGAGGCGCGGCCATCGCATCGCGATCGTCGTGCCTGCACAGGCGATGACCATCAACGCACAGAACGCGCTGCTGAAGACGCTCGAGGAGCCGGCCGCGCGCACGCTGCTCGTGCTGGTAACGGCACGCCCGTCGCGGTTGCTCGCCACGCTGCGCAGCCGCTGCCAGCGTATCGAGATCGCCCGTCCGCCGTCTTCCGACGCGCTCGAATGGCTGTCGCGGGAGCTGGGAGGCCCCGCGGGCGAGGACCTGCTCGAGATCAGCGGTGGGGCTCCGCTCAGGGCGTTCGAGCTTGCGCCGCACTACGCGGCGTTGCAGGCTCAGATGACCGACCTGCTGGCTGCCCTTGTCGCCGGTCGTGCGGAAGCGACCGGCACCGCCGCGCACATGATGGGGGAGGGGCTGCCGGTCCGGCTCGACTGGCTGGAGGCATGGATGGGACGGGCCATCCGCCTCCGCACGCTGCAGAACAGGAACTGCCTCACGGTTCCGGGGGGTGGCGAGTTGCAAAGGGCTGCCGCCGAAGTGAACATAAGCACCGCGTTCCGGATCGTAGACCGGGTGCGCGAGGTCCGGCGACTCCTCGAGGGGTCGGCGGCCCCGCAGTTGCTGGTCGAGGCGCTGCTGGTGGAGCTTGCCGACTCGTTCGGACGCAGAGGAGAAGTAAAGAAATGGTCCCCGCGGTAAGGCATCCGAACAAGCCAGGCCTGCTGACGCTCACGATCAAGGACAAGAGCGCGCTCTACCTGGCGTACATGCCCTTCGTGAAGAATGGCGGGCTGTTCATTCCCACCAGCAGCAACTACCGTCTCGGCGACGAGGTGTTCATGTTGCTCAACCTGATGGGAGAGGACGAGAAGCTTCCGGTCGCCGGGCGCGTAATCTGGATGACGCCGAAGGGCGCGCAGGGCAAGCGTACCGCCGGGATCGGCGTGCAGTTCAGCGAGCAGGACCGCGGCAATACGCAGCGCAAGATCGAGTCCTACCTCGCCGGCGCGCTCGGCGGGGACAAGCCCACCCATACGATGTAGTGCCACCCGCGCAGCGGGCGGCAACGGCCGCTCAGGATGCGTGGCCCGGCGCGTTCAGCGACTCCGCCAGTTCGGTGGTCGCGATGCCGCCTTTCAGCACGGACACGTCGAATCCGCGCTCGGACAGCAGGTACGCTGCCGCTGAGCTGCGACGGCCATTGTCGCAGCAGACCACGTACGGCACCGCCGGATCGAGCGTCTTCAGCTTCAGGCGCACGAAATACAGCGGGACATTGATCGCCCCGCCGAAGTGGCAGTGCTCGAACTCGCTCGGCAGGCGTACATCCAGCCAGCGGCCACCGCCCGCGACGGTGCGCTGCGCCTCCCCGTAGTCCAGCCACCGCAGCAGCGGCTCGTTCAACAAGGCGTTGAAGTCGTCCTTGGCGAGGCGCATGAGCACGCCGTCGGTCAGCATCGAGACGGTGGCGTTGCGATGCGCGCCCGAGATCAGGGCCTCCTCGCCAAACGTATCGCCCATGCCCAGTTCGGCGAGCTTGATGCCGTCGCGGTTGAGTGGCGTCTCGCGAGTCACGACGCAGCGGCCGCTCACGATGGCATAGAAGAAGTCGCCCTCGTCGCCCTGCCGGATGATGGTGTCGCCCGCCGCGACCTCGACTTTCTGCATGCGCATGAACACTGCCTGCAGGTTCGCCGGCGGAACCCGGTGGAAGGCACGGCTCTGCAGCAGCACCGTCATCCAGTCGCCGCCCGCGCCGTCGGCCTGCAGATCACCGACTTCGTAGGTTCCCGTCTGGTCCCAGGTGATCAGCACGTCGAGCATGTCGCTGTCGATCGAAAGGTACTCGATGCGGTCGGAGGCGACACGCGCCACGCATTTGCGCGGCAGCATCGGCGCCAGCGGGTGCTTCGCGTCCGGGGAGCCTGCGGAGACAGTGCCCACGATGCGGCCGCCGCTCAGCAGTTCGACGACTCCCGCGACGAGGTAGAAGCTGCGCTTGTCCGTGTCGCCTTCCTTGAACAGCAGGCGGCCCTGGCCGAGTTCGCGCAGAGTGGTCTTGCGGGCCAGCGCGCGCAGGTTCTCGTTCTTCAAGCCATCCAGCGGCGAGAAGTTCCGAAGCAGGGTCAGCTCGACGGTCGGGGACTCGGTCATCGCTTCAAACTGCGCCGTTGCGGCCAACGGAACCTTGGCGCATCTTCATGATGCGGGATGGTAGCACAGGGTCTGCCGCGATCACGCGGCGGCGCGCTGCTCGCCGACCACGCGAAAATCGCAGACCAGAGGGCGATGATCGGAGAACGTGACTTCGGGCACGGAGAATGAATCGATGGCGATTCCACGGGTGTGCAGGATGAAGTCGAGTTCCATTCGCGGACGTCGGGCAGGGTACGAGGGCAGGCGTTCGCGATTGGCGCTGCTGAGTCCGGCGGCCTCCATGAACAGTGCCATCTCGTGCTCGCCCCAGAACGTGTTGAAGTCACCTGCGACGAGCACCGGCTTCGGCGAACGCTTGACCAGCTCGAACAGGTGACGCAACTGAGATTGCCGGTGACGGAACTTGAGCGAGAGGTGGACGAGGAACACGCACACGTCGTCGAGCTCGAGTTCGATGATCAGGCGCTTGATGCCCGTGTCGAAGTAGTGGAACCGCTCCCCTTCGACGCGCGGGGCAGCCAGAAACGCATTCGCCTGCTTGTTGACGATCGGTACCAGCGTGTTGAACGAGCTCGTGCCGTACTTGCACTGGTAGGTCGAGTAATGGCCGAGTGACTCGGCGATCACCTCCGCCTGGTTGACGCGGCCCGAGCGGATCGAGCCGGTGTCGACCTCTATCAGCCCGACGATGTCCGGGTCCACGCCCTTGATGAACCTTGTGATGTTCTCGAGCACCCTTGGATTGCTGCGCAGGTACCCTGCGCCCGGGACGGGCAGGTGGAACGCGGCCCCTGTGCCGGTCGCGTAGCGGATGTTGTACAGGAGAAGACGCATTGGCTCCCAATTCTAGAGTGAGTGGCTGCGATCCGGAAACGCGCGGGGTAGGCTACACTATGCGCGGAAGTAACGACCCTGGGCCCGGGACGGAGGTTCCGTGAGCAGCGTAACTCAGAAAAACCCGATCCGGCTGTTCGTCACGCACGTCTGGGTCGAGGACGACGATTACCACCGTGTCTTCGAGTATCTGGAAAGCGCGGACAACTTCTTCTATCGCAATACTGCCACGCCTGCCGAGCGGCCGGCCGGGGACAAGGACGCATTGCGCGAGAGCCTGCGCAAGCAGATAACCGACGCCGAGATCATCATC
>PDVJ01000215.1_pt1 | contig 17943 bp, 17 predicted proteins | sample 1369811 | NCBI WGS metagenome assembly PDVJ01 (sample SAMN07795376, study PRJNA414565) | Alkali sediment metagenome, whole genome shotgun sequencing project. | reverse complement strand
TTTGATTCCTTTTTCAGCTCATCGAGCTTGTGCTGAATGTCTCTGGCCTTCTTGATGTAGTAGTCCACCCTCTTGTAACCAGGATCCAGACTCCTCACCAGTTCCCACTCCATGACGGCCTCAGTCAACTGCTCCTTGCCGTAGCACTCGATGCCCCGCTTATAGTGCATTTCTTTGAAGAGCTCCTCACTCTGCTTGATGTAAGCGTGGCACTTCTGGCAGTTGCTGTTGTGTTTCAGAGAGACGAGAAACTGCTCTCTTGCAGCGAGATATTCTTTTTTCTGAAAGAACTCCACGGCGAGCTCGAAGGAGGACCTGTAGGAATAATCCTTTGCCACAGGATCATCCGGCCTCGCGCTGAGCACCTTGCTGAACTCGAAGAGAGCCTCCTGGTATCTTCCTTCATGATACAGTTCCATTCCCTGTTCGCGATAAACGGCGATCTGGTCAACGACCTCTTTTTGCTCGCCTTGAACCGGGGCTTTTTCAGAAGAAGCGCGATCTCCCTCATCCGCGGTCAATCCCTCAGACGGTTCTTTGATCTCAGGTTCAGACGGAACCCGTTGGACCACCTGCTTTTCAGCAGGAACCGGTTTTCTTGCCGAGGCCATCTGCAGGGCTTCCGGATAGTCCGGCCACAATCTCAAAGCCGTCAGAAACTGCTGAAGGGCCTGAGCCTGTTTCCCCTCTTGCTGAAGCCGCAGACCGGCCTTGTAGTGCGCTTCTGCACTTTTGCGCAAAGCCTTTTCAACGCGATCTCGCCCCTCCTTTGCGACACGGTCGTTGGGTCGAACCGTCAGGCTGATCTTGTACTGCCTCCATGCTTCCGGAAGCTGTCCCGCTGCTTCGAGTTCCTGAGCCTTTGCAATAGATTCCCTGGCAAAACGCTCTTCCGGAGCAGGAGACACTTCCTTTGGGGTCTCCTTGTAAGGGGCTAAGGCGCAGCCCAAGAGGCCGGTGGAGAAGAAAAGTAAAAATAAAATCTTGTTCAGAGTGTGCACGTTTCTACTTCAAAGGTATAGGGTAAAATGTCCTGAGCTTCACAGTAAAACTCTCCATGTCCTTTTTCAGGATTTGGTCTCTCTTCAAGGTGAGAGGGTCGGAGAAAAAAGGGTTGCCGCCCGCTTTAACCGAAAACCCTATCCGGTATCCTGTTTCTTCACACAATTTCAACAGGCCCTGGTTGAATTCGCCGTAGGGGAAAGCAATATACCGGGTGTTCTGTTTCAGTTTATCGTCAATCACCTGCTTCGAAAGAAGAAGTTCTCTTTTGACCCTCGCCAGGTATTCCTTCTCACTCTCCCCATCCATCTTCTTTGAAAGATCGGCGTGGTTCACAGAGTGCGATCCCACCTCGAACCCGTCAGCCTTCATGGTTTTCAGTTGGTCCCAGGTGAGTGCGTTCTTTGAAGCTCCTATGAAGGACGTATAGATAAAGAACGTCGCCGTGAAGCCGTACTTTTTCATGATAGGATAGGCGATGTCATAGGTTGACCGGTACCCGTCATCGAAATTGATGACCACGGCCTTCTTGGGGATCGCCCTGCGAAAAGCCAGGAACTCGCTGAGTTCTGCCGTGCTGATCACCGTGTATCCCTCCTCCTTCAGCACCTTCATGTGCTGCTCAAAGACAGAGGTGGGAGTGCAGAGAGAGGAGTCGCATCGATCGGCAAAATGGTGGTAGCAAAGAACAGGGACGAGCTGATAACCATCCGGCGAGAGGCCTCCCTTGTTTTCTTCTTTGAGGGGGATGGCGATCATTTGACCCCTCTCAAAAGGAGTGCCCCTGTTCGCCTCCTCGATGACCCAAGCCTTTCCCGGATCCCCAAGGAATTCTTGGGCAAGGCTCCCCGCACTTTCATCCCCTCTGAGCCTCAAGATCGCGTAGTCCTCTGATCGGAGGAGAAGACGTTCGGCCGGTTCCTCCTTGGCGACTGCCGGCTCCGAGGGTCTGAAGTTGAAGTTCTCCCATGCGCAAGAGGCCACAAAAACAAGGCCGCCCAACAAAGGGATGAGAAAAATTCTGTTAACCCTGCGCCTGAAGATCCCCATACTGCTCCCCCTTTGAGCGGGACACACTGTAGATGGTCACGTGCGCCCGCCTTCCCTTCACCGGCGCTTTTCCCCTTTCTTCAAACCGCAAAGCACCGTCCTTTTCCCCGATCGCATCAAAGGTTTTCTTGCTGATCAAGATCTCGCCTGCTTTGGCCACTTTGGTGAGCCTGGAGGCGATGTTCACATTGTCCCCGATGACCGTGTATTCCATTCTCTTCTGAGAACCCAGGTTTCCGGAGAGCATCTCCCCGGAATTGATTCCCACGCCGATTCCGATCTTCATCCCGTTCATTTTCTTCTGACGGTTGAGTTCGACAATCTCATCCTGGATCTCCAGAGCCGCCCTGACCGCCGCCTGAGCATGGTTGGGATTGGCCGCAGGCGCACCGAAGACGGCCATGGCTTCATCCCCTACAAACTTGTTCACGTGGCCACCGTGTTTGATCACACTGTCTGTGACGCGAGTCAGGTAGTCGTTGAGGAGATCCACGATGGTCTCCGGAGTTTTGTTCTCGGAGAGAGCCGTGAAGCCGCGGATGTCCACAAAGAGAACGCTCGCCTCCACAGTCGCTCCTTTCATCCACTGGCTCTCCGGATTTGCCAGGATGATGTCCACGATTTCGGGCGTGACATACCGTCCGAAAGAGTCCTTGATCTTCTCTTTGACTTCCAGATCTTCTGCCATCCTGTTGAAAGAAAAAGCCAGGTCCCCGAATTCATCGTTGCGAGTGGTCTTCACCCGGTGACTGAACTGGCCCATACCCAGTGCTTTGGCTGTCTCGCTCAACTGACGGATCGGCACCGTGAAATACATGCTCAGACCGAGGCTCAGAAGGATCCCCAGGCCGATCACCACGAGAGTCAGGATCAGAACAAAGAATTTCGCATCGCTCAGGCTTTTGAGAATTTTAGCCTGGGACACGGCGAGATGAACTTCCCCTACCTTCAAGTTCTGGTACCGGACCGGAGTTTCAAAGTAGAGGACCTCTTCCTCTTGCTGGCGGATGATGCTTTTTCGCACCTGTCCAGTAGTCTGCAGGATCATGATTTTTTCCGGCGGCTGGTAGGCTAGACCCAGATTCTCCATACGGCTGTGGGCCCGGATGATTTTTTTGTGATCCGTGATAACCGCAAAAAGCACCTGCTCGTTCTGAGCGAGGTTCTTGGCCAGCTGGAAGAGCACCAGATCTTCTTCTCCCAGGATCTTGTCCGCCGCGTTGTTTCCGGCAATTCTGACCAGGCTCTCGCCAAAGTCCGTCAGCTGAGAGATGAACTGCTGCTTTTGCTCCCAGAGAATGATGAAGCTGATGAAGCAAATGAAAAGGGACATGAGGAGTGTTGAAACAATAGCAAGCTTTGCGAATATGGGTATTCGCCAACGCCTTACGGCGCGGCGCTCCCCTGTGCGGCGATCCTTTCCGCTTCTCCTGTCCGGCCCTTCGAAAGGTTCTTGTTTCTTTCGTCTATCCTCATGGCTCCGTCTGTCCCCTCTGTCCCTCCTGTCCTCATATCTACTGGTGCCCGGTTCGGAGGGCATGGATGTGGATTGTTTTGAGTCCGGTGTTGCGCGCATGGGGTAGCGCTGACCTCGTTGTTATATATGACCAGGCTAGGTCCTTTTAATCATTAGAATTTTACTTCATCATTAACCATATGTCAACGTTCACCTTAAGGTTTCCGTTCCGGTGTGTCGCGAAACTCACTGCCCCTAATCCTTAACTTGCTGGTATCCGTAGTCTTCTCTCCGATTAAGCCATGCGACTGAATACCAAGCTCCCTCTTTGACTTTCGATATTCTCTTTATTTTTTCTTGACAGGTTCTCTTCTTTATCATAGAAACACCATTAACCAACCGGATGGTTTAACCCTATAATTAATGGGGCAGTCATGACTACCAATGAACTTATGGAGCACTCTTCGCCTGAAGAACGAATCCTCGCTGCTGCAGCAGAGGAATTCGCAGCAAACGGTTTCTTCGGAGCACGGACCCAGGCCATTGCCGACGCTGCCGGCGTCAACAAGGCCATGCTTCATTACTATTTCCGCACCAAAGAAAACCTTTACGGCCACGTGATCGCAGGGGCTCTCAGGAGAATTCTCAATCAGGTCGGTCAAGCTTGGCTCAGCCAGGACTCTGTGGAGTCCCGCTTGGATAAGGTCGTTGATGCCTACATGGACAATTATGAAAGGAATCCCGGGTTCCTCAAAATTATTCTAAGAGAGTTCGTGGACGGCGGCGAGCGCTTCAGGAAGGTGTTCAGAGATCTCAAAGACCTGGGTCCCCTGGCTTCAGGGGTGACCCTTCCCCAGATCGTGGAAAGAGTTGGTAGTGAACTCGGGCTCAGTTTGGCGCAGACCACCCATCTCATCGTCAACCTTGTCGGCATGTGTGCGATCAGTTTTGTGAGCCCCCTTCTCCTGGAAGCTCTCGGCCACTTCAAGGTGGCTGACCTCAATCTTTACTTGAAGGACCGGCGAGTCGCCATCAAGAGCATGACTCTTGCCTACGTGAAAAACCTGATCGGCGGATCGAGGAAGGAGTGAAATATGAAACGTCGCAGAATAGCCATCATGATTGCCGCCATCGTCGCAGCAGGATTAATCTGCTACTTTAAGATTTATCTGCCAGGCCTCTCTGAAACTGAAATCATGGCATCCGGCCATATTGAAGTCACAGAAGTGGACATGAGCTTCCGGATTCCAGGGCACGTTGCGAAAATATTCGTGGACGAGGGAATGCAGCCCAGGAAGGGGGAGGCGCTTGCAGAACTCGATCAGGAAGTCATCAAAGCCCGCAGGGACCAGGCTGACGCGCAGGTCAGGGAACTCGAAGCCCGCGAGGCTTCTCTGGCTTTGACTATCACGATGAAGGAAGAAGTTCTGGATGCTGAGATCAACCGGGCAAAAGCCGGAGTCAAGGCGGCCGACGCTCGCTACCAGAGCCTCAAGACAGGATCCAGGGAACAGGAAATCGCTGAGGCTGCAGCAGCCAGGGACCGGGCAAAGTTCGAATGGGAAAACAGGGAAAGGGACTGTCAGAGGATGAAGGAACTTTTCGCAAGCCGTATCGTTTCTGAGAGCCAGTACGACGCAGCCCGCACCAGCGCAGATGCAGCGCATGCGGCTTACGAGGCAGCCTTGGAACGTTACAAACTCGTGAAAGCCGGGCCCCGTGATGAGCTGGTTCTCGAAGGCAAAGCCAATCTCGCAGGCTCGAGCGCCGGCCTTGTTGCCGCTGAGGCAGGACGCAAGGAAGTGGAGAAACTTAAACTTGATCTTAAGGCCCTGCAGGCGCAGAGGGATCAGGCAAAAGCGCTCCTCGCTATAGCGGAGGAAGATCTCAAAAAATCAAGCCTTTACGCTCCCTTTGATGGGTTTGTCACAGTAAAGGATATAGAAGAGGGGGAATATGTCCAGGCAGGAACGCCTGTGCTCACCGTTGCCCGGCTTGATGAGGTCTGGGTCAAAACCTATGTCCCGGAAACCCAGCTCGGAAAAGTTTATCTTGGACAAAAGGGAGAGGTGATTTCAGACACCTTTCCCAACAAGACCTACCCCGGCACAGTGACCTACATCTCTCCTGAGGCTGAGTTCACTCCAAAGAATGTGCAAACCAAGGAAGAGCGGGTTAAACTGGTCTACCGCATCAAGGTGACTCTTCAGAATCCGAAGCAGGAACTGAAGGCAGGGATGCCGGTGGATGTCATTCTGAAGTGAACCGCTGTCGGCTAAAGCCGACAGCTTGAGGGACAAAGGCACAGAGGGCCAAAGGTACAGAGCGGAAGGGTTTTTTCTTATTTTGTGCCTGTGTGCCTTTGCAACTTTGTGCCTGCTTCACTGTGAAGTAATGGAGTATTGGAGTGATGGAGTGAACTCATGCCTCTCGTTGAAGCTGAAAACCTGTGCAGATCATTCGGTGAATTGAAGGCTCTCGACGGCCTCAACTTCTCCGTCGAAGAAGGTGAGATCTTCGGCCTCATGGGACCGGACGGCTCAGGCAAGACGACCTGCCTTCGCATCCTCTGCGGTTTGATGCGGCCCACGAGCGGCAAAGCCATGGTTTTGGGAAGTGACATGGACGAGGATCCCGAAGCCATCAAGGATCAAATCGGCTACATGGCACAACCGGCCAAGCTCTATGAAGACCTGACGGTCAAGGAGAATATCGAGCTCTATGCGGACCTCTACCAGGTTCCGCGGGACCGCTATGAACAGAGAATGAAGCGGCTCCTTGAATTCTCAGGCCTTGCGCCCTTCATCAACCGTCTTTTCCGGCAGCTTTCAGGAGGCATGAAACAAAAGGCGGGCCTGAGCTGCGCTCTGATTCACACCCCCAAGGTCCTGTTCCTGGACGAACCGACCAACGGAGTGGATCCTGTGTCCCGAAGGGATTTCTGGAAGATCCTCTATGAACTCCATCGGGAGGGGGTGACGATTCTGGTTGCCTCCACCTATCTCGACGAGGCGGACCGTTGCCACCGGGTCGCGCTTTTTGATCGCGGTAAGGTGAGGCTGGTCATGGAACCGCTTAGCCTGAGAAGCCTTGTCAAAGGCCATCTCTTTGACCTCAAGACCCCGGAGCGCAGAAACGCCATGAGGATGCTCAAGAGCTCCCCAAGAGTGGTCCAGGCAAGCCTCTTCGGCGCAGGAATCCATTTCTCACTCAGGGAGGCTGCCGACCTGTCTTATGTCGAAGACGAACTCGCCTCTTCAGGTCTGGCCTCCTTTCATCTTGAACCCATCCAGCCGAGCCTGGAAGACGTTTACCTTTCCCTTGTGGAGGGAAACCGAGAGCCATGAGTGATGCGGCAGTTATCTTAAAAGATGTGGTCAAACGCTTCGGCAACTTTGTCGCTGTGGATCACATTTCCATGGAAATCGGCTCAGGGGAAATCTTCGGTTTTCTGGGTCCCAATGGCGCGGGGAAATCAACGACCATCCGCATGCTCTGCGGTCTTCTCAGACCCTCTTCGGGTCAAGGATGGGTGCACGGGCTTGACATGGTCAGCCAGTCGGAGAAAATCAAGTCAAGCCTCGGTTACATGTCCCAGCGATTCTCTCTTTACGACGACCTGCGGGTCGAAGAGAACATGGCCTTTTTCGGGGGCATCTACGGGCTGGACTCATCGGCCTGTGAAACACGAATCCGGGAAGTGTTGACCCTGATAGGCCTCACAGAAAGACGCCGATCTCTAACACGCGAGCTTCCAACCGGTCTCAAACAGCGCCTGGCCTTGGGGTGCGCCCTTTTGCACCAACCTCCCATCATCTTCCTTGATGAGCCCACCTCCGGCGTGGATCCTGGGACAAGGCGCAACTTCTGGGACCTGATTTACACCCTGGCGGACGGGGGGGTCACCGTCTTCGTCACGACCCACTACATGGAGGAGGCGGAGTACTGCAATCGGATCGGTCTCATTGACCGAGGTCAACTGATTGCCCTCGGCTCTCCTGGTGAGCTCAAATCCAAACACCTTGCAGGAACCATCTACGAGATCGGGACAGACCATGTCCTTGCTGCTGCCGAGGCCCTTGCTCATGCGGAGGGAGTTCTGGACGCAGCGGTTTTCGGCCGTTCCCTTCATGTGAGGCTGAAACAGGAAATCGATGCCCAGGCTTACCTCCCCTCCTTTCTCAACTCATCGGGCCTTTTTGTGAACTCCATTCGACCCATAGATCCCTCCCTCGAGGACGTGTTCGTCGCTCTCGTGGGCCGTAAGGCAGGGCAACCCTCATGAGCATCCGAAGAATCAAGGCACTGACCAAGAAGGAATTCATTCAAATGAGCCGGGACATCCGGAGCCTTATGGGCGCCCTCTTCAATCCACTGCTCATGATCTTTCTCTTTGGCTATGCTCTGAGCCTGGACGTGGACCGCATCCCCACCGTTGTCCTCGATTTTGACGGGACTCCCGTGTCTCGCGAGTTCATCCACCGGCTCACCGATTCCCGGTATTTCACCCTGGTCCGGTATCTGGAGAGGGACGGAGACGTGGATTCCAGCCTTGCAAGAGGCGAGGCGCTCATGGCCCTTGTCATCCCCAGGGACTTCGCATCCAAAGTGAAGCAGGGGATAAAAGCACCCATTCAGGTGGTCTTTGACGGAAGCGACTCCAACACGGCCACCATTGCTCTCGGTTACCTTAAGGCCGTGGCTGCGGGTTTTGACATTGCTCTTCAGGAACAGCGAATCCGGCGCGCAGGTCTGAAGATGGTGGACATGCCGCTTGAAGCAAGGGTTCGTGTGTGGTTCAACCCGGAACTCAAGAGCAAAAACTTCATTATCCCAGGCCTGACAGGCGTCATCATGATGGCCATTTGTTCCGTCATGACCGCTTTGAGCGTTTCCAAAGAGAAAGAGACCGGAACTCTGGAACAGCTTATTTCCACGCCCATCACGAGCCTCGAACTTCTCCTGGGCAAGCTCCTCCCCTATCTTGCCGTCGGTCTGGTGGATCTTGCCCTGGTGGTAGGTGCTGCAGTGCTGATTTTCGGAGTCCCCTTTCGCGGCAGTTACATCGACCTCTTTATCGCCTCTCTGATCTTTCTCATCGGCTCCCTCTCCTGGGGCCTTTTCGTGTCCGTTGTGGCCAAGAGCCAGATCCAAGCCAGCCAGATTTCAGTGATCAGCGCCTTTCTCCCCTCTTTTCTTTTGTCAGGGTTCATTTACCCCATTGAGAACATGCCCGTCGTGCTCCAGGCCCTCACGTTCATCGTGCCTGCCCGGTACTTTGTGGAAATACTCAAGGGTCTCTTCCTGCAGGGAGTGGGGCTCACCGTGCTATGGCCTCAGGTTTTGGCCCTGGTCATCTATGCCGTGCTGATCTTCAACCTGGCTCGTAAACGCTTCACCAAGAGGATTCTCTGATGCGAATGATGCTGCTCCGGGTCAAAGTGCTGCTCATCAAAGAGATCATCCAGGCCTTGCGGGATCCCCGCTTGAGGTTCCTGATGTTCATCCCTCCCCTGCTTCAGCTCGTGGCCTTCGGATACGCCGCCAACCTGGATCTCAAGAATATCCCCATGGCTCTTTACGACGAGGACAACACCCCTGTCTCCCGTGAACTGGCCTTTGCCTTTGCCTCCTCCGGTTATTTCAAGTTTGTGGAGACCATACAAAGGCCGCACGAGATGACCACCTTGATCGACAAAGGCACTGTCAAGGCGGTGCTTCACCTCGGCCCTGACCTGGCCAGCCGCGTGGGAAGCGGCCGCACAGCCCTGGTCCAGGTAATCGTGGCAGGGACCAATTCAAACACCGCCTCCCTGGTGCAGAGCTATTCGCTCCAGATCATCGAGCGGTTCAACAGGGCAAGGCTCAAGAAGCGGCTCCAAGACAATCCGCCTCTCCAGAAAATCATTCCTGCCGGATCACAGGGAATCGTTCAGCCCGAGATCAGGGTCTGGTACAACACGGAACTGCTTTCAAGGAATTTCTATGTGCCCGGCATCATTGCCCTGGTCATCATGGTGTCGGTCTTGAACCTGACCGCCATGGCCGTGGTGAGAGAAAAGGAAGTGGGCACCATGGAGCAAATCATGGTGACCCCTATCCGGCCGGTTGAATTTATTCTGGGAAAAACCATTCCTTTTGCCCTGATCGGCATTTTTCAGGTCGCCCTGGTGAGCAGCGTCGGCGTCTTCTGGTTCGGCGTCCCCATGAGGGGGAGCGTCGTCCTGTTGTTTGTCGCCCTGCTGATCTACCTTCTCTCTTTCCTTTCTCTGGGTCTCTTTATTTCCACCATCAGTCGCAACCAGCAGCAGGCCCTCGTCACCACCTTCTTTTTCACCTTTCCCATCATTCTCCTCTCGGGCTTTATCTTTCCCATAGCCAACATGCCCACGGTCATTCAGTGGGTCACTTTCGTCAACCCTCTCCGTTACTTCCTGGTGATCATCCGGGACATTTTCCTGAAAGGATCAGGGCTGGGCATCCTCTGGCCCCAGATGGCCGCCCTGCTCTTCATCAGCCTCTGCGTGATGGTGCTTGCCGTGAGAAGAGTGAGCAAGACGCTGGACTAATGGAAGGATGGAATATTGGAGAATGGGAGCATGGACCTACCGTGTGACACGATGACGCACAAGGGGGGGAACCGAATGGCCATGCACAAAGACAAGCTGGCTTCGAGGACTTGAGAGGTGTCCCTTCCAGCTCCTTCACCGCACCCAGAGTAAACACCCCATGAGGCCGATGAGGACCGATAGAATGACTTCAAAACGGCGCTGGCTCATGCGTTTGTTGATTTTGAGCGCAAGAAGGATGCCTGCAACCGCAAAGGGCGCGGCCACTCCGGAGACTTTCAGCACTGAGGGGGTGAGCAAGCCGTGGGCCCAATAGCTTCCGACGACGATGAAATTGGTGAACAAAAAGAAGCTCTGGAGCATGCCTACGACCTGCTCTTTGGACCAGGGTTTCAGCGCTGCGTACAGCACCACTGGGGGTCCGTCGGTGCCGAAAGCGGCTCCCAGAATGCCGCTTAAAAGGCCTGTTGGGAGGGTCCAGATCCTTGAAAAGACCAGTTTGAACTCGGGCGCGATGATTTTATAAGCCGAAAACAGGATGAGCACCGTGCCCAGGATTTTCACGATGAGCCCGGGCTCCATGTGCTTAAGAAGGAGCCCGCCGAGGAATGCGCCGGGGATAGCCGCGGCGATCAAAAGCAGCGAATGGTCCCACATGAGGTCTTTTCGCAAAACGAACATGACAGGAACTCGATTGATCGTATAACAGAGAACGACCACAGGAGCGGCCCATTTGGGCTCTGCGTAGAGAAGAACCAAGGGGATGGAAACGAGGGCGCCGCCGAAACCGGCCAAACCCTGGAGCAAGGAACCGGCGAAGATGATAAGTGTTGTGGCAAGGGCGTGTTCAGGCATTGAAAAAGGTCAATACCACACGTCATTCAAATAGGAAAGCTGAGATGGATAAGTTCCCCAGTCCGAATAAAACCTTGACTTATGTTTGCCGCTTTTCTAAAAGGAACAAAGACACCTTTTAGGTGATCTGCTTTATTGCCGCTGGCTGCTGGTCTCCGCAGTGCCAATTCTCCACTTAGTCCCTCCTTGATGGGGCACTCACGTTTCCGGCAACAATGCGAACTACCCCTTGGCCGGCAAGACCCTCGTGTAGGATGTAGAGTTGGTTGAGATCGCCTGACGCAGGTCCTCTCACCGAACCCACTCGTTGAAACAGATACAACACACTAGATGGAGGTTATGACAATGAAAATTTATGTGGGGAATTTGTCCTTCGAGGCAACTGAACAGGATCTTAAGGATGCATTTGGGGCCCACGGCCAAGTCGAGACGGCAACCATCGTCAAGGACACCTTCAGCGGCAGATCCAGAGGATTCGGATTCGTAGAGATGTCCAATGAAGCCGAGGCCCGCACTGCAATCAGTACGTTGAACGGCAAAGACATCAAGGGCCGGACGGTGAAGGTCAATGAGGCCATCTCCAAATCGGACGGCCGCAGAGGGGAAGGCGGAGGCCGTGGCAGAGGAGGACCGGGCAGAGGCGACAGGGGAGACAGAGGCCGCTCCAACTATTGATGCTGACCCTCCAAGGCCGGCTATGAAATCATTCCCTGCTCTGTTCTCCTGCTGGAGGACAGGGCCTGGGGGTAGACAGGAGATCGGTGTCCAGCAAAAGAAAAAAAGACGTCCTGTGTTATGGTGTCCACGCCTTATCGGCCGCCCATCATGACATTCGGATTCTCAAAAGACAGCATGCCACTCACTGGTTCGGATACAGGGTTTGGGCGTCAAGCTGGCTTTTGATGGATTTCCTGAAGCGTTGCGAGATGCCGGCCGGCAGTCATGTCATGGAACTGGGCTGCGGCTGGGGACTGGCCGGCATCTACTGCGCCAAGACGTTCAAGGCCGTGGTGACAGGCGTGGACATTGACCCGGAGGTCTTCCACTACCTGCACAGGCACTCGGAGATCAACGAGGTGGATATCGCTACGATCAACCTCGGTTTTAAAGATCTCACCCGCGACCATCTCAGAGGCGTGAAGGTGCTGATCGGTGCCGACATCTGCTTTTGGGACAGCATGGTGGAGCCCATTTGCACGTTGATTTCCCGGGCCATGGAGGAAGGGGTTCGTCTGGTGGTCCTCGCCGATCCGGGACGATCTCCCTTTAGCAGGATTGGGGAATTCTTCGGGAAGGACAGAGGCGGAGAAATGCTGAAGTGGTCAACCCTGCAGCCTCATCCCATCGAAGGCCGGATCCTCAGAATCAGCTCTCCCACTCACCCCATTCATTGACACACCCTGCGCTTCCGGATAAAGACATCCGAACCACCCCGGCGGGAGCCAGTGGCGCGCGCCAAATCATGTCTTGACTGTCTCTCTGCTTTCTTGTGAAGATATGAACGGCTAACCTAATAAGAGGTGGACCGCCGTGGAAGCTACAGAGATCAAAGGCGTCGCTGGAAAATGTGAATTCTTTAAGACCTTGGATGATGAGGAATTCGACCTGCTTCTTTTCTATGGTGAACAAAAGCGATTTGCATCCGGGGCCACCGTCTACAAAACCGGAGAAGCGGCGGAGGGAACCTTTTGCCTGATTCTTTCCGGCAGAATCGAGATCATCAGTAAAAGCGGCCGCGTGATCCGCAAAATGGGTAGCGGTGAAGTCATCGGGGAGATCGGAGCCACCAGCCCGCATCACAAACGCACCGTCACTGCCCGAGCCGTGGAACCCTCTTCGTTGCTCGAATGGGATATTAAATACATCAGCAATCGTTGGCCCAGCCTGCTGAAAAAACTGAAGGAGCAGGCATGGAAGCATCTTGCCCAATATTACGAATCCGCTCCCCCATTGCTCTGATGTTTGCTAAAATCTGCGCGTGCATCAGAGGATTGCCCGCAAATAGAGCTGTTCTCAAAGAAGGCTGCAACCCTTCTCGCACTGTAAACGCGACGCTGAATCCTCTAGCCTCTTGATGTCCCTGCTTGACTTCATGAGATCGGTCAAGTTCTGTCAACATTCGTTGCATCCTTCGAGGCGGCCTCGCTTTCTCCAATCCATGAAAGATCACGGTTCCCTTTGATCTTTAATCCGGCCATTCAGGTTTCCCCAGTTTAGGCTAACGCCGCGAGAGTATTGAATTGTCTCCGAAACAGCGGCCCTTCCGACCCACTTCCGCCTTCATCCCAAGCCCTTCCTTCAAAGAGCCGAGCGCGTTTGGAATGCCACTTGCTTAAGGCGCTAATCAGGTCACACTCGAACCTTTGAAGGTAAAGGATGGGATACTCTTCTTGGTCGGATCTTACCCCTATCCCTGAAGTCCTTCTAAAGAGTGAAACTTTTATCTGGTGCGCCTTCCGATTCACCATAAATGAAGTTCTGATGTCTGGAACTCTACCGCCATACCATGTGATCCCATCCGAATGATCTTGCCCCTGAGCTGCTCACGCAAAACCTTTAATTGAACAACCAGCAAGATGTCCTCTCCAAGAGAAAACGTCCTGTCCTGAATTGATCGGATGTAAGCACCGCCTTCACTAATATCCTGGATGGAGCCTTTATACCAAGAGCCCTGCACCATATAGTAGGCATCAGTTATAAAGTCATATCTGGGATGCTTCCTTCTCTCCTGCCTCGAACAAGGGCGGAGTCTCTTAAAGGATTTGAAAAGATTCTCCATCGGATTCCTTCAAAATCAAGAATGGAAAAAGACCTCTGCAACTTTATCACAGCTGATCTTCCGGTCAAATCAATTGGGGGAGCCAACGGAAATACATGAGTGGGGAAAAGGGCTTCTGGGCATCATAAGATAGGATAAATCCCTATATCTAGTGACATATCCCTCTTCTTTTCTCAACCCTTTGTGGTTTTCTTAAAGCATTATAATTAAGTAAAATATATTGAAAAAGTAATTTAAAACAAGTATAATTATATTTAATTATACAATGGAGGTGGTGAGAATTCCCACAGAGAACCCACTTAAAGTGCTGCGAGAAAGACTGTTGATTAGCAGATCTGAACTGGCTAGAAGAGCTAGTGTATCGATGATCACCGTGGGCAGAATCGAAAAGGGGAAACCCTGTCGGCTCGACACAAAAAGAAAAATAGTGAAAGCCTTTGGGTTCAACCCATGGCTGAACAATGAGATGACTTTATTTCCTGAACGATAGGATAGATGCCGGAAGGAGTCACCCTATCGTAGCACCATAACTCTACTAACCTAAGGAAGAAAGGAAGAAGAATCATGGTCTTACGTTCTATATCAGCGATCTTCTCCCATGATCTAGCCATTGATCTAGGTACAGCTAACACCCTCGTTTACATGAAGGGAAAAGGCATTGTGCTGAACGAACCCTCTGTAGTGGCGATGAAGAATGGTAACGGAAATGGAAAGAAAGTCCTTGCAGTAGGCAAGGAAGCCAAATTGATGCTAGGCAGAACGCCTGAAAATATCACTGCGATCCGTCCCATAATGGATGGAGTGATCGCTGACTTTGAAGTCGCAGAAGCGATGCTGAGTTATTTTATCAGGAAGGCACATGCCAGGCGCAGGCTTGTAAGACCTCGAATAATCATCGGGGTGCCCAGTGGTATCACTCAAGTGGAAAAGAGGGCGGTTCTGGAATCAGCCGGGTCGGCAGGAGCCAGAGAAGTGCACTTTATCGAAGAGCCGATGGCTGCTGCGATAGGAGCAGGGCTCCCGATATCTGAACCTAAAGGCAGTATGATAGTGGATATCGGTGGCGGTACTACCGAAGTGGCTGTCATCTCACTTGGAGGCATAGTTGATAGCATCTCTTTACGGGTTGCCGGAGACAAAATAGATGAATCAATCCAGGAGTACCTCAAAAGGAAATACCGCCTGATGATAGGTTTGAGCACTGCCGAGACAATAAAAATGACTATTGGTGACGCACATCCTGGTGATAATTTGGAAAGGGCTGAAGTAAAAGGAAGGGATCTTACTAACGGTGTACCGAAGGTTTTGACAATAGATTCTGGCGAGGTCAGGAAAGCGATTTCAGAGCAACTCAACGCAATTTCTGGAGCCGTATTGACGATCCTGGAACGAATACCCCCGGAGCTTGCCGCTGATATTTTAGACAAAGGAATCATGCTGGCTGGTGGCGGGGCTTTGCTCAAGAATATCGATTTATTCTTAAGGTCAGTGATAAAGCTCTCTGTAAATATCGCAGAAGATCCACTGACTGCTGTGGCTATTGGGGCAGGAAAAGCTTTAGACGATTTCAAGATCTTGAGAGGATTGGAAAAAGGATAAACCGGTTCCTTCTAAAGCCCCCTTCATCCATCTGCCCAATTTGAAAGCTTATTCGACCTTATCTTTCCCGCTGAGTCCTCCGTCCTTTCCCTGACCTCCGTCTTGACCCACTTCAACTCCTCTTCCCCCCTGCCCGGCCCAATATTGGCTTCCATGCCCTGATCAATCCTGGGGAAAAGACATTGCCAAAATGCCCCTGTGAGGCCTTTTATGCTGTATGGGTAGAGGAATTTCAGCTACGACAAGGGTAGATGTGTCAAGCGATTTTTGGTTGGAGAAGGTGTGCCTGGGATAGACTATTGGATCAAAATCAAAGCTCGAGCCTGGAAATGATCGGCATCGAGGAGAAGGACACCGCCCTGAGGGCCATGGCAGGTGTGCCCGGTGGATGTTGGCGGGGTGATCTGTGCGGCGCGATTTCAGGCGCTGCGATGGTGATCGGCAGCCTCTTCGCAAGGGCGGACCTGCAGGAAGTCGAAGATCCCCGCTCCATCCCTACCATTGCGCTGCTTTATGACCGCTTGAGAGAATTGGCCGTGAACAAGTACATAGACACCCGATGCCAGACCATCTCCCGATGCAACTGGTATGATCCCGAAGATGTGAAGGCGCGGAGAACCGACGGAAGACGGGACGAATGCGCTCGTTTCGTGGGAGAATGCGCTCAGGCTTTGGGCGTGGTTCTGATGGAGGTGGTGGGGGAACAGGAGCTGAAAATCCTGCAGGGCCCATGACAGGGAGTTAGTCACTGCATCGGATGGTTTTGACGTCGCGATGAGATGAGCGGGTCGCCCGTCAGCCCTTGATATACTTCTGAATCGCTTCCCGCAAGAGCTCTCGATCGCCGTCACTGGCTTTCACAAAACAAAAACCCATTCCCATTAGAGAGTCTCTGTCCGCAGCGCTGTCGAGATTGGACCAAAGGAGCTTGCCCATGACTTCGATTTTTTCTCCAGAAGGCTTGATCAGCAAGCGGTAGGTCTCATTCAGACTCAGCCTTTCCATGCAATGAATGAACACACCCTCGACAGTAATATTCCTTGCTTCTCCCTCTACCGACCCCTTCTCCGCTATCATCGTCACAGGCCACCGGACCTCTATACGAGGGAGTTTTCGTTTTTCGACAAAGTCACTCAATGATTGCCACCTCCTGAGTTCGCGTGGGTTGGGTTTTCTTTCCAGCCGGACTTTGTAACCAAAAGGAAAAAGAATTCAAGTTTTCCCAAATCTTCCGTTCCGCCAGAATCCTCTGGAAAATGAAGACGGCCTATCGTATAGTCCGTGAAGGATTCCTCTTGGAAGGGAGATGATCCTATGAAACTGGGCCTCATCGGTCTGCCTCAGTCCGGCAAATCAACGATCTTTTCGGCCATTGCCGGGGCCAGAGGCGAAGACAAGGCTTCTCGATCAGACCAGCTCATCACGACCGTCAAAGTGCCGGACGAGAGGGTGGAATTTCTGACCAAAGTTTTTAAACCCAAGAAGTCAACCTATGCCCACATCGAGTACCTTTTGCCTTCTCAAGCGCCTTCCGCCGCGGGAGCCAAGGCTGAAAATGCCGTCCTCACTCAGGCTCGGATCTGTGACGCCCTGATTCACGTGACCCGCAACTTCACTGCAGGAGGATTGGAACCCGGTCCGGAAACTGATTTCTGGAAGACCGAGGAGGAGATGATTCTCGGCGATCTCGTGGTTGCAGAGAAGAGAATCGAACGCGTGGAGCTGGACGCAAAGAGAGGCAAGAAGCCGGACGAGGAAGAGCACTCTCTCATCAAAGCCTGCCGGGAGACTCTGGAAGCAGGCGATCCTTTGCGTGTGAACCCTGAATTGGCGACCGCTCCTACCCTGAGAGGTTTTACTTTTCTCTCTGCAAAGCCGCAACTGGTGATCATCAACAATGACGATGAGGATGAGGCCTTGCCCGGCTGGAAGCGCAACCCTCCCAACGTGGAAATGATGGTTGTTCGAGGCCGACTGGAAAAGGACATAGGGACCATGACTCCTGATGAGGCCAAGGAATTCATGGAGGCCTATCACATTCAGGAATCCGTCCTCGACAGGGTGATCAAAAGATCCTACAGCCTTCTCAATCTCATCTCCTTTTTCACGGTGCTCAACGAGGAAGTCAGGGCGTGGGCGTTGAGGCAGGGATTGCCTGCCCTTGAGGCCGCCGGAACGGTTCACACGGATATGAAGAAAGGTTTTATCAGGGCGGAAGTTCTCTCTTTTGACCATCTCAAGCAGTACGGCTCTGTTCACGAACTCAAACAAAAAGGCCTTGTGCACCTGGAGGGGAAAGAATACATCGTCAAGGATGGAGACATCATACAGTTCAGGTTTAATGTGTAGGAAGAAGTGCCTAAAGTTGAAAAGAAGAAACCATAAGAGAGTGACGAGTAACAAGAAGTGAAGAGAAACGGAAAGAAAACACTACTTGTCACTCATGGCTCGTTGCTGAAAGCCGGATACAGATACGAAACAAGCGCCAAGACAGAAGGAGTGACTGAGCATGAAGAAAATTCGAGCAGGTATCATCGGTGCCGGTGGATATGGGGGATGCGGAGCGATCGAGTTGCTGTTCAGCCATCCCCATGTCCAGATAGCAGCCCTTTTGGACAAACAGGACATCGGCA
>PDVJ01000214.1_pt1 | contig 17985 bp, 17 predicted proteins | sample 1369811 | NCBI WGS metagenome assembly PDVJ01 (sample SAMN07795376, study PRJNA414565) | Alkali sediment metagenome, whole genome shotgun sequencing project. | reverse complement strand
AGGTTTGAAAAGAAAGATCTGGAGTCAACACAAGAATTGTGGAGAGTCGTAAAAAGAGAAACTATAGGGAATGACCTATTGGACATCATTGAGCTGATGGAGAAAAATCAGTCACAAATGCCTTTAAGAAAAAGGCATTGGCATCAAACATTAAATGAATGGATATACCTGTGCGAAGGCCCTCTGAGCGACGAAAACATAGTAAAATGGTAACAAAGTGGCTAAGATTTATATGACAAAACCCTACTTTTTTTGTGCACATTTCAAGAGGAAATCAGAAAGAGGAGTAATTCCTAAAGAAGTTTAGCACTTGACGGCTACTTAATTTGGGCGTATTCATTAAAATATAATTTCCCACCTAATCCTGCGTTAACTTACAACCTAATATCTAACCTTTTGGGGTATAGTATGGGAACGAGTTTCCGAAAGGTACCTCTATGAAGCCTCTTAAGGGATTTCTAGTTTCCTGGAGGGTTTTTTCACTCCTTCTTTCTCAAATACAAGAATAGATAAAAAACCAAGCCAGAAAAATCTTGAATATGAACAAAAGGAGGCCTGTTATGAATTCTAATCATGCAAGATGGACGATGAGAATGATGATCGTATTCCTTATTGTGATGATGGGTGTACTAAATACTGCTCAGCGTGCTTTTGCCGATGATCGCACGAAGATCCTCGGTATTTGGAAATTAGTTTCCTGGGAATCGGAGTTTCAAGCAACGGGCGAACGAGAACCTGTCATGGGAAAGAATCCGACAGGCTACGTCATCTTCACTCCAGAGGGACGAATGATGGCGATCTTGACGGCCGAGGGGCGCAGGTCACCGAAAACCGACGAGGATCGTGCTAACCTTTTTAAGTCCGTGATAGCTTTCACGGGTATGAACCGCTTCGAAGGAGATAAGACGATAAACAAAATCGATGTTTCTTGGAACCCTGCATGGATCGGCACTGAACAGGTACGTTTTCTCAAGTTCGATGGCGATCGGCTGCACGTCATCACACCATGGATGCAATCGGTAACCCGACCCGAAAAGGGAATGGCGCGTGCAATTATGACGTTCAAACGGGCGGAATAGAGAATCGAGCGATTTCCCAAATGCTTCCCTAAGTTCATCCGCATAATTGAGGCAAGGCTACACTGCCTTCGTTAAGTGAGGGCGATCAAAGGAATGCAGCGGCCAGCTATCATCCACCGCTGCATCCGTAGTGTTATGTTTACTTTCAATCGTAATGTTCAATTCCTTAATTAGTTTCTTACGATTGACTTAGATACAGCGATTCCGCCGGGCGGACGATCTTAAAAAATCAGCAATCGGATTTTTTGTTTAGTCCTTCCTTGAAGTCAGTAAAATGTCAGCCTCGATGAAGATGCTGGATTTCAAGTCGTTATCAATGATGTGATTTTACAGAATTATGATATGGTCAAACCGTTACATGAAGGACTGGGGCCAACAAATGTATGGTTGAAGTACTATCGAAGCCTTTTTTTATATTACCCTTTCAAGTTTTTTGGGATTGACTCGTTCCGCACACGCTCTTCAAATTTTGTTTGTAATGCGTAGCTTGCTGCGGGGTAAGCGAGCGAATGGGGAACATAATTATTCCTTATGGATCGAAGATTCTCCGCAGTTTACTGCGGAGAGCTTCAATTGATGATTACCTGGCCAGCCTTGCACTGACAGGGAAGTTGATATGTCATCAAAAAGGTATCTCATCATATTGTTAATCATAGTATTGGCCTTTTGGGCTTGGTCGGGAATTGAACCGCACGATACCCGCCTTACCTGGGTCTTGGAAACCTTACCGTTCATGATTGCTTTACCGGTTATCCTACTTACATATAAAAGATTCCCGTTGACCAATCTAACCTATACTCTCATCGCAATCCACGCCATGATACTGATTCTGGGCGGCCATTACTCTTATGCCAAAGTGCCGTTAGGCTTTTGGATGGAAGATTGGTTTGGCTGGACTCGTAATAATTACGATAAGATCGGGCACTTCATGCAGGGTTTCGGTCCAACGATATATGTGCGTGAAATTATGGCGAGAACGTCACCACTACGGCATGGCAAGTGGCTTGGCTTTGTGTCAATCGCTGTCCCTCTGGCTTTTTCAGCGCTCTATGAGATCATTGAATGGCTGGCCTCCCTTTCCGATCCGACTGATACTGAAGCTTTCCTGGGAACACAAGGTTATATCTGGGACACGCAAACGGATATGTTCTGGTGTCTAATAGGCTCGACTGTTGCGATCATCTTGCTTACGAAATTGCATGATAGATATCTTCAAAAAATTGGCATAATATGATCTCTATGAACCCCTTTTTTGTCTATGCCCCAAGAGGAGGTATGGTTGGCTATCGGCAGACGACAACGGGAGAACATACCGTTTCTCAACAAGTCAATTCAAAAGTCTCGCTACGCTTACCGCTGATTTTTTCGTTACTCTCTTTCGACTCGTAATGCACAGTTTATATTAATCCCCACTACTATGTGAATTCCTGGAATTCCCCGGAATTACGGAATTCGATAGGTGCTACATTTTTTCGCGAGAGCGGTTTACTCTATTGCACCACTCTTCTTAAGAAGAGTTGCAAGGGACTCCGCCATACGACGATACCCGGTGGCATTGGGATGGATATAATCCGACTTGAAAGAACCATCGGACAGAACGGTGGCCACAATTTTTTCTTCAAGGGGAATTTCTAACCCTATGGCTATTTGACGGTACATGGGAGGTGGCGAAAGAGATATCCCGGGGGAAGGCACCGCAATGAGAACAACAGGCACTCGCCTCTCCTGTGCCAACCGAATCATCGCCCGCAGATTGTGTGCAGTTTGCTGCTGGTCCAAACGTCGGAGCAGATCGTTACCCCCATGACAAAGGAGCATCAGGGCCGGTTTCTCTTTATCCAGCACCTTTGGCAGGCGAGATAAACCCTCGCCGGTCACCTCACCGGGGATACCCGCATTCACTACCCTTCGACTAATCAGTTTTTCCAGGACAACAGGATAGCTCTCCGACGGTTCTGCCCCAGTTCCAAACGTCAAACTATCACCAAAGGCCAGAATAACCGCATCACTTGCAAGACGTGGCAGCCTGGTTCCAGATGAACAAGCACTCATGCTGACGCTAAAGACGGCCATCAGCACAAGAAAAATAAGCCCTCTATACCTTTTTGAGTTCATACCCGTTTCTCAGGTTAATTGTTCACGGCAATATATACCAAAATGATAGGTAGAGAAAATAATTATTGCAAGGACCTCCTCATCAGTCATTTATTCAAGCCTCAACGGAATAGGGCCGAGTCTTTTCTATGATTTCCGGAGAATGGCGATACGAAACATAGATTACACCGGTATTCTCAAAAGGGTTGCAATGCAGATATCCGGACACAAAATTCGATCGGTCTTTGATAGATACAACATAGTCGGTGATGCTGATTCGAAGATAGCCGCACGGAAACAGGAAATTGTTATAAAGGCCAAACCGTTACAATCAAAAAAATAGGGATTGCAACCGATGCGCAACCCCTTAAAATCATGGTGGGTCAGGGCAGAATTGAACTGCCGACACCTGGATTTTCAGTCCAGTGCTCTACCGACTGAGCTACCGACCCCCCTGGTTCATTATGTGGAAGTCTCGTCTATAAAATATCCCCCTCTTTGTCAAGGCATTTTTCATCAGGACATTTCCTGCTCATTCACGATATTTTTCACACGTATGACTACAGTCCCGGCGATCTTGTCATGCCAACCCTGCTTTCTTCCGTCGATGGCAATCCAGATAAAACCGAGGTTAATGACTGCAGCCGAAATTACATAGCCCACCCATCTGAGAAAACCGATGCCGAGGGTCATCTTTTCTCCCGTTGCCTGCACTACTTTGAGGCCAAATAACACTTTTCCGAATGTCTGCCCCGTAGTACCATGAAAATATGTGAAGTATAGCATACTTATAAATACAGTCACACAACCGTACAGAAACACAAAGGTGATGGTCACCTCTGCAACTTGTTCCGGCAAAAACTCACGATAGTGAGACAAAAAACCAAGACCCAACGCCAGCAAGCCTATAAAAAATAAGAAGAGCGAAATGCCGAAGAGGATCATCTTGTCAATCAAAAACGCCATCATTCTCCGCCAAAATCCGCCATAAAGATCCTCCACTGTTCAGCGTACCTCCCCATAATACAGTCCGCCAAAAATACCCTTTTCATACTGAATGATCGAGAGTATCGCCAGGACAGCTGTTTCCACTTTCAATATATTCTTTCCCATCGTTGCAGATATGAATCCTTTATCTGCGGCTCTTTCGATTTCCTCCCGTGAAAACCCTCCTTCCGGACCGATTACCACAGAAATATCATTTGCCCCTGCATATTTTTCATCACGTAAAATCTCTTTGATGTTCCTTTTAGATTCCTCTTCCCATAAAATGATTTTTAACGACTGTCCTTCCGAGCAGGCAAGCATCTCTTCAAACGATACTATCCCCCTTATCTCCGGTATATCTGCTCTTCCGCACTGCCGGGATGCCTCTTGCGCGATACTTCTCCATCGCGAAATTTTTCCACGCGCCTTGTCCTGTGAAAGCCGCGGGACTGTTCGTGCAGACTGAAAAGAAATGATCCTGTCGGCGCCCAATTCCGTTGCCTTCTGGACAATAAAATCCATCTTAGTTGCCTTGGGGAGCGCCTGAAAAAGGGATATTTTTACGGCCTTCTCCGGAATCCTGTTCTTTTTTAAGACCTCAATGGAAACTCTATCATCGAGAAAGGTTTTAATTGCCGCCTCATATTCCCACCCGGCGCCATCGAAAAGAATCAGACTCTCTCCCTTCTTCATTCTGAGGACGGATTTGATATATCGAAGGGTTTGTTCCCCGAGCTCACACAGTTCACCCTCCCTTACACTCCCGGGGAAAAATATCCTTGGCACTGTCAATGTGGTCTACCTCTTTTTTTGAAGAACATAGCAAACCCATTCTTTTTCTGTAATAATGTGGTGGAGGGTAAATATATCGGTTAAGAAGTGTGATTCGATATCACTCTTGTGCTGGTCAATGATCCCTGAAATCACCAGATATCCGGCATTTTCTATAAGTGACATCAAGTGCGTGTGGATGCGCAGGAGAATCTGTACGGTAAGGTTTGCCACAATTAGATCGAATGGTTCGCGGATGGTATTTACGTCGCGATTGATGATTTGTATCCTGTCTTCAACATGATTTACGGCCACATTCTCCCGTGCTATTGCGGCAGCCTTTTTGTCTATGTCCACACACACAACTTTATCCGCACCTAATTTCGCGCAGGCGATCCCGAGGATGCCCGTGCCTGTCCCTACATCGAGAACCCTCCAGTTCTTTATCGTCCGGTCTTTTAAAATGATGTCTTCAAGTGCTTCCAGACACATACGCGTCGAGGGGTGTTGACCCGTACCGAAGGCCATCCCGGGATCTATCTCAATGACAATGTCCCGGCCTGCGGGCGTATACCGCTCCCAGGTTGGTTTAATGACGATGTTTTTGCTCACCCGGAGAGGTTTGAAATACTTTTTCCATTCCTCTCCCCAGTTTTGATCCACTAACGTTTCCGTGGCAAAGTCCAGTGCGTCGATCTCCGGAAATAGATAGATAAGACTGTCCAGATATGTTTGCAGAGAGGCAATACGATGTTCCAGTCGAATATCAAAAGGCAGATAGGCTTTAATTACTTCTTTCTCTGAAGCAACCCCGAAGTCGCCCGCAGCCTGCGACTCAATCTCTTCCTGATACACGCCCTGGGCTCCTATATCGATCAGGAAGTTCGACAACGCATCAACCAGAAGAGGAGATGCCGACAATTCGATCTTCAGCCACTTTCCCTTATTTTCTCCTGCTTTCTCGCTGATTTCCGGCATGCCTTGCCTCCTTGACCTTGGATTATCTGTGTGTTGTAGTGAAGACTCTGAAAATTGTGTGCAGTGCCTTACGTATTCTATATCCTCTTTTTTGCGATATTTCAAGTACCTTGAAATTTTAGAGCCTTCGTGATAGCGTGCGTAAATTATTGTATGTGAGTACGAAAAATGGCCTTTGAAAATCTATGCCTCATGTCATTGCGAGGGTGAGCCCCAGCTTTGAGCAACATGGGGCAGCGATGGCCGAAATGACAACACGTACTTTTCAAAGTCTTTGAAACGGAATCACAGTGAAATACTATCCTGTATATCTCGACATTACGAATAAAAGATGCGTCATCGTGGGAGGCGGGGATGTTGCTGAAAGAAAGGCAGAACGGCTTCTGGATTTTGGCGCCCGTGTGACTGTTGTGGGAACAACACTGACACCTCTTCTGGAAACCATGAAAAGAGAAGGTCGTATAGAGCACATCCATGCCGATTACGACGACGCCTTTATCGGTGATGCATTTATGCTTATCGGCGCCACCGACCGGGATGACATTAACGCGAGAATTTCCCTGGATGGGAAACATAAGGGGATATTGGTCAATATTGTGGATGATCCGGTAAAATGCGATTTCATCCTCCCTTCCATCGTGCAGCAGGGAGACCTTTCAATCGCCATATCCACAGGCGGGAAAAGCCCGGCACTGGCCAAAAAATTGAGAAAAGAACTTGAAATGAGCTACGGACCGGAATATGAGGCGCTGCTTAATGTACTGGGAAAACTCAGAGAAAAGGTGGTGGCACGAGGCCATTCCTCCGATGAGAACAGGCAACTGTTTGATGCGGTCATAGATTCAGACATCCTTCAACACATTAAAAACAAAAACTGGGAACAGGTGAAAAAGATCATTTATGAGATTACCGGTGTAGAAATAGAGGTCGATGAGTGAAATGGAACTTCTTTTCTTAAAAGCGGCTCTTGTCGTGTACCTCATAAGCTCCCTGGGATACATGTGCTCTCTGTATGTCAGGAGGGTGCTGGCGGCAAAAGTGTCCACGTGGGTCTTGTTTGCCGCCTTCATATTACACACGGTCTTCTTCGCACTGCGATACTGGAAAACCGGACAGCCCCCAGTGATCAGTCTCCATGAAACCCTCTCATTCTTTGCATGGGCAATGGCGGGCATATATCTCGCCTTCCAATTGAAAACGAAGACCAGGGTTCTGGGAGCATTTGTTTCACCTCCCACATTTCTCCTCATGATCGTTGCTTCCCCGGGCCTGGGAGGCCATGTTTCTCTCCCAGGCGTACTCCAGAGCAACCTGGTGCCGGTTCATGTGATCCTCGCCGTCACCGGCGAAGCTCTTTTTGCGCTGGCATCATGCGCCGGGGCCATGTACCTGATCCAGGAAAGTATGATTAAAAATAAAAGAACGAGCGGTTTCATAAGAATATTCCCCTCTCTCACCGATCTGGACAGAATCAATCACATCTGTCTTATGTGGGGATTCCCTTTGTTGACCCTGGGTATCCTGGTCGGTTCCATATGGGCGAGAACCGCATGGGGAAGTCTCTGGCAATGGGATCCCAAGCAGGTATGGACACTGACGGCCTGGTTCGCGTATGCTCTGCTCTTGCACCAAAGACTTGCCATAGGCTGGAAAGGACGCAAGGCGGCTCTTTTTTCTCTTGCAGCCTTTGTGATTCTCCTGGTTTCGCTATTCTTCATCAATATATTTTTTGTAACCGCCCATACCTTCATTTAACACTATGAATCTCATTCTCATCGGTATGAATCATAAAACTGCCCCTCTGGAAATCAGGGAGAGTCTTTCCCTGGCCTGTGGGGATAGTATCAATCCTCTCATAGAAATCATGAATATCCCGCAGATTAAGGAAGCGATCTACCTTTCAACCTGCAACCGCGTAGAAGTTCTGGCTCATGCCGTAGATGAAGAAAGTGCCGTGGAGAAACTTAAGTCTTTCATCTTTAATCACGGCAATCTTTCTCCCGATGACATGGCCAGATGCCTTTACCTGTACTACAATCATGACGCAGTCCGTCACCTCTTCCGGGTGGCATCCAGTATTGACTCCATGGTCATGGGCGAACCGCAAATCCTGGGGCAGGTCAAAGACGCATACCGCACAGCAGTAGAACATAATGCGAGCGGTATTATGCTGAATAAAATAATCCATCACGCCTTCCGGACAGCCAAAAGGGTCCGGACAGAGACGGGAATTGCCAGTAATGCCATATCCGTCAGCTTCGCCGCCGTGGAGCTCGCAAAAAAAATATTTGGAAATCTTCAAGGAAAGACCATACTTCTCATCGGAGCCGGCGAGATGTCGGAGCTCGCGGCGAAACACCTCCTCAACTATGGGGTTGAGAAAATCTTTATCACCAATCGAACATACGCCCGGGCCGTGCAGATGGCCGACAATTTTCATGGGACAGCGGTAGATTTCGAAAAGCTGCAGGAAAAAATTCATGATGTTGACATGATAATCAGTTCCACGGGCGCGCCGGGTTATGTGATTGATGTATCCATGATTACAGCGTCCCTCCGCAGACGCAAGAATCGCCTCCTTTTCCTGATTGATATTGCCGTTCCCAGGGATATCGATCCTGCGGTAGGTGAAATTGACAATGTGTATCTGTATAATATCGACAACCTTCAGGAAATCGTCGATGGCAACCTGCAAATCCGAAAAAAGGAAGCTGAAAAGGCAGAAGCCATCATCGATGAAGAAGTTACAAATTACCGGGAATGGTACAACACCCTTGAAGTTGTTCCTACAATCGTTTCCCTCCGGGAAAAAATGGAAGGCATCATCAGGGGGGAACTCGCAAAATCCGGTGCATGGATGGAGAACCTCACGGAAGAGGAAAGAAAGAATATTGAAGGATTAGCCAATTCCATCATCAACAAGATCCTCCATGATCCGATCACAGGCCTGAAGGAGGAAAGCCGTGAAAACGGTGCGCTGCCTTACATTGCAGCGATAAGAAGATTGTTCGGTCTGGATTAAAAGGAGAAAGACACATTGAAAATCGGCACACGGGGAAGCGCCCTCGCGCTGACACAGGCCCGCGGGATTGCAGAAAGGCTCATAAATCAATGGCCCGCTCTCACCGTTGACATCGTCGTGATTAAAACAAAAGGGGACATCATGCAGGACGTACCCCTCGCCGCAATCGGCGGGAAAGGCCTTTTTGTCAAGGAAATCGAAGACGCCCTTCTCCGTGGCGAAATAGATATCGCCGTGCACAGCATGAAGGATGTCCCTGCGGAAATCCCCGACGGTCTGGAAATCACCATCGTGTCTGAAAGAGAAGACCCGCGGGATGTACTGGTATCGAAAAAAGGCGCAAAGATAGAGGATATGTCTGCAGGATCCCGCATCGGTACAGGTTCTCTCAGAAGGGGCTTCCAGCTCCGGCACCTGTTTCCCCATATGGAAATCGTCCCCCTCAGGGGCAACCTGGACACGAGGATCAGGAAGATTCAATCGGAGAACCTGGACGGCATAATCGTCGCGGCGGCAGGTATGAGGCGTATGGGATGGACGGACAGGATCACCCAATACATCCCTGTGGAGATTATGCTCCCCTCGGTAGGGCAAGGTGTGTTAGGAATAGAAATGAGAAATGACGACACTAATACCAGGAATGCAGCGTCCTTCATCAATCATCCGCAGACATGGAGAGAAGTAACTGCGGAGCGGGCCTTTCTGAAAAAACTGGGCGGCGGATGCCAGTTGCCCGTCGCTGCCTATGCGGTAAAAAAGGAACACACCCTGACGATTACCGGACTTCTGGGAAGCCTCGATGGCAAGATGTTAATAAAAGATGAGGTGAGAGGACACAGTAAAAATGCCAATGCGTTAGGTGTGATGCTGGCCGAGAGGCTTTTAGCAAAAGGGGGACAGGCCATTTTAGAGGAGCTATATCAATGCCGTTGACTTATGCACATAATCCCCCTAAATCCCCCTTTACCAAAGGGGGACTTGACTGTCATCATCCTATAAGTCAATGCCATTGGGAAGTTTATAAGAAGGGAACTATCTGTGGAGAAACAGGGTAAAGTGTATATCATCGGCGCCGGGCCTGGTGATCCCGGACTGATTACCGTAAAAGGCCTGAGATGCCTCAGGGAAGCGGATGTTGTCGTCTATGATCACCTCGTAAGCGAAGAGATCATCCGCCAGGCGAAAGAATCGGCACGTTTTATCTATGCGGGGAAAAAGGGGGGAGCGCATACCCTGCCCCAGGAGGAGATAAATCGGCGTCTTGTCGAGGAAGCAAAACAGGGTCATATCGTCGCCAGGGTCAAGGGGGGAGACCCCTTCATCTTCGGGCGGGGCGGGGAAGAAGCGGAAACGCTCGCTCATGCCGGTATTCCCTTCGAGGTCATCCCCGGCGTATCGTCTGCCGTTGCTGTACCCGCGTATGCGGGCATTCCGCTGACGCATCGAGGCTATACATCCACCCTGGCATTTGTAACAGGCCACGAAGATCCGACAAAAGATGAGAGTGATGTTGATTGGGAAACGCTCGCCGGCATTGGAACCCTCGTCTTTCTCATGGGGGTTAAGAATCTCCGCCACATTACATCCAATCTTATGGCGTATGGCAAAGAAGGAGATACCCCGGCTGCTCTTATCCGCTGGGGAACGACGGAAGATCAGGAGACCCTGACAGGCGTCCTCAGCGATATTGCCCGAAAGGCGGAAGACAGGAAATTCTCACCCCCGGCCATCCTGGTAGTCGGCGGCGTGGTGGACCTCCGCAGCGTTTTAAACTGGTTCGAGACAAAGCCGCTCTTCGGCAAGGGAATCTTGATCACGAGACCCGAAGCACAGGCGGAAGAATTCGCCGGCCTCCTTCATGCTGAGGGAGCGCGGGTGATACATTTTCCCACCATAAAAATTGTTCCCCCGGAAGATTATCACGCTCTCGATCAGGCCCTCGGCAGGCTTTCCCACTATCAGTGGATTATCTTCACGAGCGCCAACGGCGTGAGCTTCTTTTTGCATCGCCTGAAAGAACTTGGCAGGGACATACGGGATCTGAAGGATATCAGGATTTGCACCATCGGACCCGCAACGGCGGCAACGATAGAGAAACTGGGCATCCGGGTTGATCTTGTGCCAGACGAGTTTATTTCCGAAGGTGTGGTCAAGGCATTCCAGGAGCTTAACATAAAGGAGAACAGGATCCTCCTCCCGCGGGCAGAGCAGGCCAGAGATGTCATTCCGGACGGACTCATGAAATTGGGAGCAAAAGTCGATGTAGTGACGGTGTATCGCACGGTGAATTCAGGCAAAGACAAATCGGAATTGGAAGCTTTGATACATGAGGGGAAAGTGGACGTCATCACGTTTACCAGCCCCTCCACGGTGACGAACTTTATGGAGATCGTGGGTAGAGAATACGCCATTCCCCCGCATGTCAAAATCGCCTGCATTGGGCCAGTCACCGCCGCCGCTGCGAAAAAGGCCGGACTTCCCGCGGACATCATTCAGGAGCGCTATACCATACCGGGCCTGGTGGAGACACTAGTAGAATATTTCAGAAAAAAACAATAGAAGATTAAGGAGCAAATTATGTACTTTCCTGCATATCGACCGCGGCGACTGAGGAAAAATGAAAATTTCCGGAGGATGATCAGGGAGACGAGACGAAGGTATCCGTTGATGATCTGGTGTATCCCCTTTTCACGATTTCCGGGAAGGATGTGAAGAAACCGATCAGCTCCATGCCCGGAAATTTTCAGATGTCCATTGATCATTTAGTCAAAGAAGTTCAAAAAATAAAGGAAGCGGGAATACCCGCCGTTCTTCTCTTCGGCATCCCGGAGAAAAAGGACGAAACGGCATCGGGCGCCTTTATCAAGGACGGCATTATTCAGCAGGCCGTAAAAAGGATAAAAGACAGGGTTCCCGATATTGTGGTCATTACCGATGTGTGCCTTTGCGAATACACGAGCCACGGGCACTGTGGGATGCTCGAAAAAAACGATGTGGATAACGACACTACTCTGGAAGTTCTCGCGGAAACGGCATTGTCTCACGCACGGGCGGGTGCGGACATGGTCGCCCCCTCTGCCATGATGGACGGCCAGGTGGGCGCGATCAGGGAAGCCCTTGATGAAGCAGGATACGAAAACCTACCCATCATGGCCTACTCCGCGAAATATGCGTCCTGCTTCTACGGGCCCTTCCGTGAGGCTGCCGAGAGCACGCCGAAATTCGGTGACCGCAAGTCCTATCAGATGGACCCCGCAAATGCAGATGAGGCGATCCGGGAAATCAGTCTCGATGTCGAAGAAGGGGCCGATATCATCATGGTAAAACCTGCCCTCCCCTATCTCGATATCATTCGCAGGGCGAGAGAGGAATTTGACCTCCCCATCGCCGCCTATAATGTGAGCGGCGAGTTTGCCATGATCAAGGCAGCGGCCAAACTCGGCTGGATCGATGGAGAAAAGGCGATGATGGAATCCCTTACCTCCATCAAAAGGGCGGGAGCGGACATCATCATCACCTACTTTGCCCCGGAAGCGGCCAAGCTTCTTAGGACATAGTTGAGAATTTTTTTAAAGAGAGGAGAGTATGAAGATCATAAAATATACCGACATCAACGCCACTCACTTTGAAAGCGATAAAGTAAAGGGTGTCGCAGGGCGTGTTGTGATCGGCAAGAATGACGGCGCCGATAACTTTTGTATGCGCGTCTTTGAGATTGCTCCCGGCGGAAATACGCCGAAACATGCCCATGACTGGGAACACGAAATATTCATTCATGCAGGGGAAGGCGAAATTTACAATAATGGCCGATGGAATCCAGCCAAGTATGGAAACGTGGTGTTTATGCCGGCGAATGAAGAACATCAGATAAGAAACACCGGCAAGGAGCCTTTTGTTTTTGTCTGCCTTATTCCCTCGAAAGCCCCGGAGTTATAGACAGAGTTCAATGAAACCTCGACAATTACCAGTCTTACCCCACACCCTCCGCATGGTCGCCTGGGAAGTAACCAGGAGCTGCAACCTCGCCTGTGTTCATTGCCGGGCATCATCCGTGCGTGGCCCCTACGCGGGTGAACTTACCACTGCAGAGGGGCTGAAACTTTTGGACGACATCGCCGCCTTCAGCAAACCGGTAATCATCCTCACCGGCGGAGAGCCGCTCCTGCGGGCAGATATTTATGAGGTCGCCGCCTATGGCAACAATAAGGGCCTTCGCATGGTCCTCGCAACCAATGGAACCCTGGTGACTGAAGTGATCGCCGGAAAGATGATTGACGCCGGTATTCAAAGAGTCAGCATCAGCATTGACGGCATGGATTCGCAAAGCCATGATTCCTTCCGCAATGTAACCGGCGCGTTCACGGGAGCCCTCGCCGGCATTGAGGCCATGAAAAAAGCGGGATTGGAGTTCCAGATCAACACAACGATCACGAAAGCAAATCTACATCAACTGGAGGATATAATGGATCTCGCCATCAGGCTGGGGGCCGCTGCGCATCATATCTTCCTCCTTGTTCCCACAGGCCGGGGTAAAGAAATGGCAGAACAGGCCATATCCCCCGCAGACTATGAAAAAACATTGAACTGGTTCTATGAGAAAAGTCTCAGTTGCCCTATTCAACTCAAGGCCACATGCGCACCCCACTACTACCGGATTTACCATCAGAGGAAAAAAGAAAGAGGTTTTAGGGGTAAGGGGCAAGGGACAACAGAAAAAGAAACCGGTAGTCCGTTGCATGCCATGACACGAGGCTGCCTGGGGGGTATTTCCTTCTGCTTTATCTCCCATATGGGGCAGGTGCAGCCCTGCGGTTATCTGGAGCTCGATTGTGGCCAGCTCAAAGAGAAAGGATTTGAGGACATCTGGAATAATTCCCCCATATTCAAAGACCTGAGAAATCTGAATCACTACAAAGGCAAATGCGGCCGGTGTGAGTTTATTAAAGTATGCGGCGGGTGCCGGGCGCGGGCATACGAAATCACAGGAGATTACTTAGCCGAGGAGCCGTTCTGTATTTATGAACCGTGAAAAAGGGGACAGGCTACTTTTTCTTTCATACCATTGCTTTTTCCTTTACAACTGAAAAAAAAGTAGCCTGTCCCCTTTTTCCTTATTCACTATATCGTACGAAAGAAAAGTATTTTCGTTTGAAGATGAGGGTTATATTTTCCTGAACGAGCACACGGCGGCCTGCTTCAAGAGATCCCATCAGTGAGCCCTCAAGCTTCACAATTCTTCCGTCGTCAAGATCGACCATGTATGCTTTCCCGGCGGTTTCGCCCAACTGTGCCTGTTCACTTTTTTTTGAAGTACCCGGGATCGGCTGCCCGACCGGTCGTGGAGGATCAAACACTAAGACATAAAAAAATAATATCAGCACGATAATAACGGGAAGCCAGACAAAAAAGAAACGGTGTCCCTGTCTTCTTTCGGAATCCCGATATTTTGAAGGGTCTTTGCCTTTATTTCCCTGTTTTTTCTGCCGACTCACACTCTGCCCCTGTACAATATTTCTTTGATAACGTATACAGGCAAACTTATCAGATGGTTACAATTAATGTCAAGTTCGAGGTTTTTACGTAACTTGGCATTTCTTTATCTATAAGTGAAGATTGACAATTCTTAATCATTATGAAACATTGTCTCTGAAAATTTTTTTTGATTAACACATATATGAACTGAAGAACCTTTTGAAAATGGACGGCATTGACAAAAAGATTTTAAATATTATCCAGAAGGAATTTCCTGTGGCGGCGGAGCCTTTCAAGGTGATAGCGGAAAGAGTGGGCATCACGGAGGATGAAGTGCTGGAGAGGATTTCCAAGCTCAAGCAGGAAGGGATCATACGGCGGATCGGGGCGGTCTTCGATTCAAGAAAGATGGGCTTTGTGAGCACTCTCTGCACCGCACGGGTACCGGAAGAAAAATTAAAAGCCTTCGTCGAAGCCGTGAATTCCTATGCCGGCGTCACCCACAATTACCGGAGAAACCACGAGTATAACGTGTGGTTCACGTTCATTGCGCCTGATGAGGAAACGCTGGAAAAATTCCTGGCCGAAATACGCGACAAGACAGGCGTCATAGATATAATCAGTATGCCTGCGGTGCGGACGTTTAAGATTGATGCGAGCTTTGAATTGTAAGTGTATAGATTGCCACGTCGCGTCGCTCCTCGCAATGACAACCATTTTTCTAAGGTCTCTATATAAAGAACGACAGACACATTAGAAATGTGTTTATAAATACTGGATTCCCGCCTCCGCGGGAATGACGATGAAGAGAAAGTACAGAATGACCGAAGCTAACAAAAAACCTGCTTTATTTTTAATCGACGGGAGCAACTACGTCTATCGCGCTTTTTACGCGATCAGGGAATTGTCCAATTCCAAGGGTTTCCCCACCAACGCCATCTACGGTTTTACCATGATGCTCCTGAAACTCCTGAAAGACTGGAAACCAGAATACATTGCCATTGCTTTCGACGTCAAGGGCCCCACCTTCCGCCATGATGCTTTCGAAGCATATAAAGCCACGAGAAAGGCCACACCGGATGCCCTGATACCGCAGATACCTTTTATCAAGGATATTGTTCGCGGCTTTTCCATACCTGTTCTCGAACAGCAGGGGCTGGAAGCGGACGACATCATCGGGACCCTGGCCCGAAAGTACGCAGGAAAAGGGATAAAGACGGTCATCGTCTCCGGGGATAAGGACATGATGCAGCTTATCTCCGATGATATCACGATGATCGATACTATGAAGGATGTAACGTACAATGTCGAAGCCGTCAAAGAGCGCTTCGGAGTGAGCCCGGAAAAAGTGGTGGAACTGTTTGGTCTCGCCGGTGATCAATCAGACAATATCCCGGGAGTCCCCGGTATAGGGCCGAAAAACGCCCAGCGCCTGATTGAAGAGTTCGGGTCTGTGGAAGGCGTTCTCGCGAACGTTGAGAAAGTGCGAAACCCGAAAACAAGGGAAAGCATCCGGGCATTTGCCGAACAGGCCAGAATGAGCCGGGAGCTCGCCACGATAAGAACAGACGCGGAATTTGATATCGACCTCGAACGCACACGCTACGCGGGACCTGACAATGAGGTATTAAAAACCCTGTTCAAGGAGTTCGAATTCTCATCGCTTCTTCAGGAATTGAAAATCAAGGAAGATGCGGTGGAGGGTCGCTATCGCCTCATTCTCACGGAAGATGAATTCACGGGCCTGCTCAAGCAGCTTGAGGGTGCAAAGGCATTCGCCTTTGATATTGTCATGAGTTCCGACGCCACCATGCGCGCTGATCTTACAGGTATGGCGCTATGCCTGTCCGATGCGGAAGCATGTTACATACCCGTCGGCCACGATTACGTGGGTATGCCGGTCCAACTCAAGGCGAATGAACTCCTGAAAGGCATGGCGCCGTTTTTTGCCGATCAAAAGATCCGGAAGCACGGCCACGACATGAAGAACGCCCTGATTCTCCTGGCCAGGAATAATGTGGAGCTGAAAGGTTTGGAATGCGATACCATGGTGGCCTCCTATATCCTCAATCCTGCCAGGCACAGTTTTGAGCTTGCAGATGTGGTCAGGGATCACCTGCGCAAGCAAATCTCCGCGGCAAAGGATGTCATCGGCAGCGGCGCAAAGGCTATTCCCTTCAGTGTCATTCCTGTGGAGAAAATGATGGACTACGCCTGCCGCCGGGCTGATGCGATCTGCGCCCTTTCGGCGGTACTCTCCGAAAAGATCGTGCGGGACGGATTCGTTGACCTCTATTACCAGGTGGAAATGCCCCTTGTTTCCGTTCTCGCCGCCATGGAGAAAAAAGGGGTTCTTCTGAATACGGGGCTTTTAAAAGAAATGTCCGCAGAGATAGAGCAATTGATGTCCCTCACCGAGGAAAAAATCTACGGATTAGCGGGGGGAAAATTCAACATCAATTCGCCGAAACAGCTCCAGGTCGTGCTCTTTGAAAAGCTGGGCCTGCCCAAAGGGAGGAAGACGAAAGAGGGATATTCCACCGATGTCGATGTGTTGACCTATCTGGCCAGGAGCCACGAACTGCCCGCGGAAATACTGTCATACCGCGGTTTCGCGAAACTGAAATCAACCTATATAGACGCGCTCCCGGCGCTCATCAATCAGGACACAGGACGCATCCACACATCCTACAACCAGACAGTTACCGCCACGGGCAGGCTTTCCAGCAGCAACCCGAATTTGCAGAACATCCCCATCAGAACAACCGAGGGAAAACGGATCAGACAGGCCTTCATCGCCCCGGAGGGATGGGAAATCATCTCCGCCGATTATTCCCAAATCGAACTTCGCATCCTCGCCCACCTCTCTGACGACAGGGCGCTCACCGATGCGTTCATGCAGGGTGAAGATATCCATACGGCAACGGCGGCCAATGTCTTCGGCGTATTTCCCGCGACGGTCACCCCGGATATGCGGCGGCAGGCCAAGGTGATCAATTTCGGTATCCTCTACGGCATGAGCGCCTTTGGATTGTCAAGGGAACTGAATGTGGGCCAGAAAGTCGCTCAAACTTACATCGATGAATACTTCAACAGGTATCAGGGTGTGAGAGCATTTCTTGACGGCATCCTGGAGAATGCGAGGAAGAATGGATTCGTGACGACCCTTCTCAATCGACGCCGGTATCTCCCCGAAATCAACAGTGAGAATGCCCCCATCCGGCAGTTCGCCGAACGCATGGCCATCAATACTCCCATCCAGGGAACGGCGGCGGATCTCATTAAAATGGCCATGATTAATATCTCCAATTTTTTTGCGAAACGTCGCCTCCGGGCGCACATGATCATGCAGGTCCATGACGAGCTGGTTTTTGAATGCCATCACAACGAAAAGGAAGAAGTCATGGCACTGGTCAAGAAAGAGATGGAAGAGGTGATCGCACTGAAAGTGCCCCTCAAGGTGGACATCGCCTCCGGCAGAAACTGGGATGAGGCGCACGGGTGAGACGTTCCAAGAACACCTGCAGTGTTAAATATATTGTATGAGAGGGTGACATGAATGTACCCTTAGCGTTAGAGTAC